>Ga0080013_1002945_pt1 | contig 18914 bp, 33 predicted proteins | sample ETNvirenome_6_85_FD_69236 | JGI IMG/M metagenome (GOLD analysis project Ga0080013, IMG submission 69236) | Marine viral communities from the Pacific Ocean - ETNP_6_85 (SPADES assembly) (version 2) | ecosystem: Environmental > Aquatic > Marine > Oceanic | place: Pacific Ocean | collected 2013-06-19 | reverse complement strand
CAGATGGAGGAGAATTACTATTCGGGCGGTGTGTATGTGTGCATTGAGTCTGCGATATTCCCCACGTTGGAGGAGGAGTTGAGAAGAAATGAGTGAGCAGGGTGTGTTGTTTGGTGTGCCTGAGCCTCGTCTGTGTACGAAGGAGGAGAACTTGGTGCACATCGAGTTGTTGCGGTTGGAGTTGAGAAGAAGGAGGGAGGAGGTGAATGAGAATGAGTAGGAAATTACCTGAACTACCTGATGATAGGGGTATCAAGATGAAGAATGGTGTGGTGCATTACACGCCACATGTTGATGCTGTTTGTGTGTCTGATGAGGAGCTGGTCGAGGAGGCTAGGTACTCGAAGCAGGTGCGAGAAGAAGCGGAGTCTTTGTTCAGCATGATTGAGAATGTTGTGTTGGATCAGCGTAAGGAGTCGGCTGAACATTGGTGGTTGGTGTGTTTGGCTTTTCGTCAGCATGTTGATGATTACCTAACCCATTGGTGTTGGGTAGAGGGAGATTGAATTGATCTATGTAGATCGGTTGTGATATAGTGGTATATAAGAAGAAAGAGGTGAGTTAAATGTCTGACGTAGAGAAACGGTGGACTGAGATAGCGAAGATGCTCGAAGGTAGAACCATCGTGAAGGTTCGCTATCTAAGTGAAGAAGAAGCAGATGACTTGGATTGGTATTGCCGTCCTGTTGTCATGTTCTTAGATAATGGGGAGTACATATTCCCTATGGCAGATGATGAAGGCAACAATGGGGGAGCGTTAGCTACTTCATATGATGACCATGCTTTACTGCCAGTTATATAGAAGAAGGAGGTGAGAGATGACTGACAAACTAGAAGTAGGCAAGAGCTACACGATAGATGAGTTGCTAAATATGTTTCCTCAATCAGAGGGGAACTTGTACATCGGATGGGATGAACTAGAAGAAGGGAACCAGTATGACTGATCCGCAAGACATAGATGTGTGTGCTGAGTGTGGCACACCTATTAACTGTGATGAGTCGTGTCTGCAAGGACAGACACAACTCTTGAAGCAGTATGAAGAGGCTATCCGTAGAGCTGAGGATGAGGAGGTTGACCGTATGGCTGACGACTTGTTCACCAGCTTCACGGATATGCAACGACAAGCAAACAAACTATAGGAGGTGAAGATGCTTGAGTTAGACAGCAAGGAGGTCATCTTATGGGTGGACTGTGCTACATGCAGACAGCATGGAGGTATAACCGTTCTGTATGGTGACCTTAAAAGATATGAGAAGGGCGCTCGTTTAGAGGAGGCTTTCCCTGAGCTGACGCAAGTTAACCAACGTGAAGTAGTGATTGGTTGGCGGTCAGGAATGTTCACATGCCCTGAGTGTTGGGATCGGTTACGTGCAGATGAGGAGCAGGCTGACTACCTGTTAAGTGTGCACCTGGAAGAACAAAGGGAGGGCTAATGGGACAAACGACAGATGACCTGTTAGTGACAGACATTACGTTGCGACTAACTTTACGAGGCGACTACTGGTCTAGTCCTGAGAAATGGGACTGGACTGACCTGTTGGATCTAGAAGGATCTGAGAACGTAGAGGTAATTGCATGTGAGGGTATCCGCAGGATATTCCCTGACTTAGAAGAGGAAGAATAATGCTTAGTTGTATTGTATGTGGTTCTTATTTTTCTGAACAAGATATAAGTCTTGAGTCAGATGACACAGTATGTATTGATTGTGATGAATGGGAGGAGGGCGAATGACTGACAAACCAAGAGCAGTAGATTTTGCTACTGCAACTTTAGACAAACTAGAAAAAGACCACACTCAAATAGAGAAAGGTCATTGCGATTTATGTGATGACATGCTCTTAATGCGAGGATGGGATTTGGCAGTTCGTGTAGGGAATGGTGACGGTAGTCATCTTAAACCTAGAAAATGGACTGTTCATTATGTTGACAGCGTGAAAGATTTTCACCAAGACCAAAGAAACTTTGTACGGAGATTCAACTTAGGAATGGAGGGCTAATGGGTATTGAAGATGAACTCACGTTCCATTCTCTTAACACCCCTGAGGGTGACGCATTGTACAACGAGATGTACGGCTACTATCGTTGCGGGATTTGCAACAAGAGAACAAGCCGTCATCCATCTGTGTTGAGCAGAGATGGGGTGAAGATATGTCGAAAATGTTAGACACAGAGCAGGTGGTGCACCTGGGTAGGGTGCACACACCAGTGGAGCTGAAGCCGAGCGGTAACAGGAAACTGTCACCGTATCAGCATCAGAAGAAGGGGCATGCGACTGAAGCTACTGTTGTGGTTAAGAATGCGATGGGTACTCTTGCATCTGAGTGCAAGTGGAGGACTCCATTTTGTGAGGGATGCTACGCACAGGCTTCTGAAGTGTACCCGAACGTGCATGCACTGCTGTCCCACAATACGGGACACATAAAAGGGAAGCGTTGGGGCGATCTCGTCCCACTATTCGACACCCTCGTACATGACGCAGAGGTGGAGATGATCAAACGCAATGTCCCACTAGAGGACAGGATCTACCGTCCTCATTGGGACGGTGAGTTGGACTCGTTCGATGAGCTGGAAGCATGGAACACAGTCGCAGGGTACTACCCCGACATGAAGGTTTACATGTACACAAGAGCACACCACCTGGTGCACCAGCTCTTGCAATATCACGGAGGTAAGACATCCAACCTAGTCATCTACCTGTCAGTAGACAGAGACAACATAAACACAGCATTAGCCGTGAAAAATTTCGACCCTAAAGGGTTGATCAAGTATGCGTACTGTGGTGACACATGGGAGGAGACGGAGGAAGTAGCGAGCCACTTCGAAGGAGAACGTAAGGGACCCCGATGCCCTGAGCTGACGGGGAAGATCCCTTTAATAGTTTGGGAGTCCGATGAGGAACGGACTGCCCGTAGATCTAATGCGATGGAAGCAGGGATGAGCGAGAAGCGTATCCCTGATCGTGTTGGTAAGGGGGCGTGTGTCGAGTGTGGCATGTGCCCTGATGGAATAAACAACGTGCGTTTCGCACAAGAAAGGTAGGAAAGAAATGGAGCTAGAAGGAGAAGTAAGTATCTGTATTGATGAGATACTTAATGTCTCTATGGAGTTGGACACTGAAAGGTTAGCTGAACAGTTAGCCATAGAGCACGACTTCGTAGATGATGAAGTGATGAGAGAGTTTTTCTATTCTCATGTAGAAGACTCAGTTCAAGATGAAATGGCGGGAGTGCGTCTGGAAGTGTCAGACAATACTGATGCCATAGATGAACTGCGTTCACAAGTTGAAGGGTTAGAACCTAACAACAACTATGTGCGGATAAATGATTTACGCACAATCATACGTGAAGAGATAGTAGCTACGTTAAGTGCCGCTATTAATCACACTAATAGAGGCAGGATGTCGATGTCCGAGTGGGCACGAGAAGAGAAAGGAGCGATAGGTGGAGAATACAGTAACCGCTAATCAGTTCGGCAAATGCCGTGACGTGGAAGAACCCTATGCTGTGTATACAGATACTTGGGGGCAATTTGAGACGAGAGTCTTGAAGACATACCAAACATTTGAGAAGGAGAACGATAACCCTAGTGCTCGTTGGTTCGTGGCTGTGAAGTCACCGTATACCCGTGGGCGTTGGGAGTATGGAGATTCCTATGTACGTAACGTGCTCGGTGAGCTGACAATAGGCACTGATGCTTGGGTTAAACAGTATGGCTGGGAGTAAAGGCGTTGTCATCTCCCTGTTCGACAAGTCAGGGGTGATGGTACAACCTTGGCTTGAAGCAGGGTATGAGTGTTGGACTATAGACATACAGCATCCAACTGATGTATCTCCTGTGAGTCGTTCACATCAGGACGGTTCAGGGGTATGGAAGTTGGGTTGGGATTTACACACCCATCCACCAGCGAAGCTGATGGTTGAGTGGAAACGTAAAGGTGTTGCGTTTATCTCTGCGTTCCCTCCTTGTACTCATCTGAGTGTGAGTGGTGCTAGGTGGTTTAAAGGTAAGGGGTTGCGTAGGTTAGCTGAGTCTGTTGACTTGTTCGCTACCGCCGCAGAGTTCTGCGAAACATATGATGCCCCGTACATGATTGAGAACCCTGTGTCTACTATCAGTACCTATTGGCGTAAGCCTGACTACATGTTCCACCCATATGAGTACACCTGGTGGTGTCCTGATGATTGGTACACGAAGAAGACTTGCTTGTGGACTGGTAACGGTTTCGTTATGCCACCTGCACGTCCTATGAGTAGTGATGTTAAGCCTGACAGCAGGATACATAACTTGCCTCCGTCTGAGGACAGGGGTGAGTTGCGTTCGGTGACTCCGTTAGGTTTTGCTAAAGCTGTTTATGATTCTAATAAGGGAGGTGAGAAGTGAAGATAGTTAAAGCTTGGATCAGATTCGAGTTGAGTAAAGACATTGAGTTCGAGATACCTGATGACTGTGTGTTAGAAGATGCACACGAACATGTCGATTGGGAATCAGAGGATGTTGAGACAGCTACCTTTGATGGCGCTGTTGTTTATTACATAGAAGATCCGAAGACGGGAGAGACATGGGAGAAATAAAGCATGGTCTGTCTGCTTATCGTAACAACCTTTGCAGGTGTGATATTTGTAGAGGGGCAGGCACATTAGATGCTAAGAAGCGGCGGGATGCGAAGCGTGTTGAGCGTGAACCTAAACCTGACCGTAAGGTGAGACTTAGTGATGTGTATTTTGATACACTTACTAGAGAACAATACATGAAGCTGAGGGACAGATGAAAAAACAGTTAACAGTAGGAGAGTTCTTCTGTGGAGCAGGAGGCATGGCTCTGGGTGCTAAACAAGCAGGTTTCGACCACAAGTTTGCTATCGACTACGAGTTGGATGCTGTCTGTTCATTCCATATGAACGTTTCACATAACGTTTTATGCACTGACATAAAAGAATTTGATATTGAACGTCTACCTTATGTGGATGGTTTCATGTACGGATTCCCATGTAACGATTTCTCAATAGTTTCCAAACGTGCAGGATTAGATGGTGAGTATGGTCCACTGTATTCTTACGGCGTTGACTATCTTAATCTGCGTTCACCAAAGTTTTTTGTAGCTGAGAACGTATCAGGTATCACCGCCAATGGAGCTTTGGAAATAATAACTAATGCTCTCGCAGCTGCAGGTGACTATGGTTATGAGCTTAGTATTCACAAGTACAAGTTCGAGGAATATGGTGTGCCTCAATCAAGACACAGGTATGTGATAGTCGGGTTTCGTAATGATCTCGGTTTGAAATTTAACGTACCTGAACCACGAGGTGAGATAGTCACAGCCCGTGAAGCTTTCAAAGATATCCCTGATTGGGCTACTAACAATGAAAGAACTAAACATCCGAAGCAGACAGTAGAAAGGTTGTCTTACATAAAACCTGGTGAGAATGTTTGGCAAGCAGATTTGCCTGAACATTTACAAATGAAAGACAAATTAAGACTGTCTAATTGTTACAGGAAAACACATCCTGATAAACCTGCTTACACAGTGCTGGCGGCAGGAGGAGGAGGGAGTCACGGCTACCACTGGGAGGACAGAGCTTTAACCAACCGTGAGCTTGCGAGACTGCAAACTTTCCCTGATTGGTTCAAGTTTGTTGGAAACAAGCGGTCTGTTAGGAAACAAATAGGTATGGCTGTTCCTGTGTTGGGAGCAAAAATTATTTTAGAAGCTGTACAAGATCAGCTACAGATAGGAAAGGAGGACAGTGAAAACTGACCCTGAGATATGGAACCTTGAATATGAGGTGTTAATAAAAGGCATCATCCCTTTCTCCGTTGGAGAGCAGGTGATATCGGGGCGTTATCAAATCGTTAACGCTGACGTAGTGAAATTGGAGATAACAAAATCAGATGAGTGAAGACAACAAAGAGTTAACAGTTGAGAACTTTTATACTGCCATCAACCCAAAAGCAGTATTAGGGATGCTCGACTTCTTACATGATCTGAGGAATCTAATAGATGCATTCCTCGCAGACATGTCACAGACGATTGCTGAAGCATCAGCAGAGGAACTGCCTAACAACGTGTCGAAGTTGCACATACCAGGACAGGAGGATAAGTAATGCACATATCTTCAACACTGATAGAACAAGCGACACGGCCACACCCACAGGAGCAAACTAAACTCCGCAGAGGCGTGAAGACTGACAAGTCTTTAGCCGTGTACGAATTAGCAAGAGCGTGTATCGACCAGCCCAGCCATCCGTTGAGGTTAGCGGATGAGAAGCTGATGTTTAAAACTAAACGAGGAGCTATTGAGTACACGTCACAGCTTCGTATAGGTAAACGTAAAACTTTGATACACGCCTTGGAAGATACAAGGATGACAGACCGTGGGCATTTCAACGTGTGGGTTGAAAGCTTCCTGGTCGGCAGGTACACCATAGGGTTGGAGTACATCAGCGACTATGACGAAGTGGAGTTGAAGAAGAAAACTCCTGTCACATACATGGGTCAACCAACAGAAGAAGCAGCTCTCAGAGCAGCCACGGATCACGAACTAGGGCATCGTGACATCGAAGTAGGTGAGTGGTTAGACTGAGCATCGGGAGGGTGAGTGAAGTCTTCCCTCCTTTCTTCTTTGCTCACCCTCCTACCTCCATCCACCACTGAAATAAATTATTTGTTATACTGGCTGCTAGCAGGCAGGCAAAGCTAGGAGGCACACCCCTTAAAGGGTGTGCCGCTAGCAGCTAGCTACTAGCTGAGGGAGATAAGGGAGATAGTTATTAACGAGAATCATTCGTACATGGATGGCAAGTGGCATCACATTTGGCATCAATCTGATCTTAAAACTTTTGAGATGTGTCCTGAACGGGCACGAAAGATATGGGCAGGTGAAGTGTCAGACCCTGAGTCTGATGCGGCTGTACTTGGAACAGCATGCCATAACGCTGTTGAAAGACTTCTTCTTCCCGCCGACCCTGATTCCTATAATCATTGTTACCCAGTGGAACGATGCGAAGAGTCTTACGATTTGTTGCACGACTACTTCGAGCAGGAACTAACAGAGCTGTCTCCCTCTATTGAGAAGTGGAACAGTTACGGTTCAGTGGACAAGATGAGGAGCATGGGTACCAGCAAACTTGATGCCTGGTATGAGGAGATTTACAACGGGTTGACACCGATGCACGTCGAGTTGCCTTTCAAAAAATTGTTGTTCGAGGATGATGAGAGGGTCGTTCACATGGAGGGACGGATCGACCTGATAGATAGCAACCTTGGTATCGTCGATTGGAAATTCCCTAAGAGGGATTACACGAGAGACAAATGGCAGTACGACAGGTGGGACGTTCAGTCCACTGTGTACTCTTGGGCTGTTGATCAGATGAAGGGGGAATTGAAAAGAGATTTTGAAGAACACGCTATGACTTTCTTTGTCGTACATGGTAAGTCAGGTGTGTCGCAGATGAGAATAGATCGTTCGCCTCAGGACTGGGAGTTCCTGAAGCGCAAAGTCGAGGCGTTGAGTCGCCTCGTGGAACGTTCAGACATGGAAGTCTGGACGTTAAATGATGCTGGCTGGTGGTGCTCCGAGAAGTGGGCACCTTGCTGGCACTTATGCAAAGGAAAAGAAACATATGGATAAAGACAAGTTGATTGTGGCGCAGAACTGTAACTCTGCGACTGCAACAGTCATGGCTGCACTCGTTAACGCTGGTGCATTTACCTATGAGGATGTTCGTGCCAACTGGGGTGACTTACATCAGATCATAAACGAAAACACTCACGCCGCAGCGGGTGCTCAGACCGTCGCACAGGCGTTCCCTGAGACACAGACACTACCTACCCCACCTCCTGCCCCAGCAGCGCCTCAGACGGCTCCTACGCCGCCCTCAGCGCCAGCTAGCAAGAGTAAGGGAGGGTGGATACGTGAAGATGCGTTTGAAACAATCACAGGAGCGATTGAATTTGAACGCATGAGTGGTATTACTTTCGGTTCAAAAGACTCTAACTTCTTTTGCAACCAAGCAGTTAAACAAGCAGGCAAGTTGCCTAACGGAACGGTTCTAAAGAACCCTAAGACTTACCCGCACTCTAAGGTAAAGAGAGCCGACTACTTGAAAGGTGACTGGGCTGAAGCACTAGCTCAATACGCCGAATTTGCCATAGACTTTGATGCACTACCAGCGTCGTTCACACGACCTGCAATGTATGTGAGTTGATATGGTAACGAGACTCAGCGCTCAAGAGGCTGAGGCTCGTGTTGAACAGGCAAGGGCTGGCTCCTCTGATCTCCCTGAGGGGTCAGCCTCATCTGTTACAACCTTGACGTTGCCTACCTGCCTTGATATAGCCGAACGATTAATAGAAGATGCAACCGATCAGACCGCCCGATGGTCCCTCGGTGTGCACGAAATAGACGACGCATTAGGAGGAGGACTTAAACCCCGTGAGCTGCTACTCATAGCAGGCAAAGCACACACAGGTAAAACAGTTCTGCTCATAAACGCTGTCGCTAAAAACCCTGACAGTCTTGTCATATGGATGACACCTGACGAACCTGACCTTATGGTTCTGTCACGAGTTTTAAGTATCAGACTCAACATGAACCCACGAGAGGTGTACGACCTGGCCCGCAAAGGAGATGAGAAGATCCTTCGAGCTATACGTCACCAATCGGAAACAGATCTAAGAAACCTGAGGATCATAGATCGTGCCACGTTCTCCAAATATGGGGCGCAGATGCGTAAAGAAGGTCACCCTGTTGAAGGGCCTATAGAGATAGCGGACCACATCCTAGGAACGTGGACACCACGAGAATACGGTAAAGGCCCTGACGTTTTTGTTTGGGATTTCGCCTCACAACTAGACGACCCTGAACTGGGAGATGACCCCGCTAAAATAGGGGCACTCAAATCCTTAGGGATGAGACACGAAGCTGTAACCATAGTGGTGCACCAAGCGTCACGAGGTAGCGGCAACAGAGGAGCAGCCTTAGGTATCGAATCAGGTAGATTCGGTGGCGAAGACTTAGCTCACTTTATGATCACAGTGTGGCGACCACACGAAGATTCATCCCTGTCCATGGAGGAACGTGCCACGTTAGAGAACTTTTTTGGAGTAGCATTAGTTAAGAACAAAAGGTTCGACGGTAAGAAAGTGTCATTGAAGATGGAGATTAAACCTTCAGGAGCTTTAGTAGACCCATACGAGGAGCTGAGAATACAGCTACGGATGGGACCAGACGATGAATGATTTCACCTCCCTGTTCTACATGACATTCCACGGGTTCCCCCACGCATGGGGAGAATCAGGAGACAACCCTCACGCAGTGTGGGAAGACCTGACCCTCGCACATTTCAGACGGCACCTAGACGGGGAGATACCATTAGGTATATACCCGATGATCTACGACCCGACGAACAAACACGTAGGGCCAAGAGGATGGGTGGAAGAAGGCAACGGTAAAATCGTTCGCACTTACCCTGATATGCGTAAAGAACTGTGGGTTTGCTCATGGGGTTGCATCGACATTGATGCAAAATCAGACGCACACACAGGCCAAGGCACAGAAGATGAAGTAATGGAATACGCTTTCTCCATACACAACATCCTTCAAGTGCAATCAATACCATCATGGGTTGAACGTACACGATCAGGCGGGGCGCACATATGGGTGTTTGCTGACACATGGTGCTCAACAACAGACATGAGAAGATGCCTGTTAGCAGCAGAAGAAATGGCAGGAGTACCAACAGACTCACCGTTCCCTAAAAGCGAATGGTTAACAGGACCGCCAGGAAACTTTGTTCGTTTACCGTATCATGGTAAACGTGCAAGAGTTGATCGTCAGGTGGTTGTTAACGAACAAGGAGAACCACTCCCTTTGGAAGACTTCCTTCAAGAAGCAAACGGTAAACGTGCGAAGATCGCAGACATCAAAGCGTCAGCGTTGCTGAAAACAGAACCTAAACCTCACATACCAAACCCCGTTTACAAAGCCGCACCGTCTAAGATGAGTGGTGCTTTGAAGAAACAATACGAGAACGGTCCACCCGCAGGTGCCTACACGGAGAACCAAGGGAGAGGAAGAGGGAGACACGGCTGGCTGTACAGTTGGGCGTGTCTAGCTTTCCGTGACGGACACGACATGAATATGGTGGTAGGTTGTTTAGAAGACATGGATAACAGATTCACACACAAGTTTTGGCAGAACGGGAAACCACGCCACGATCAGGTACCCCAGCTACGCAACCTAGCTATGAAAGCGCAGGATGATGTCGCCTCAAGAACACGCATTTACCGTTAAGGGTAGACCCAAACCAAAGGGTCGCCCTCGAATGACAAGAAGAGGGCGGGTCTACACACCCAAAGACACTCTCGAATATGAAGCGAAGATAGCTGAAGCATATGACGGTCCGATGTTTGAAGGACCAGTACTTATGAGGATCACGTACACCACTGAACATCAGTGCATAGAGATAGAAGAGTTGTCTTGTGAGAAATCGAAATTGCGTTTCGATTTAGATAACGCTATTAAAGCAACGTTAGATGGTTTGAATGGTATCGCTTACCCTGACGACAACCAAGTCCACCACATTGAGGCCACCAAACTATGACCTTTTCTGATCGTTCCTTCAATAAAAGATTTTATGAGATGGGTGATTTAGCGGAAGGAAAATTTGAGGAATGGTCGGAACACAACTTTGTACGTTATGGTTTGAACAGACCACCATTAGCGATGTGGAAGTTACCTCCTCGTATCAGATACACCCCCGATTATTTAACTTCAAACAACCTGGTTGAAGTACAAGGGTTCGGGAAGAAACAAATCATCCACATGAAACCAGACAAATGGCAGGCTCTCCTCTGGTGGGATCGTAACCTGATGCCTGTTCAACTTTTTTTATACGATTCTTTTTACGAAAGACAGCTCATGTTTCCTATTAAGAAGCTGCGACCTTTCATAGATCGTGCAGAGATCCGCACCTTCCCAGAGGGGAAAGAGTACTATGCTATTAAAGCAGAGGAGGTATGGACGACGTTAGGTTCTTGAATGCAGAAAGTTGTATCGGTACCATCGGACTCGTGGATCGTGGAATCCACGGCGATGAGCGCCACTTTTCTTGTTCGTATGTTAGGACTTTCCATGTCGAACCTCCCGTCAAACTCTCTAGCGGCGTTGATGCAAACACCCCCGAACGAAAATCCGTTACCAACGGCTGAAGAAATTCAAACCCAATCCGATTTTTCTTTCGTCGTGCAGAAAGCATTAGAGGAACTACCCGAAGATTACCGTGATGTACTGGTGATGGTATACGGGGAGGGTATGTCATTGCGTCAAGTAGAAGGTCTTACGGGCATACCAAAAACAACTGTGGCACGTAGACGTGACGCAGTAGCAGCAATGTTTGCCCAAATATTGTTAAGAGAAATGCCTGAACTCGCAGAAAGATACGAGATTAGTAAGGTCCTTTAGCGTCCAAAGCACGTAACGCCAAGTCTTGAATAAGCCTGCCGAAATACTCTCTGTTACTAGGATGGTTAGCGAACCCTTCTTCGAGCCGCCAATCCTCTGAAGCTAAAGCTTCAACCTCTTCCTCTGTTAAAACAATCAGAATACCCAGCTCCCCATCAGACCAGCCTGCATGACTACCGTCATGCGTGTCGAACAGGTGAGCGTTCTTAACCAGGTTTTCTGTTATAGATGTTTGTATGTCATCAGCGTGTTCCGCTAAGAATAGATCCCAATCGTTATCATTCTCAGCGGCAGCCATCAGGCTGCTCGCTTATCTAAAACCTCTTTAGCCCAAGCTTTCGCCATGGCCAATACAGAAGCACCAGCACCTATGAGTGCGGTCTTAGCAGTAGACATATCTCCTATTATAAATACTGAAAGAAAGGACTGCACGAACGTGGCCCCTGCTCTTTCTAGTCTGTCTCCCCAATTTCCTGAACTTACAGCGGACATTATTTTTTTCCTTTTTTAGATCTGTTTGCTTTATCATAGGCTATCGCAGCAGCTTGATCACGAGGTTTACCCTCGTTGATTAGCACGCCTATGTTGTGACTGATCACCTGTTGAGATGATCCTGATTTAAGAGGCATTAGTAGCGTGGACGTTTAGGTCTTTTTCTAGCCACTAATCGTTCTCGTCGAACTTAGCTCGCATACCGTTAGCCATACGCAACATAGCGTCACCAGATAACGTACCAAGATTAGCAGTGGGTCGAGTAACACTCGACACGACAACACTCTCAGCTTTCAAACTAGGAGTAGTACCATCTAATTTGTGAGGCATCTTAACCTACTTTCCGAAAGGGCGACCACCCTGAGCGGCGTTCCCTAAATTAGTTTTACGAAGATACGCAGCAGCTTTCTTAGCTTTCTGCGACATATCCCACATGTTGAAAGAAGACGTACTGTTGTACGGCTGCTTGTCTTGAGAACCAAACGTTTCTTCAAACGTAGGTCCGTAACCTTTACCTTTGGGCATCGAAATGACCTCCTACCTAAATAGCAGAGCGTCCCATGTACGCTCATCAACCCGACCATTGGGTTTAAGAAACCCTTGATTTAACTGGAACTTTTGCACAGCTTTCTTAGTTTTGAAACCAAAAATGCCATCAATAGGACCAGGATCAATGTCTCTTTTCTTCAAAGCATCCTGTATGGCGAGAACATTCTTGCCACGAGAACCACGCTTCAAAGGTTTCTTAGCTAATCCTTTACCCACGTTGCGTAGATAACGGATAAGTTCCTCCCAATCGACAGGTTTGGTGTCATCTTGAGTGACACCACCAGCAGCAGCTACTTCTTTAGCGCCTGCCATAACCCAGTCGTACAACCAATCACCAGGGCAACTGGTGTTAGCTAAATCTCTGTGACCTTTAATCCACAAACTGTTCCCATATTTGTGTTGCAAATATTCGATAACTTCTTTAACACCCTGTTGGGCTTCCAAAGTTAACGGTTCAAAACCGTAACCGATGTACGAAATTGATTCAGTTTTAAAGTTCCAATCTTTAGTGGCACCACCCACAGAACTTTGCGCTCTGCCCTCATAGATAGTTCCATCCACATCCACAAGCCAGTTGTAAGCAATAGAAGACCAGCCTCTAGTGTTCATGTGGTGTCTCTCAAAGGCACGAACAGCGTCTTTACCTGTGGGTCCCCCTTCAACACCGCTGTGATGTATGACTATTCCTTCTATCCTTGATGGTGTTATCCATGTCCAAGGTTTTTTAGGAGCTGTAGCTCCCCACTCTTCTCGTGTAACAAACTTCATCTGATCCTTTGCAAAGATTTGTTTCTTGCTTTATCTTCTTGACTCTCAATTTTTCTTCTAGTCCGTTCACCCATTCTGTCACGTTGAACAGTCTTAGGAGTGCGATACCCGACAGGAGAAATAGCACCAATGAAAGCAGTCAAAGCTTTATCCTCATACCTTTTCTCTCTAGGGATCATACGTCTCAACAAAGTCAGATAAGGAATAAAACTTCCCAACCCATGCAAAGTGCTTTCTTTAATCCCATACTCTCCACGCCTGTTCTTAGCTACTTTACTACCAGGAAGCTTCTCCAAAAAGGCAAGCAAACCAGGCACATCAAAAGCAACAGGAGGTTTAACATACTCATCTTTAATACTCCTACCAGAGAACATTTCCACACCAGTAGTCAATTCGATAGGTGCTTTAATAATAGGACTCAACCCACTCTTAATTCCCTTAAACGGATCTTGTGTAGCTTCAACAAGATCCATGAAAGGAAGATCAGGGAAAGCAAACGCACGAGCACCCTGATTAGGGTTACCCATCAAACCGCCAAGATCAATACCCCAACGTTGGCCATACCAAGCAGGCATGTTCCTATCTTTTTCAACACCCAACTCTATGTTTCGTTTCAAAGTCAGGTACCTTAAAAAAGGACGAGGGTTACGCACAAGCTGTGTTGCCATCAAAGGAACACTGTTTCTCATCCAAGTGTAAAACGGATACGCCCTGCTCATGTATTGACGTTCAAAATCTGTCATGTTTTCTTTAGAGTAATTGAAATGAAACTTGTTGACTCTAGCTACAGTATCAATTTCGCTCATACCATTAACAATCGAATCGTATGCTAAAGCTCCACGTACAAACTCTTCCATCTCAGCGTTACCACCACGAACAGCAGTGTTCCACACGTTGTCACGACGAGCAGGGTTCCATCTTCTAGGACGACCATACTGATCTAAAGTAGTAGCACCAGACATACGGTAAGACTGAGCAACCTCAGAAGCAGCCTGACCTGCACCAATAGCACCCGAATCGTAAACTCTTACAAGATCCCTGAACTCTCGCTTACCTTGTTTAGCTAATTTTTCTGCACCTATCCGAGCTGCACGTTGCTTCAAACCTAACGGACGAGTTTTATGAAATTGTCTTAAACCATCAACGTTTTTGACACCTTGATAAACTTCGCCAGCCTCAGCTAAAGCATCCTTCCACCCTGCTTTAATAGCTGCTTCTCTCATTCGTGAATATCTAATATGGTTCATAGGGTCCATACCTGCAAGAAGGTTCATAAACATTGCGCCGAAACCGTTGCGTTGCACGAACGAAGGTCGTGCAATCGCTTGAGCTTTGAAATATCCTTGTAAAGAATCCCATGTTTTAAATAAACTGCCAACTTCTTTTTCACCTATGTTCATCAACCCACGCATCATGTCTAAAATTTCAGCACCGCTTTCACCACCAATAGTTTTTGGAGCGTACACGGGACCGAAAGGTAGTAAGCCATCTTGAATACCTGCTATTAAAGCAGCAACAGGATCTTCATTATTGTTTTGCCAAGGTTGTTTCTTTGAAATGCTTTCAAAAATATTGTTCATCTCGATAAATTTGTTCATGTCTTGTTCAAGAATTTCACCAAACTCATCTGATTCAAATTGTATTTTAGCTTCCATAGCCGCAGCTTGAGATTCTAAATCTAAAGCCTCAGCCTCATTCTTCAACATGTTCGGATAATCATCAGTTCTTCCAGCGTAAGCACCCTGCATAGGTTCAGGAGCAGTAGCCCCCTGAGGAAACGCTGTCTCAGGATCGTAACCTCTGAAACGGTTAGCTTGTTCCATCTTTGCTTGCGCCCGTTGATTCAATTCTAAAACACGATCTAATCGTTCTCGTCTTACATCTATTAGAGTTAAACGGTTACCCTCTTCTGACATTATTTTTCCATACAAAGGATTGCCACCCTCATCAGAAAAACTGGCAAAGATACTACCCTCAGTTTGAAGTTTCCTACCTTCTTGAGCTGCCAACTTGTCAGCCTCTAACTGTGAACTAATTTTTCGTTCAGTTTCCTTAACCCACTTACGGTTACTTATATCAAACACATTAGTAGGTCGCCTGTAACCAGCATTGAAAATAACCCCAGCTTCCAACTCGTCAGCCAACCTGCCTATCTCATGCACTTGGTCAACATAGTTTTGAATGTACTTGGGTGCATCTTTACGAGCCATGCCCATACGAGACTTACCCATCAGACCATCAATAAGCTGTTCGACTTCACGAACAGCTTTATCCTGACCACCAAGTTTCGCTGCATAATTTTTAGTCTGCTCCAAAAGATCCTTAGCAATTTTTAATTGCACAAGAACATCCTGGAAAGAACGATTAACCCTAGGAGGCATCTCGCCTTTAGCAGTTATACCTTCACCTATAGTACGAAGCATTTGTGCCAAACGGGTAGAGGCTTCTAAACCCATAGCCATCTCGAACAAATCCTCCATAGCATCCATAGACTGACGGGCAGTATCAGAAGTACCACCAGCAGTCTTAGCTATATTTCCCTGTAACTCATCAGACAAATTCATTAAAGAACGTTGAATAGCAGCGATCTGTGGATCTAAACCATCCAACCCTTCAATAGATTGTCTAACCTGAGCCGACTCTTCTAATAATTCCGCTTCCTCGCCCATAGCTGCTTTAGCTTTATTAGCAGCACTTTGAGACTGAGCACGTTTCTTATTTGCCTGAGCTGTCGTTTTTTGCTGAGTAGCTCTCATCGTTTTAGTATTATCTTGCATTTCAGTTAACAAACGATTAAATGCATTCACATCATCAGGATCAATAAAGATACCCATCTTCACTAGATGCTCTTCCATACCAGCCCACAACATTTCACGTCCAGCAGAAGACTTATACCTGTCAATAACTTTTGCTACATCAGAATCAAAAAAGTTAACCCCTTCTTCTCTGAACCTTGGATCAACCTTAGCTACAAAATCTTCTATCTGTTTACGAACAGACGGTGCTTGAACACCGTCAACTATCGTGCCAGGTTTAGCAATCGTGAAACCTTGATCACCCCATCTGAACTCAAAACCTGGAACAAACACACGTTCCTTAATAGTGTAAGCAACATCACGCACACCCCCAGCAGGCTTAGGAACAGTAACATCACGCTCACCTAAACGAGTACCATTCTCAATTCTTTCCTTGTACCAACCTTCACGTTTAGCAGCTTCTCTAGCCTCTTTACTCATAGTACGAGTAGTGAACACTTCGTTACTAAACTCGTCAAGAAACGCAGGGTCTCTAATGTCACGCCCAGTTATTCGTGCCCAATCCTCACCAACATCATCCCAAAATTTTCTTAAACTACGATGAATCTCCTCAGCGGACATAGTGCCATCACCAAACTGTTCAACATGTCTTTTGAAAGCATCCAAATTAGCGTTGTCTACAAGACGACCACCCTCATCAACATACTGCCAAGGTTCATCCATAGCATCGTACAAAAGACGAGAACCAGCAGCTCTAGCAGATTGAGCAGCAGAAGGTTTCTGTCCTACCATCTCTCCAACAGCACCAGGTTTAATGTCAGCGACATCAAACCCACCTTTATGAGCTGCTGTTAACATCTCATGTTGCAACTGATCAACAGCCTGCAACCATTTACCCTTATTAGCGAAACCAATCATGTCACCAGTTTCAATAGCACGAGCCACACCATAAAGAACAGGATTACCAGACATCAAATATTTATCTAGCTCTCCTTTACGACGCAAACCTTTAGACAATCTTTGCCCTGCTGTGCTTCTTAAAATTGCTTGAAAACCCTCACCAGGTTTAGAAGCAAGAGTTCTAATAATTGCGTTATCTCCACCGCCTATACGACGACCAACATTCTGCCCCAACTGGTAACTAGCTTGTCCGTTACGCCATGTAATGTCGGAACGGGAAGTAGTAGCTCTTCTAACAGTGCTTAAAAGATCATCTGAAATTTCATCAACAACACCTTCAGCAAAATCTTGTACAGGAACTGTTTCACCAGTACGACCAACTGCAAAACCAGAAGGTTCATCAGCTAAACCTCCCATTAAACCAGGACGATCTTTAACCAAAGCCTTAGCCTCAGCATCAATTATTTCCCTAGCACTCCTATTACCGCTACGAACAGCATTGTTAAACAAAGCATCCATAGCCTCATCAGATTTAGTTGAACCAACAGCCTTCATTTGCTGACGGAAAAACGGTGCCCATTCTCTAGCACGACGACGAGCAATAGCCCCACCAGTCACAGCATCCAAAGCCTTATCAAACCTTAAAGCACGACCTATCTGACCAGTACCAGGAATATTGAAACCTAAACCAACGTCATAACCTATGTTACGTAAAGCCTTACCACCAGCAGCTAACTTAGAACCACTCTTAATAACACGAGTAGCCTCATTTTTAAAACCAGCTTTCATTAACTGATCCGCTACTTCTTTGCTACCCATTTTAGCCAAAGCACCCGAACCGAAAGTCATGTAAGTAATAGGATCTAAAGCAACATCGCCAACAAAACCTGCTATACGGTTACCCCATTTACCAAGATCAACATTCTCATCTTTTAGCAACGTACCAAAACCGTAATGGTTTTTAGTTTGATTCAACCAATCAGAACCAGAAAACCCTTCACCTTGTAAAAGGTCAACGCCTTCTTTCATAGTTGAAACAAGAGCTGAACGTCCAAGATCAATAGCTTGAAGACCCATACCTATGGGTCCTTCAAGAATAGGAGTTAATGCGTGTTGCCACCAAGACTTATCTGGTTTAGCATCATACGCTCCTGAAGAAATTATTTTAGGAGTTTGTTTACCTACTGCGCTAGCAGCTTGACCTAACCAGCCTGGTTGTGGGGTTATAGAAGCCATTACCTTGCATCATCAGGATCAAGCATTATGTTCTGCATATACTCATCAGGAGGTATACCTAAAAGATCTTCAGCTATTGTATTTATTTGATTCATATTATAAGCATCCACTCCACCAACCGTTTCACCTATTTGAAGAGGCATTCCTATACCCATAGGGTCATCGTAGATTGGAACAGGATCATTGTTTGTCATACCCTGAGCCATAGCCAACAACGTAGAGTCATCCAAAGCTGAGATCATGTCAGGAGTCATACCTGGAATAGCGGCACCAAACGGTCCCTCCAACCATGCCGCTGATCTATCCCAATCAGCGTCATAAGCTCGTTCTCTTTGCAGTTCCTTCTCCGCATTTTGAATACCAGCCAAATCTCTTTGTAAACCCAACTCGGCTAAAGTTGTAGCAAGATCATTAGCACGATTAGCTGATGCTGCTTCAGCATTCATCAGCATTTCCTGATTTTTAACTTTCGCATTGTATTGGAAATTGGCTATGTTTTCTTTCATAGCTAAAACTTGATTAGCGACATCACGTTTAGCCTGCTGTGTTAAACCAAGAGCATCCATCTCACGATCCAAAGCCCAACCAGCGTACAAACGATCCATACGATCCGAATACACTTCTTGTCTGGAACCTTGAGCGTCTAAGATGTCACTTGTTTTAGTCGATGAGACTAAGAAAGTCGCAGCGGCTTCACCTAAATTGTGATCCTCAATCGCCTGATCTATACGATCATTGCGTGTTTCTTTAC
>Ga0080013_1002944_pt1 | contig 18917 bp, 25 predicted proteins | sample ETNvirenome_6_85_FD_69236 | JGI IMG/M metagenome (GOLD analysis project Ga0080013, IMG submission 69236) | Marine viral communities from the Pacific Ocean - ETNP_6_85 (SPADES assembly) (version 2) | ecosystem: Environmental > Aquatic > Marine > Oceanic | place: Pacific Ocean | collected 2013-06-19 | reverse complement strand
AGATGCTCCATGTAACCTCCCGTTGTTAGCAAATCTTGGCCGCCACCGTTCATGACCAGTGTGAGCACGTTACTCAAGTTTCACCCTTATCTGCCAGTCTTTGACCAGCAGGGGTGTCTGCGGCACATTTAATTATTTCTATTGCTCTATCTATAGTCTCAGACATTACTTCACGAGACTCAACATCACCACGAACATGGTCAAATCTTGTCTTCATATCAACAAGCAACTTCTTTATACTTAATAAATTTCGTATCACCTCTTCATCGAACATCAATAGTTTATTGTCAGTCATCTTCTCAACTCCTTCGGCACATTCCATCCAAACACGTGCCCACTGTACACAACCCTCGGCATACCCATCAGTACATCCCACTGCGTCACAACATTCTCAGTTATATTATAAGTTATAATGAATGGCTTAAAAGATACGATAAATGTGAAGTCACGGTTAAATAGCATAATTGATATATAGTAGTAAGTCCAAGTGACACCATCTATAGTGTCGGTAGCTTTAGTATGATACAACACACACCTCCTTATTGTTATTTACATCAGACCTAACTAACAACCTTAGCATGTAGAGGGCTATTAGTCAGGTGGCAACAGTACTATTGCACTTATTTGATAGTTATTGCCCAAGTTCGTAGCAGACATGGTAGTATTATGACATGACAAGTATACATATTTACTATTCACCCACATCTGCTACAAACAGTATTATTTCATACCCATCCAGCTATGTAAATGTGTAAAAAGGAAGGGCTATCACCTCCTTCCTCTACATCGGGTCTAATCGTTGACTGGGTTGCCAGGTACTGTAGGGCTGTCCTCTTCACTGAAGTCCCAGATATGTTTGCCGGTAGTGCTGTGGCACAGGTTGTCCAGCTCTCTGAGGTTAGCAGTGAGGGCACGGGTCAAGTCAGACTTGCTGTCAATAGACACACCGAACGTACGGTTGTAGCCGCGGCGCACAGGTGCATCCTTGAACTTGAGCCAATGGGACTTGAGAAGAGCATCACGCTCTTTAATGTAAGCTTCGTACATGTTGTACTCCTTATTAATGATAATATTTTATTATAAATGAAAAACAACTAAAATTCGTATATACGAAAACCCCCGACTAGGGGGTATATAGTGTAAAAACGTTACATATCAAAATCCTGCTATCTTTTAGGTATACAACTTGGGCAAAATCAGTTGACTTGTATATACTATATAGTATAAATTTGTAGGCGGTAGGGCGGGTTAGGTTAATATAATGTGTAAAAAAAATGGCTAATCTGATTCAAGAACTAGTACCATTATCCCCGGAAGAGCAAGAGGATGCTTTGTCTAATTTGTCAAAGAAGTTACATCCTATACAGATAGATGATAAAGTATATATGATCCCAGAAGAAGTAAACGAGTTAATAGAAAATTTATCAGAGCAAATATCTAATTTAAAGAAGGATATTCCAGAGTTTGGAAGAGAGAAAAATTAAAGGGATATCTCACTATGTTTATGAAGACATAGATGAGTTTAGAGAACATCATCCTAATATAGTAGTGAGGCCGGATTGGCGGGATTCTGATGAAGATGACTGGGTATATAGTGATGATGGTCGTATAGTACAGTTATTAAAGGTATCTAAAAAGGTATCACATCCTAATGATAGAAAGAATTATACATTTGCTAAAGGGTGGGTAAGGACTATAGTGGGAAGTTTTTTAAACCGGCCTAATATAAAGATGGATACAGATTTCAGTTCACATCCTAATAGGTACACATTCAGTAAGACTATTAAAGATGTTAGTAAGAGGGTTCGTGAGCGTAAAAAGATTACTAAAAAAGAAAGGGAGTTTGCCACTAATGTAGTAGTAGGTTTAGGGGCTGTCGAGGCATATAAAAATGCTTACAGAGAAGTTTCTGATCAAAAAGCAAGAAAAAAAGCAACTATTCTTTTAAAACAGGAGAGAGTAATGAAGGAAATAGAGAAATCTGTATTAGATGTAGCGAAAGAGATGGGGGTAGATCACGAATATGTTCTTAGTAAATTGAAGCATCTTGCGGATTATAGTGATGATGATAATATAATACTGCAGTCTACTAAAGAGTTAGGTAAGATTGTAGGAACATCAGGCAATATTATTAAGCAAAGAGAAATGGGATTACTTGGCGTATTTGAAGGGTTCTCTTCAGGGGAGCTAGAGGGAGCAGAAAGAAAAGAATTACCTGCTGTTGAAGAAGAGTAGGAGGGGGATAAAATATGTATATAAGAGATGAGGACGGTAATGGTATAGTATGCCCTCATTGTAGAGCTACTTCATTAAGAAAAGATGGATGGCAGTATTGGAAAGGAGGAAAGAAAAGACAAAGATGGTATTGCAATGCATGTGGTAGAAAAACAATAGCTCCATATGTAATGGAAAAAGCATTATTCTCTGTGGAGAATATGGACCCTGAGCATTTACCGATAAGTACATTAATTGAAGAACGAGAAAGAAAGTATGAAGTTAAACATAAATCAAAAGTAGGTAAGCAATTAATTACAATAAACATAGAGATCAATGGCCCAATCGGCATATGCCACTTTGGCGATCCTCATGTTGATGATGATGGTACAGATATAGCAAGTATATACAAACTATGCAATCTTATTAATAAAACAGAAGGAATGTTTGCAGGCAACCTTGGTGATGTACAAAATAACTGGGTTGGAAGACTATCGTTTCTATATGGACAACAGTCAATGTCAGCTAAAGAATCATGGAGATTAACAGAACATTTTATTAATTCAGTGCCGTGGATGTACCTAATAGCAGGGAATCATGATGTATGGACAGGTGATGGTGATCCTCTTGATTTTATAATGAGAGATCATCAAGGGTTATTTGAAAGATGGGGAGCCAGGATGAACCTTAAATTCCCAAATGGTAAGGAAGTAAGGATTAACGCTAGGCATATGTTCAAAGGATTTTCTATGTGGAACACAGCACATGGAGTAGCAAAGGCAGCTCAGATGGGATGGAAGGATCACATATTGACTTGTGGTCATATTCATGTATCTGGTTATCAAGTATTAAAAGACCCAGCAAGTGGACTTATTAGTCATGCTTTGCAGGTAGGCTCTTTTAAGATAATGGATGCATATGCTGAGAAAATGGGATTAGATGACAGAAATATATTCAATGCGCCAGTTACAATCATTGACCCACGATATGAAGATGATGATAACAGGTTAATTACAACAATATTTAATCCATATGAGGCAGCTGAATATCTTAATTTTAAAAGAGAAAATTGGCGTAAAAATAATGAGAAGAACACATCTAAAGACATTTGAAGCAAGTATCCCTTCAAAAATAGAACTTGATTTAGATGATGCAATACGGGATTTGAAGAAGTATAAAAATGAGTTCCCTTATAATTTATATAGTCTTTCATCAAGGCATGTCGGTTATTTAAAAAGGATGTTTGCTATTATAGAAGGTCTCAAAGTGCCAGAGAGGCTTGTTGAGTAAGGAAGATGGCTAATATAAACAGTCAGGATGTAAACAAAGCAGAAGAAGTCCTAGAACTTGCCAGTAAAGACCTTATAGCATTTGGGAAATTGTTTCTCCCAGATGATTTTAAACGAAGTGAGACCCCATTCTTTCATTATGAGATGGCAGATGTTATTGACAATAGATCAGTAAAACAGGTTGCTATTATTATACCCCGTGGTCATGGAAAGACTGTACTCACTAAAGCATCAATAATAAAAGATTTTGTATTTTGCCCTAAAGATAATTTCTTGTTTTATGCTTGGGTGTCAGCAACTCAGAAGTTAAGCGTGGGGAATATGGATTATGTTAAACATCATTTTGAGTTTAATGATAGAATAAAATATTATTTTGGTGAGATGAAAGGAAAGAAGTGGACAGAAGAGGATATAGAATTAAAGAACGGCTGTAAACTTATCAGCAAAAGCAATGTAGCAGGTATAAGGGGTGGAGCTAAGCTGCATAAGAGATATGACTTAATAGTATTGGATGATTTTGAACATGAACAAAACACAATTACGAGAGAAGCAAGGGATAAAAACGCTAATCTGGTCACCGCTGTTGTTTATCCGGCTCTTGAGCCCCATACTGGGCGGTTACGGGTTAACGGCACGCCTGTACATTATGATAGTTTTATCAACAATCTACTCACGAATTATGCGAAAGCTGAAAAAGATAATAAGGATTTTGCGTGGCATGTCATAACATATAAAGCTATTTTAGACGATGGAGCTTCTCTTTGGTCTTCATTCTTTGATACAAAGAAGCTAAAAGAAAAGAAGAAGTTTTACCAAGATTCTGGACAACCACATAAGTTCTTCCAAGAATATATGATGGAAGTGATGAGTGAAGAAGATGCAGTATGGACAAGACAGCACGTACAGTATTGGGATGGTTACTATAGACATGAAGATGGTATTAATTATATAGTGAAAGATGGGGGAGAAATACCAGTTAATACTTTTATAGGGTGTGACCCGGCTACAGATATAGATACAAAGCATGCTGACTTTAGTGTAATCATGGTAATAGCTATTGATGCAAATAATGAGTTATATGTATTAGAATATGAGAGACATAGGAGCATTCCAACAATAGGAAGTAAGAATCCTGTTGATGGCGAGATCATTGGGAAGAAGGGTGTAGTTGACTTTATACTGGAACTTCATCAGAAATATCAGTGCATATCATCTACAGTAGAAGATGTAGCTATGAATAGAAGCATCTTTCAAGCCCTAAATGATGAAAGAAGAAGGCTAAATAGGTACGATATTAGCGTTATTCCTGAGAAACCGGGCGGTTCTAACAAGCGAAACCGCATTTATAGCGGACTTTCGGCACGTTTTAGTACCGGAACGGTGCATTTACGCAAAAATATGTTTGATTTAATTAACGAAATTCTTACTTTTGGCCCGAAAATGTCCCACGATGACACAATAGAGAGTCTTTATTATTCACAAGTGCATGCGTTCCCACCTAATATGACTCAAGATAAAGAAAAAAAGTCGTGGTTTAAAAAGAAAAGAAAAGCAAGGAGTTGGGTGGTAGCCTGACAACAAAGGAGTAACCAATGGCAAGAGTAGCATACGGTGGAAGTTCATCTAAACCTGAGAAAAAGAAAAAGAAGAAATCTAGTCTCTTTAGCAGAGTTAAGAGCAGAGCTAAGAGAGGTCTTCAGGAAAGAAAAATTAAGAAGGCTTACAAAAAAGGCACAAAGATTTCATATTTAAGAAAACCGAGTGAAAAGAAAAAAGCTGGCGGTAAAGCCAAGACAATAAAAGAAGCTTTAAAAGATAGTTCACCTACTGGCAAGATCAGAAAGGGAGCAAAAGAAATTCAGCTTACTAAAGGCGGAGCTTATGCAAAGTACGGAAAGAAGTCGAAAGCAGCCGGGTCTTTTAGAAAAGCATTCAGTGATGGTTGCAAAGGTGGGAAACCTTCCTTTACATGGGACGGACGTTTGTATAGTTGCGCAAAAAAGAAGACAAAAAAAGCAGCACCTAAAGCAGCAGCTAAAAAAGCAACATCTAAGTTGACTTCAAAATCCAGACCTCATAAAAGCCCCTTTTATAAGGGTGATGCATAGGAAATAATCTTCTGAAAGGGGGGTGCAAATGCCCAGGTTCGGTAAAAGATCGAAAGAAAGACTCAAGGGGGTTGATTCTAGACTTGTTAATATCCTTAATGAACTTGTAAAGATAATGGATGTTACTATTATCGAAGGTTTAAGAACAAAAGAACGTCAAGAAGAGTTGGTATCTCAAGGCAAATCTCAAACTAAATTCTCAAAACATATTGAAGGTAGGGCTGTCGATCTGGCTCCTTATCCTATAGATTGGAAAGACCGTGAAAGATTTCATTATATGGGTGGTATGGTTCGTGGCATAGGAAAGCAAATGGGGGTTGACGTTCGCTGGGGTGGTGACTGGGACTCAGATGGTGAAATAAAAGATAACAAGTTTGACGACTTAGTCCATGTAGAGATAAGGGGAACAACTCAATAAGGATTGATTATGGCAAAATGTAAAAAAGGTCAGATTTGGGATAAGGAAGCAAAAAAGTGTAGAACTTCTAGCTTAAAGGAAAAGGTAAAGATGGCTAGAGTGAAGCAGGCAAAAAGCGCTGCTTTGTCTTACGGTATACCTACAGGAGCTGCGGCTGGAGCAGCCCTTGGTAGTCGAGTCGGGAAGCCACTTATAGGAGGTTTACTTGGAGCAGCTGTTGGTGGATATAGAGCCTATAAGAAACAAGGAAAAACAGTGGATTATGATGTCCCTAGTAGGAAAATTCCAAAAAAGAAAAAAAAGAAGAAAAAAGGAGAAAAATAATGGCTTCGAAAGAATTAATAAACTGCATGGCAAATGCAAAAACTAATAAACAGAGAATCTCTTGTAAAAAGAAATTTGCTAAAGAAGTCCCTCGAAGTAAAAATATATTCCACAATATAACTAAGTATCAACAAAGAAAACAAGATTCTGCTTCTTTCCCAGGTTATGATAAAGATAATATATTCTATCGACCACCTGATCTTTATCCATCTAAAAAGAAAAAGAAGAAAAAATAAGGAGTAAATAATGGCTAAAATTAAAAGAAAATTTAAAGCACGTCCAACTGAGGCTGGCACAAGAAAGGGAAGTTTGGCTGATCTTGCTAAACGTGAAAGAATGAGGAAAAGAGCTAAATTAACTGGAGAAGCATCTGAAGCATACAAAAAACTTTTAAGAGATAAAGCTCGAACAAAAGTTGCAAAGAAAGTTGCAAAGAAATCACTTATTAAAGGAGCAGTAAAAGCCGGTTTAAGAGGAGCGGGAGCTGGCACCGCTGTTGGTTTAACTGTTCTTGAAATAGGGAAAATGATTAAGAATAGAAAAGCAAAGCCAATAAAAGGTAAATCTTGTCCTCCTGGGAAATCTAAAGTAACAGCTGGTGGAAAAACATATTGCGTATCTGGGGCAAAGAAAAAGTTTAAACCAGGTACAAAAGTAAGAGACCCTATCTCAAAAAGATAGACAAAATGATTATAGTAGTTCCTAGAGTACGATACTTCCACCAAGCAACATCATGCAGATATATGGTGTTTTATGGCTAAGAATTGTAAGAAGGGTTGGGTTTTTGATAAAAATAAGAATAAGTGTATAAAAGGCATAGATTTGTTAGCTCTTGCTAGGAAGACTAAACTTTGGGATAGAACTAAAAGTGTTAGAAAAAAATTAGGAAAAGCTGGAATTGAAGGTTTACAGTAGATGGCTAGAACAAGTAAAAAGAGTAAAGCTCAAGTAAATAAGCAACTTTGGGATAGAGCTAACAATAGCCATCGGCAAAGGTGGCAAAGCTTATCGCAAAAAGGGTATGATTTCTATCTTAATGAGCAACTTACTAAAGAAGAGAAAGAGCAACTAGAAGAATCTGGAATGCCTACATTCACTATAAATAGGGTAACTCCTATTATAGAGATAATGAAGTACTTTGTAACTGCTAATAATCCTAAGTGGAAAGCAGTTGGGGCAACCGGGGATGACGTAGATGCGGCTCAAGTACACTCTGATGTAGCTGACTATTGTTGGTATTTATCTAATGGTAAGTCTCTTTATAGCCAGATTTCCTTAGATGCATTAACTAAAGGTATTGGATATTTCTTAGTAGATGTAGATAAAGACGCTGATCGTGGCATGGGGGAAGTAAGATTCAGTAGAATTGATCCTTATGATGTATTTGTAGACCCATCAAGTAGGGATTTCTTATTTAGAGATGCTGCTTTTATCATGGTAAGAAAGAATATGTCTAGGTCTAGGCTTATCAATATGCTGCCGGAACACGAGGCTAGGATAAGAAAAGTATCAAGAGGTACAGATGTTATATCAATGTCTGAAAGAGATATAGAATTATCTGAGTCGATACAACCTGAAGATATCACAATGGGTATTAATATAGAGGCTGAAGATGATGATATTATCCCATATTATGAAGTATACTCTAAAAAGAAGTTCGCATATAGGAATGTATATATAAGAGTGCAGCCAACTCCAGCTGAAATGGAGAATATACGGGATCAAGTAGACAAGCAACTGGAACAATTCAGAAAAGAAACAGAAGTACAGATAATGGAGAAAGAACTGCAACTCCAACAATCTGTAGAAGCTGGTGAAATCATACTTGAGAGAGCTAAATTAGAATTAGATAAAGCAAGAGACATGGCAGCTCAGGCTTTAAAAGAACAAGAAATGCAGTTAATGTCTCAATTACAGGACGCAGCATCCAAGGTTACTCAGCAAGTGATGACTGAAAAAGATTTTCTCTTACTGGAAAAAAGCCCAGAAGCTCGAAAGAATATTATTGATTCTATTAAATTCCATGAGGATCGCATTATTCAAACTTGTAGTGTAGGCGAAGATACCTTTCTGTATGAATATAAACTTGCTATAAATGAATATCCAATAGTTCCTATACCGTATATGTATACAGGAACTCCGTATCCTATGGGAGCTGTAACTCCTCTTATTGGGAAACAACAAGAAATTAATAAAGCTCACCAGATTATGTTGCATAATGCTAATTTAGCTTCTAATCTGAGATGGATGTATGAAGAAGGTTCGGTGCCTGAAGATGAATGGGAAAAATACTCTTCAGCCCCCGGTGCTCTTCTAAAATACAGACAAGGATTTACCCCTCCAACTCCTGTACTCCCGGCTCCTATAAACAATGCATTCTATACGGTAGTGCAGGAGGGCAAATCGGATGCCGAATATATCAGTGGTGTTCCATCAGCTATGATGGGATTTGTACAAGAACAAACTGAAACATGGAGGGGATTATTAGCTAATGATGAGTTTGGTACTCGCAGACTTAAGGCATGGATGGGGTCAGTAGTAGAACCATGTTTAGAACATCTAGGGAGAATATTCCAGCAGGTATCTCAGAAACACTATACAGTAGAAAAAGTATTTAGAATAGTACAGCCTGAAGCTGGTCAATCTCCACAAGAGCAGGAAAAAGAAGTAAGAATTAATATAAATGTATATAATGACTATGGAGCAGTAATAGGAAGATTTAAAGACTATGCAACAGCAAGGTTTGATATAAGAATAGTAGCCGGGGCAACAATGCCAGTAAACAGATGGGCTCTATTAGATGAATATTTCAAATGGTTCCAGGCTGGATTAATAGATGATATCGCTATGATAGCAGAAACTGATATCAGAGGGAAGAAACAAATAATAGAAAGAAAATCTGTATATTCTCAATTACAAGGTCAGGTAGCTTCTATGGAAGAACAGTTAAAAGACCAAAGTGGAACTATTGAAACATTAGAGCGTCAACTTGTACAGTCCGGTATAAAGATGAAGATTGGGACAGCTTCTAATGAAATAAGGAAAGATGTACTCGAAACAGAATCTCAACAGAAACTGTTAAGAGGCATGATGAAAACAGAATTTGATAAGATGAGACACGAAATGAAGACTGAATTTGAAGCATCAAAACAGCAGTCTAAAGGAGCAACAAAGTAGTTGTATCTTTTATTTTGTGTTGTTTAATTTCAAATAACTAAAAGGAGATCGTATGAACGAGCAAGTAGGCAACGCCGTTGAGGCCCCCGAAAGTGATAACATACTTACCGATACCTTAGACGCTGATAATTTCTTTGAGGAATTAGATCGTAGTGTCAATGGAGGTATTTTAGACGAACCTTCGCCAGCAACCTCGGAAATAGAGAGTGATAATACACTTTCGAGCCAAAGTGAAGTTCAAGCAGATGTCTCGAATGAAATAGAGACATTACAGAAACGGTATAGCGATTCAAGTAGAGAAGCACAAAGACTAAATGGACAACTAAAAGAAATTGAGCCTTATATGCCAATCCTTGACGCTATGCGAGAAGACCCCAATTTAATTACTCATGTTAGGAATTATTTTGAGGGTGGAGGTCAGACACCTCAAACTATGGTTGAAAGATTGAATCTGCCAGAGGATTTTGCATTCGAGGCTGATGATGCTTTTCAAAACCCCGATTCTGATTCTGCTAAAGTATTAGGTGCTACAATAGACGGTATAGTCCAGCGTAGACTTAATGGAGCTTTACAAGGACAAAAAGCTGAGAACCAGAAATTAACAAGAGAGACCGATTTTCGTTCTAGGCATGAAATGACCGATGAACAGTGGTCCTCATTTGTTGATTTTGCAAAGTCTAAGTCTCTTGAACTTGATGATATATACTATCTAATGAATCGTAAGAATAGGGATGAGAAAATTGCCGATAACACAAGGCAGGAACTTCAGGATAAAATGCGTGAAGTTCAGAATCAGCCTGGTTCCCTTGCTACAGCAGGTGGAACTCAGGTGGAAAGATCACCCGACGATACTATCTTTGACGCCATACTAGGTTCTGACAACGAACTAGAAGAGGCTTTCGGTATTTAAAAATTCCTTAAGCCATAACCCTTAATAAAAAGGTAATAATATGGCTGACATATTTAATCTTGAGTCAACTGCTGATGTCGCTGCTGGAGGTTCCACTGGACAAGCCAGATTTGGTACCGACCTCGACACAGGCGTTCTCAGGAGAAAATACAACTTTGGTGATAGAGTTTCTGAATTAGGTATTGCACAAGACCCATTTTTTAGGTTTGTCTCTAAACTTGCAAAGAAACCCACAGATGACCCAGAGTTCAAATTCTCAGAAAGACGGCCATCTTTTCACAAACGATACGCATTTCCAACTGCTTTTTCTGCCGATAATACTACTTGGGACGAGGATTTATCCGCTGATAATTCTTCGGCTCAATATGATGAGTACGAAACAGCAGGAAGTGTTGTTTACATTAAACTTGCTTGTGATTATAAAAATTCTGGAAATATTCAGAATATTTATGGTCAATCTGGAAGTGAAGTGACAATTGGAGAAGATGGTACACAGCCTAAGTTCTTATTGCCGAATCAGATACTTAAAATAAACTTTTCTGATTCAGCAGCTGGGGCTGTGAAATCGTATGCTCTTGTTAGAGTAGATACGGTTACCGCGCAAGATGAAAGCACTGATCCTCCTACAGCTCATACTCATGGAGAAGCTCAAGTAGTCAAAGCAACAGTAGTTAAAACAAAAACAGGTGGTGATGATTATTACGCTGGTCCTCTTGGAGTTAACACTCCGGTAGGTGACAGTACATATAGTACATCTCTAGCTGGCACTACTGCCGCTAATGGACTAGAAGCTTCAAAAGTGTATGTAGTAGGTAATGCTCATGAACAAGGGACTGGATATCCAGAAACTTGGAAAGATCAACCTTTCTCAACCGGATATGGACGGACTCAAATCTGGAAAACTGCTATGGCAATGGATAACACAACTCGTGCTACCGTGCTTAAGTATGAACCTAATGAGTTTGCTCGTGTTTGGCGTGAAAAGTTGATTGAACATAAATGGGATATTGAACAATCTTTGTTGTTTGGTTCTCAGTATGATTCAGGCAATGAGTGGTACACACAAGGTGCTATTGATTTCATCTCAAGTTTCGGTAACGTGTTTAGTCTCTCCGTAGCAACTAAAACACAGGATGATTTCTTGGATGATTTAAGTAACTACTTAGACCCACGATACAATAATGCAAAAGCAACATTGTTCTTCGTGAATACGCAAGTATATAATTGGTTGCATAAACTAAGTGGATACTTCACTAACAACCTTGAAATCTCACCTAACTTCCGTGCTGAAATGGCATTAACAGGTAAAAAGAAGGTCTTTGGAGTTGATATTAGTGTTATTTCTACACCTTTCGGTGATATGAAAGTTTCACGCAATATCCACCTTGACGGAGCTGAAGTAAAAATGCTCGCAGTAAACATGAATCATTGTAAGTATCGTCCTCTAGTAGGTAACGGTCTTAATCGTGATACTGCAGTATACGTTGGCGTTCAGACCTTAGAAAACAGTGGTGTTGACCGCCGGGTTGACTTAATCCAAACAGAAGCTGGGATGGAATGGCAAATGCCTGAAGCTCACGCTTACTGGTCATAAAGGAGGTCTGAATAATGGCTAATCCTCTATATGGACAAAATAAAGCTGATAATGAACTAGATAAAGTTGGTTCAAAAGTCATTGTTATGGCTGATGATACCACTTTAACTGCTTCTGATTCAGGTGCTACTGTACTTGTAAACGCTGCTGCTATTTCAGTTACATTACCCGCAGCTAAAGCCGGCCTTTCATTTAAGGTTATCTTTGGCATAGCAACTACCGCAGGCGCTGATATTTTAACAGCTTCTGGTGATTGTTTCTTCGGTATTGTTAGATTAACATCAACTACTGCAGATCAAATGGGTGTACCTCAGATTATAACTCATGCAACAGCAATCGCTGCTCCTGGTTCTTATGATACTATGGATTTCGTCGCTGCTACTGCCACTATTGGTGGCTCAGCTGGCGATGCAGTTGAATTGGTTGCTGTTGATGATATTGCTTGGCATGTTAATACTACATTAACTACAAGTAATGCTAATCCAGGTACTGTTGCTGTTATCATTGCAAGTTAAGGAGGTCACTCATGGCTGATGGCAGTGGAACGAGAATAAAAGGTAGAGCTAACTATCAGGTTGGAGATTATATCTTCAGAATGAATAGTTCTTCCGCGTCTTCACATAATCTTGAGCCACACGAAAGTGGCAGAACATATCTTGTTCACTCGACAGTAGCTAGGACTATAAATTTACCCGCCCCTAAGGCTGCGGTAAGTTATAAATTCATTGTTACTGATTCGACAGCAGCAAGTACTATTAATGCTGAAAGCACCCAATTATATGGAGTGTTTACAGATGATAATGATTCAACCCCTATGTCAGGCAGTACTACAGTTACTATTGGTACAAGTGCTGAAGCTGGCGATTGGTTAGAGTTTATTAGTGATGGTACTTATTGGTTCGTAAAAGGTCAATGTCAACACGCAAGTGCAGGCTTTACAGTATCTTAATCTGAAATTCGTGAGGTAATAGCACGATATAAGGATAAATACATAATGGGGGTCTTTCTAAGGCCCCCTATGTGTAGGAAAAACAAATGGCATTAACAGATATATCTAACGATATACAAGATATTACTGGAGTAACTACAGCAGATACAGATTTTATTGAATCTGCCCAAAGATTTACAGCATCTAGTGTTCCTAAAGAATTATTATGGTTCGCTAGTGCAATTTCATCTGCAATAACAGATGCTAATGGGTATGATATACAATCTGCTGATAGTGTACTTTCGGTAGAAAGAGAGGGATACCCTGCCCCTCAAGTCCCGTTTGCTATGTCAAAATGGATTGATGATAGCACAAGTTTGCATAAAGCTACAGCAAAACATCCTAAGTATTATGTAGCTCAGGGTAAAGTATTTATTAAACCAGACCCATCTGCCGGAGGAAGCAATGATGGGTATGTGTATTATGTAGATTATTCTCAAATAGACGATGACTGTGATTTAAGAAATGCAGTCATATTCCATGCTTGTTCTAAAGAATTTTCTCAACTGGCTACTGATGGATTGCCTTCTTGGACATCTCCATCATTACCAGTTGCTCCTTCCTCACCAGATTTTGGCAGTGATTTAAGTATTTCATCATCTGCTCCAATAGTCCCAGCGATAACTGCCCCTACGGTAGATACATCTGGATGGACATCTCCTTCATATACTAAACCAGTATTCTCAGCTCCTAGTCTTGGAACTGTGGGTAGTTTAACTTTACCACCAAAGCCAGTCGCTCCTTCATCTCCAAGTTTTACTTATACAGATGCAAGTGTTACCAGTATAGTAAAACCTATAATTGGTATATCAGATATGGCTTCTATGACTGAATCCGCTCCTAGTTATATAAAACCAGTTATATCATTGACAGCGACTCCGACTATTACAGACTTAGATATAGATTCTATAATACCTGTGCCGCCTACTTTAGATGAGAGTACGGTTTCATTTAGTACAAATGCTCCTACATATTTACCTCCTACATTAGAGTCTAGGACAACTTTTATTTCTCGTTCTAGTGGTTTAAGTGAAACCGATCCCGGTATTTTTAGTCTTTCGGCAGTTCCTCCGACAACACCAATTAATCCAAGTTTTACAACTCCGGGTATTAGTACAGTAAGTGTTTCTAATTTAGGAGTGTCTCCTACTTATTCATCTCCAACTCTTACCTCTAGGGTAAGTTGGTTTACTTTTTATAGGAATACAAGCTCTGCTAACCCTTTTGCAGATAATGACCCGGGGTCTTTTAGTATTGCAATTGTTCCCCCTACAGCACCAAGTGATCCCAGTTATACTACTCCTGCTATTAATTCAGTTCTTGTTTCTAATCTAGGGACAGCTCCTACATATACAGCACCTACAGTGACTGGAGAAACTCAAGAAATAACTGGGGCTATAGTAGCTGGGGCTATAGGATCGGCTGATGATTATCTGAATTTTCAACATTGGTATGATGTTCTTGCTGATATGATTGAGACAGAAGAAGACACTGAACTTGCTGGAGCTCAAATAGCAAAGATACAAAGTTTCTTAACTGCATATCAATCCGCTATGCAAAACCAATTAAATACTTTTAATGATGGGAATGTAGAATACCAGGCTAAACTACAAGAAGCTATAAGGCAATCTGACATCAATGCGCAAGAAGCTCAGCAAGAGGCTAATTTAAAACTTCAAAAAGAAAACCAAGAATATTCTGCCAAACTTCAAAAGTACAGCGCTGATCTAAACAAATATCAAAATGATGTTTCTAAGGAAGTTCAACAGTATACTCAAAAATTAGCTAGATATCAGTTAGAAGTAAATACATCTTATCAATCTTGGCAGAAAACAGAATCAGATAGCCTTCAACAGTATCAACTTGATATGCAAGATTCTATAAACTCTTTTAATCAAGGAAACGCTGAATATCAAGGCAAGCTGCAAGAATCTATACGGAAGGCTGATATTGACGCTCAAGAAGCGCAACAAGAATCTAATTTGTTATTGCAGCAAGAGAATCAAGAGTATTCCGCAAAGCTTCAAAAGTATAGTTCCGATCTAAACAAATATCAGGCTGATGTAGGAAAAGAAGTACAACAGTATCAACAGAAGCTATCTCAATACCAACTCGAATTAAGTACATCTGTACAAGCTTGGCAACAAGAGGAAAATGAAAAAGTAGCAAGATATCAAGCAGAAGTACAAAATAATTTAAATCTTTTTAATAAAGAAAATATTGAATACCAAGCTCAGTTACAGATAAGTATACAAAACGCTCAATTAGACTCTCAAGAAGATGGAGAGAAGATGTCTAAGTATTCTGGTGAATTACAATCTTATCAAAATGATGTGAATAAGCAGGTACAAGAGTATACTATAAATGAAATTCAAAAAGAGATTGCAATCTGGAATACCAATATTCAAAGCGATTTACAATCATATGCTTCTGATATGCAGAATGAACTTAATAGTTTTAATAAAGATAATATTGTATATCAGCAAGATATTCAGCGTAAGGTACAAAATTTAGAAAAAGACATACAGGAAGCAATCCAAAATGCACAGAATGATATATCTGTGAACAGTGCAAATCTTAATAAGAGCGTGCAAATTGCTTTACAGAATGCTGTACAGGATTTTCAGCAGGATGTGCAAGAGTATAGTGCAAAACTCCAGAAATATAATTCTGAGATAACCGCATATCAGGCTGAAGTAAGCGCTACTGTAGAAAAATGGCAACAAGAAGAATGGGTTCAGAACTTCCAGAAGTATCAAAATGACTATACTCAATTAGCCCAGACTTATCAGTCAGATATACAAAATGAATTAAATGAGTTTAGTAAAGAAAATGCGATTTATCAGGCTCAGATACAACAGTCCATACAGGACTCTCAACTTGAGTCGACTGAAGAAGGACAAAAATTACAGAAATATTCTGCTGAGTTAGGCGTATATCAACGAAATATAGAGAAAGAAGTTCAGGATTTCTCTAATACACTTAATAAAGAAGTTCAGGAATATCAAAATAAGTTATCTTTATATACCGCAGATATACAGAAACATCAATCGGATGTAGCTGAAAGAGCTCAAGAGTCCGCTGCAAAAACACAAAATACACAGTACTATGAAAGACAGGCTGAGAGGTATTACAAGTGGGCTCAAGCAGAAATAACGCAGTATATTCAGAATAACTCAAAAGTAATAAATCAAACAATTGCAGCACAAGCTGCACAACAACAAAGAGGATAAAATATGGCAGATACATTAAGAATGTCATTTTCGGTAACAGCTGCAGAGCAAATAGATGTTGGCAACAGCCAAACACATGATGTAATGGATTCAGTAGCAGGAAAGAGCTATGGTGGCTCAATGAGTAGAATCTACGATGCAGATTCAGATGGGACTGAAAGTAGTGGTAAAATATGTGTGTGGGAAGGTGTTGTTCCAGATATACAAGATGCGGCTACTGATTTTGGAGATGGATTAGATGCTAGTAATTGGAATAAAGGTAATGCTGCTCCAGACAGGGGAAGTATTTGTAGTCTAGCAAAAGTAGTTGCAATAGAATACCTCTCAAGTATAGGTACGTCCAATAATTATGTTTATCTATATATAGGTGAAGAAGGTTCTGGTAGTGAAAAACATTGCTTTTGCAAACTGTCAGTAGGTGAAGGAATTGTTGTTCCCCTTGAGGAGGTAGTAGCCTATGCTACTGCATTCACTGGAGCTGCCGATGCCGTTGGTACGGCAGGTATTGACCCTGCTAAATTAAAGATTGTATGTACAGATTATGATTCAGGTACTAATGAAGCAACAATTAATGTTCTTTTAGCGGGAAGATAATGACAGTACAGGAAGTAATGGAAAGGTCGGGTAGTGATAATACTACATTGACTGTTGCTTTTATTAAAGATGCTATACATCTAATACAATCTCAACAAGATGATAATGTAGCAACTTGGAAAACAAATATTAATTTAGCAACAAGCAGTGTAAATAATATTTACCCTTTTCCAGCTAATCTAATTAAGCTGAGATCAATCTCGGTAAAAGATACTGGTGATAAAAAGTATAAGCGCATAAAGAGGCTTTCTTTCCCGCCGGTAGTCACTGAGGATACAGACCCCTAATGACATTAGCTGAGGCTATTTCAAAGAGAAATCAGCAACCTCAGACAAGTAAGAATGTAAATATTATTCTTCATATGCCTGAAGTTGCTTCAATGGTACGACATTTAGATATGCTGTACACTAGAATACTATCAAGCTCTGAACCACAGCAACAAGAAAATAATCTTGTAGATATATTAGGGAAACCTTATATGCAGACAAGAGCATGGTATAATCCGGGTAGGTTATAATATGAGTTATGATACTAATAAAACTTGGTTTTACAACATAGTAGGCAGGAATATCCATTTATGGAAACTTATATCATCTGGGAATACAGATACTATAGCCGGTCTTAGAGTTAAACTCCCGCGTGAGTATTTAGGCAATCAACTTATATACCCAGATGAAGCAATTACGAGTGGTTTAAGATTTGAAGGTACAGGTTTTGTAGAGCCATTTGTAGATGTTGACCCAAATGAACTTGACAGCACTGCGAATCCATCATTAACTAATCAAACATCTCCAGATGAAGCAGATCATATAAATCTTAGCAGGATGCTAACATTAGCTGTAGTCGATTATGTCAAAGCAATGTTATCAGACGCTAGTGGGGATATAGAAAGAAAAGAATACTATATGAGGGAGTTCTGGAAAAAAGTGGGTGACCATGAAAGTAATAGAAGAATTATGTCCGTTAGTTTCCCAACAAGCCCTTTTGCGGTAAGATAGCATGGCAACTACTTGGACACACAGTCCTAACGAAGTTTCTGCTAGTTGGACACATTCACCTAATGAGGTTTCAGCATCGTGGACTCATTCACCCAATGAAGTATCTGCATCATGGACTCATAGCCCGAATGAGGTATCAGCTAGTTGGACATATTCCGCAGGGGAGACAGCAGCTAGTTGGCTAGAGACTGAACTAATGCAGTTTGGTTTTATCGGATGGGAAGGTGTCTCATATAATTGGGAAGATGAAATGGCTTATGTAGATACATTCTCAGGAGGCCAGCAAGATATGACTTCCGGCAACTGGGAAGATTTAGGATAATTAAAAGGTTTAGCATTATATTCAACATATAACTTTTCAACAGAAATGCCCATGAGAGCAGCCAAGCTCGGTAAGGCATTCAAAGGAGAAACAAGATGGCTATGCATAGATACTCTGTAGTAGAGGCTCAAAATATACAACTCGGACAAGCTGGATCAGCTTTCGTAGACACTACAGGTCAATATACACCCCCTACAGGATTAAAAATTACCATGATTACCATGCTTACTGATGTGGAGTTTGCTGAATTAACAGCTAGTGACACTACTCAGAATTTTGGTACTACAGCAGCAAGCCCAGGTACAGGAGGAGATACACTTACAAGTTCAGATACATTCCCTGCAGGAATAACTATATTTGGAAGATGGGATACTTGTACTTTACAGACTGGTGGCGATAAAGTGATATTGTACTTTGGTGTATAATGCCTAGACTAGGATTAGGAGCATCAATAGCAGCTTTAGCCGCAACTGTAACAGCAGCGATAAAGCAGTATTGGGAAGACGAGCTAGGTTTATGGGAAGCATCTGGTAACGTATGGGAACAAGAAACTTAACGGAGTAAAATTATGGCAAAATTAGAAGGACAAAGCATAGCGGCAAGTTATGACCAATTATTACACGTCGATACAGACGGTGGGGGTAATACCACAACATTAGTCCCGGTCAAGGACGGGGACAACGACACAACCTTCTGTTTACAATTATCAACCACAAAGGCTATGATTGAAGGCAATGGCAGTACACTG
>Ga0080013_1002942_pt1 | contig 18923 bp, 14 predicted proteins | sample ETNvirenome_6_85_FD_69236 | JGI IMG/M metagenome (GOLD analysis project Ga0080013, IMG submission 69236) | Marine viral communities from the Pacific Ocean - ETNP_6_85 (SPADES assembly) (version 2) | ecosystem: Environmental > Aquatic > Marine > Oceanic | place: Pacific Ocean | collected 2013-06-19 | reverse complement strand
GTCCTCCGGCACAAGGTCGAAGAAGCAGTGTTCACGAAGGCGTATTCTACCTATCTCAAAGGACTTCAGATAGGCTCGAAATCTTCTCTGCGAACTCTCCAGCCTCTCTTTCAAAAAATCGGGGCAAACCTCTGCCAGCGTGAATCCATTACACAAAAGCCACGCATATTCAATAGCGGGATCTGTGATAGATCCCGTGTATCTCCATGTCTTTGTCAGTTCGGTGGGGAAGTCTTTAAAATAGAGTGTGCCGCCGGCATAGACCCCCACACATTCTGTTTTATCGTCTAAAGTTTGAAAAAGCAATTAATAGCCTTTAGAAAAGCGTTCTTCAGTGAAAGCATCTAAGTGTTTCTTAATATAACTCAGCGAGCCACGATAGTCAAGTGTTTTGTTGATAATTTTTTCGAAGACGCTCAGTGCATCGTCAACATTGCGATTTATTAGATAGAGTTGGATGCACTGATTAATTAACAATCCTTTTTCACTATCCTTAAATTGTGATTCCTCTTCAGAAAACCTCATATTAAAATATACTTCCAAAAAGTATTCATCCGAATACGCAGCATAAAAGGATTCAATGGTATATTTCTGAGGAACAACTGTGTATCTGATCGTTCCCTCGTCGCACTCTTTTACTTCTGTAAAATGTTTTGGCTTTACCGTATTATACAACCTTAAGAAATCTAACTTAAATGTTTCGTAATAATCTGAATATGCCGGCTCATAAACATTGTTTACGATATCGTTTGTGGTGTTAAGATCGTATTTCTTTGCGTAATCGAACATTGGTGAGAGCGTGGGGGCACTCCCTATGTCAGCAACCAGGCGCCAAGGCACAAACTGATCGACCATAAATCCATACGCTGCGCATGCATTTAAATAAAAATCCCAATTGTTACTGTTGACAAATTGATTAATTTTCTCTTGGTCATTTGCCGGATCTAGATCTGCTATCTCAATTGCAAGACCGGATGCCATTATCGGGCATCTTTTACTTTTGATGAAACCGGGCTTCGTGATTGGATTGCGATGAAGGCTCGTTTTTGACATTCTTAAAAAATGATCCATAAATTCGTCAAAGTTCTTAACCTTTATCTTCTTTTTCCTAAAGGTTGCAGCAATTGTATTAAAATAAATGTTTTTGTTATTACCATAAAGAGATTTTGGGCTTTGGTATGCCTTATAAACCACCAAATTGCTCAAAAATGGATCTTTGTCGTCTATTTTGTTTGCTAATACACATTTTCGAAACTGTAGGGATAAGTCGTTAAAAGCGTCCACCACGAAATTAAGGGCCGAAGCCGTTTTCACGCCTGTAACCTCTGAACCAAACTTTTTAATTTGTGCAATTTCTTTTGTTGTGCTGTCTTTGTCTAATAAAGTATGAGTGTGAAGTGGCGCGCCCCTTACATCATATTTCTCTCTGCATTTAGGATAACAGTTGCTTCGTGCCGGATCCACAACATAATTTGTTATTTTGTGGCGGTGCCTAATTTTTGGCTGCTTCGGGTGTGCCACCTCTAAAGCCCAACCATTCCCCTTTGAGTCAATTTGATATTTATGAGTGTGCTGCGCGTTACGTGATGTGGCGCCACTTCTTTGTTCAACATACGAATTGCCCTCATTGACCACCATAGGCACAAAAGAGCGGTCCACTCGCCCATATAAAAACTTTTCAGCGAAATTAAAATCAACTAAATTTTTATATGTGTTGCCCTGCGGTGATATATAACTAAGAGTTAAGTTATACTTCGTTCTTTTTTCAAAAAAACGTTTTGCGCCCTCATTGTTGCTGGTAAGAAACGGTTTTGCCATTTTTAATATTTTCCTTATTTGCCCTTCTCGTAAATCACCATTCTTTCTCTACCTGATTTAGCTGCCCGGAAGCAGGATCGGCTTGCGCCATCCCCTCCGTGATCTGAACGTGCACGCATTTTTGCGCATTCTCCATACTAGTATTCGCATCAACTGTTGTAGAACCTGTAGGGATGCTAGCGCGTGCTTCCTCGGTGTTATTCCATCTTTGAGCCACCCATCTTGCCACAAGTGTCGTTTCTGCCTTTCCGGGACCAAAAGAGTGTTCTGAGCGCGTTATCATATGATATCCGCCTATTCCAAGTTCTGACAAATTTGTCATGCCAGCCGGCGAAAATGTTTGATAATCAACATATAAATATTGACCAGGATATGCATTTACATTTGCATAAGATTTGATATTTACATCGTATACTTCTCGCAACTGCTTTAAGCCGTCATAACCTTCTTGTACAAATCGAACCTCTTTTAAATAAGGGGAGGGCGTTGCTTGAAAGTTTATCGTTTTTACTACTCCCCTATCTTTTCCAATTCCATAATGAAAAATTCCGCTCTTTTCGTCCATCTCACGATCCCCCAATAGATAGTCGGGGGGCTGCACTCTTGAAACATAATAGACTAAATAATCAAATTGGCCATCTGGGCCCGGATTCGGATTGGGCATGCCGCGCTCACCAGAAACATTCAATATATCCATGGGGTTACTGTTAACTCGGCGCCCGGGTGTCGCCCTTGAAGTAAGCTGATCGACCTGCGGGTTGGGCGAATATGCAGTAATTGCAGCTTGCCCCAGCTTGACAGCCTGTTTAACATCGCCCCCAAAACACTTATCGTCAGTTAAAAAGTTTGTCACAAATTCATTAAAAAAATCAGTACAAAATGTCGCCAATGGATAAATGGCCTCATCTTTTTTAAGCATTTTCTTCGTAAGCCATTCCATAAAATATTTAACTGAAATTGGAATGTCTCCTAAAGATACGTTGGGCGCAATTGTGCTTTTGCTTCCCACCATCTTAACATTCGTAATTTCCACTGGGCCCAATCCCAATCTAAACTTTTTAAAATTGTTGTAAGCGTTTTTGTCGCCGCCGGGTTCCTCGCTGGTGGCTTTGAGAGCATCGTCAATCCCTTTCAAAATAATATCCATTAGATCGGTAATATAAAAGTATCCGATATTATATATCTCGGGGTCGTCCTTGCTTTGAGTTGAAAACCGATCTAGAAGGGTCTCGGAGATGCCCCCCTCCTCCGATTTGGGGGGATCCGGGTCCAAGGCTTCCGCCGTCTGAGTCTGTAAATCTTCAACGTATTCTGTCCTAGAAGCTTCGTCCCCCCATCCTTTCAAATATTGCGCCTCCGTATTAAATGCCAGAAAGTCCTCATACGCCAAATGAATAAAATTAATCTTGCGCTCAGTGGAACCTGCTTCCTCGGCATCCTCCTCGCTAGCGGGGGGCCCTGCCAATTTCGCTATTAACGTTCGAAAAGCTTCTTGCTTATCCTTGACTTGATTCTCTGCATACTTTGTCTCTTTTTTCCAATCCGTTGATTCATCAGAACCACACGCTTGCGTATATCTTGCAAGATCTGACGCCCTGTCCGCTATGCGTTTCGCAATATCAGGATCAGCAAAAATATTATACTGGCTGCGATTGAAATTGTCCTCAACATATGCCAAATAATTTTGTTCATAACGAACGCGACCGTAATCATCAATATTAAAACGGTGGGTGGTCGGTGTTAGGTTTATGCTAATAAATGAATCATAAATGGCATCCAGCAAGTCGTTTCTATGAATTCCCTTCTCACCGGTGTCGTCCCAATAGGTTCCACTTCCAAAGCCTAAGATTCCTCCCTTCGGAACTGCCCACCCGACGACTGCCTTTAATCTAAACCTTAAATTTTTAAGATTGGTTGCAATTTCTTGTTTCTGTGCATCGGATGCGCCATCCAATTTTTCTAACTCTTGAATCGACGCTCCTCCCGTCTTTAAAGCCAAATCGGCATATTTGTATCTCTCTCCATTAGAGGCGACTCGATCTCTTAGCAACTCATCAAAACTTTGCGCAAAAATAGTCATTTTGGCACTAATAGACCTCTGGACTGCGAATGGATCTTGCCCCTCATAAGCAAAATCAAAACTTTGCAAGCCGACGCCGGCGCCTCTGCTTTGCTTGGTGCGCGTAAAATCTAAATCAGTGTGGCGATGCTCATGTGGTCCCGGGTGGCTCGGTGATGTAAAATAAGAGGCAAATGTCATTTCAGTTTCTACATCGCGCCCATCTTTTTCCTCAACTTTAAAAAGTCGAATACTCGGCTGAAGGCGCGACAAATCTTTTGTTTGCATATTAAAGAAAGTCGCTTGATTTGAGTTCGCAGTCATTCTATTGATAAATCCATATGGCTGACCATCAACAACCAGTGGAGCATTTACGCCTCGGTCTGGACTGTAGGGTAAATACTTTTTAGATTTCGCTTGATTGTCTTCTCTCACTTTTTTTGCTATTAGGGGTTCGATAAAAGCCAACAAGAAGCATTGTTCATTGAATTCAATGTCTAATTCTTGTGGCTCTTCTTCTTCGTCTTCTTCGTCAACGTAGGTGCCCTCGGCGATGGCCTGGTTCTTGAGTTCGGCTTGCCTGGCGAGGATGACTCCTCTCGCTTTGGCTTTTTCTATCTGTTCTGGGGTGACTGCCATAACTTATACCCTCAACATCTTCAGCACATTTTCAATATTCAGTGGGATGTAAATAGTGAAACCAGGAGTTATATGTGCTTCTGTGGGATATCCATTATACCACGCAATCACCCACCACAACCTTTCGTCGTTATAATATTGATATGCTAGTTTATAATACCTATCGCCATAACCCCAAAGATGCGCTGTTGTTGCCAGAGACGCGCGATCTGCCGTAGTTGGGTGGTGTATTATGGGGGTGACATATTGTACAACTTTCTTTAAATTTCTTGGCTTTCTCAGCGGCTCATAATATTCACCCGAATTTATTACAGTGCGCGTTTTGTTGTATCTTGTTGGCATAATTTAAATTTTCCTTTTACTCGTCACGGGTCTTGGCCGGATCCGCCGGGAACGGCCGGCAGCCCTAGGTCTTTGTTCAACGCCTCGTCTGCCGTGAGGGGACCCTCGTAGGTCACCTGGGCCGAGGCATTGGCGCGTACCTGATCAGATACGCCAGGGGGCGGACTGGCATTGGGAGTGGGAACAATATTTTGGTATGGGGCATTCTCGTCGGCATCATTTAAATTAACACCATAAGGAAAATGCTTTTCTGAAAAACTAGATGGATCATTTTCATCCCAGCCCAATGGGTGCTCGTGAATCACATCAAAACTTATATTAATTGTAATTAACTTGGGCAGTACGGTATTTGCCTGCTTTTCCACAACACCGGTATCATCGGCAAGATGGTGATCGACGTTGAGGTTTTTAATAACCCCCAAAAGACCTCTGGTGGGATCGGAGGTAGAGCTATAACTATCATAATTAAACGTTCCGTGAAAGCCGCTATCATCTGCCGCACCTGGCGCCTTTCTAATTAGGTTCATGATTTTAAGTCGAACAAGGGGCGACTGAGAAATAGTTTGTGCCTGATCAACTTTCGCATATGTAGGATACAGAAATTGAGTTAATCCTTGCACTTTCCCCAAATTCTCATATGCTTCGCCGGCAGTGGCGGCTGGAATTTTAATTCCTAAGCTTATATTTCTAGTTGTGCCTTTAAACATCTGAATTGCATCGGAGCGCCCAAATACATGCTCCGGAACCCAATTGGAATTATACTGTTCAGTAAACTGTGATATAAAAGCTTTAAAGAAAATGGACTTCTGGCTGGGAAGATGCAGAAAGGAAACAACTGTCTCTGCAAAATTGGCATATGCGTCACTTCCGTCGCTGTACCAGGCGCGCCGGGTGATCGTTCCGACTTCTTCCATGTCATCGGCCCAGTCGTCGACATAATATTTGTCTGCATCAAAACTATTAAAAAATGCCATATTTTAAGTACTCCTTTATCCTAATCCGTTAATCTGCTTGATTTTGTTTCCGTAATATTCATAAGCAACTTTTCCAATCTCATTGCCGTCGATTTGAACAGGAATTACAAATGTTGCCGGGGCTCCAGCGGCGGGGGCAGCGGCGGGGGCTGTGGCGCCTGCGCCAGCAGCGGCGACAGCACCCGCAGTACCGCCAGCAACCATCATTGTGCCCATTGCTTCGGCCTTGGTAACGTCGAGTTTGTTAATCTCCATAATCATCGCAGGAATAGCTGTTATGACTTCCATAATATTATTAATCACTGCCCCCATATCCTTAAAAATTGCTGCTACGGCTTTCAGCGGCGAGGTCAGAACACTAAAAGCTTTACCAATTTTGGTTATATCGGGACCGAAACCCTTGAGGGCTTCCCATAAGGCAGGGCTGTTTTTCTCAAAGATCCTATCTTTGAGTCTGCCGAGCGAGTCGATTGGATGTTTAATATCGATGTCACTGAATGCGCCTGTCATAAAATTCCATGCCTTTTTCGTCGTCTCGACAACCGATGTGAATGCCTTTAGGCTTTTCATGATGATCTTGAACTTAAGCGGAAGGGCGTCAGCAGCTTCGTCAAATTTATTTTGTGCCCATATCTTAATAAGTTGTATAGCCGCATCCATAACCAATTTCCAATCAATGCCTTTCATCGCTTCGGCAATATCTCCAAAAAAACCTCCAATGCTTTCCGCCATTTCATCAAAAGACGGCATCTTTTTCATAATATCATCCACAAAAGCACTGATTCTGTCGGTTATAGACAGTCCGTCGCCCATGTTACTAAAGAAGGCTTTAATCTCGTCGACCCCTTTCATAATCCACTCAACAAAACTTACGATGCCCTCACCAAGCCATGTAGAAAATGCCTCTACCTTTTTTAAATTCTCAGGCGATGCAAGTTCCTTCATGAAATCATTAACTAGCTGAACTGCCGGCTGAATAACGGGAATAAGTCCTGCAATTAGGGTCTGGAACTGCTTTTGAAGGTCATTCACGCTTGCCTGTTGGGTTTTGAGCTTTGTCCATTCCTCCGCGCTCATTTCAACTTCTTCGTTTACAGTCTCCAACTCACCAGAGAGAGCCATTGCTAATTCGCCCACATCCTTGAGCCCCATCGACTCTGCATACATCTTCTTTTGATAATAAGACATATCATCAAATGCCAATCCTGCACTTTTTACCGAGTTCACGAGCATTTTAAATCTTTCATTGGGATTCGTTTCCATCATAAGATCCATCGCATTTACAAAGTTCCCGCCAAGCGCGGCATTTAATTGTCCCGCTTGCTTTGCTGCGCCCTCAAATGTGTCAAACTTGAGCGCAACGTCTAATAATCTGCTCACGGACAAGCCGGTGGTGTCCGCTGTTCGTGCTAGACCTTTAAAAGCTTTTATTCCGTTCTCACCAAGTGCCGTCAATTCGCCACTGACAGCCTTAAAATCGGCTGCCATCTTGCCCGGCTCTACGCCGATATCCTGGGCAAGCACAGTCAACGATCCGAGAGAGCGCGCAGCGGATTCCGCAGTTTGTCCCATTCCCTTTGTCATGACTTGGAACCCCTCCGCAGTGTCGCCGGTGGCAACGCCCAATTTCTCTAAAACGAGCGTTGTGTCCACCATTGTCATTCGCGCCGACTCGCCAACATCCTCAAAGTCAGTAAAGGTGCCCATCAGAGTTTGCCACGCGGCAGTGATTTCTTTTGTCTCAACGCCCTGTTGACGCAACTCTTTATACATAGCCGAGGATTCATTGGCAAGTTCTTGACTCACTCCCGTAGTGCGTTGGATTTCTCTTCCCATGTCGACAAGATCCAGCGTCAACTGAATTATATTATTGGCCATGCCGGCAATGAGACCCCAAAGGGTCTTATCCAAAAAATCCGCTATGCCGGTGGCTCCAGACATTACCGCAGTAGTGAGATTTCCGAATTGTTCATATATATTTTCTACAGTAAGAGCCTCTCTGAGTTCAACTCCTTGCGTGACCAATTTAGTAAAAGATTGGGAAAGTTCGTTTACGGACTTTTTCTGCTTGTCGACTAGCTCAAGCTGTTCCTGTAGTTGATTAATTTTTTCGCGTTGGGCTTCGCGGTCTTTTTTGCTGAAATCACCGGAGGCTTCCATTATTTGTAATTGCTTTTGGGCTATCTCAAGATCGGCCTCTTTCAAAATCTTCTTATCTTTCCAAAGATCGCCAGCAGTGCGGTGCTCTTGGTTTTGCCGCTGGAGGAGCGCCAACTCTTCTTTAAGAGCCCCCTGACTACTTATGCGCTCTTCGTTCATGTCGGCTTGAGCGGTGATGAGATCCCCGTATACAGCCCTTAATGCATTGGCGGCAGTCAGGTTGTCGCCCGTCAGGGCATGGCCATCCCGTTGCAACTTCAGAAGTTTTTTTATAATACGAAGATCTTCTTCGGTTGGTCCCGAATATTCAAAATCAGCCATGAATAAAGCCCTCTCTCATTCTACAATGTTAAATAGTTTTTCAAAAAAAAAGTCGGGCTCCTAAATTGGAACCCAACCTTTGTTCACGTTCCCATGTGCATTGGGGCATCCGGTTGATTATGCGCACTCAATGTTTGGGAACCACTTCCGCCACCACTGCGAGCTTCTTCAATTGCTTCTTTCTCGTCTTTAAGTTGTTTTAATAATCTTTCGACGAACCACTTGCGCAAACCAACCGGCAAATTATATGCCTCCGAAAACGACCAACCACCTGAATACTTTAAAAAGAAGAACTGTTCATATATGTTCTCTATATATTCATCTGTCAGGCCAAAAAAAGTCCGCGGTGAGCGGCACCTCCATTTCTTGCTCGTAGCCACACTCTTCACATTCAAACTGCTGAGAGAGATCAATGTTTGGTGCGGCAAGACGGTACGCCAAACGTAAGTGTCGAGAGTCCATTGAAGGAATATTATCAACTAAGTATTGTCTCGCCTCTCCGGAATTATCTCCGTTAACGGAAAGAACAATACCCGCGATTTGTCGAGTTATGTTTCTCTCATTCGCACCCTTCTTTTGGGTGCCCGATACTCTTCTTTCGTCGGCGCCATTTAATAGCCGGAAAACAACAGTTACTTTCGTTTTTGGCAACTCTACACTAAAAGTTCCATCTTGATTGTCTACGACACCCAAATCAACACAATCCTCCCCGCAATACACAGTGGACTCGTTTAAATCAAATGTATATTTTTGATTTGTTCCGCACTCGGGACATGTTACTCCTGTGTTGTATTCGTTGCCATATCCCGAAATTCTCGTTGCAACGATAATGGCGTTTTTATCGCCAACCAACAAAGAATCAGGATCAATCCTTTTGTCAGCGATTAAATTCTGAAGCACCCGATCTAATGCAACGCCCTTTTTAAGAAGAGTGCGGGAAGTAAGAATGTCCTCTTCCTTTGCAGTCATCTGTCTGATTTCAATACTATCCTGCCCACGAAGAGGATGCCCTTCTGGGTAGAATTTGCCTCTCGATGGCAATTCAACGAATTCTGTGGGGACAACAAATGAAAATCCCTCTGAATTACTCTGCATAACGTTAACTGGCGGCGTCTCAACATTCATATTTTGAGTGCCACCGATACGATCTTTATTTCTTGACAACATTCACCTCAATTTGTAATTTGTCTATGTTTTTCGATTATTGGAATTAGAAGAATTGCTTCGTTCCGGCCGGGAGGTCCCCGATAGTGGAAGTGGAGCCGCCTGTCGCGACCGAAAGTTTCGCCCAATCATATTTGAGCGTAACGCTAATTTCTGTTAGTGCATCCTCGCCATAAGCCAATTCGCCATATTTAACATCTTTTATCCATGCATTATAAAGCTCCCACGTTTCAAGGGGGGATCCCTTAGCGTCCAACTGCGATATGTAAACCTTTCCAAGAGCAGAAGCCGCAGTGGCTTTGGTCATCGTACTAAGATCGCCTGAATTAACGGGCGGATGGTAGCCGCCGCCTTGAATCATTGATGTAAAGGAAGCCGCCATATCTGGATCAATGGGGTCGACCAAGGTAACAGTAACCGGCTCCCACGTAACGGTTCCGGGATAAAAGAACGTATGATTTAAAAATTTGTGATCTGCTTCGCCAATCGAGAACGCAGGCTTACCAGCAGATTTTGCCCACCAAAGAAAGCTTTGGTCTCCAAATCCCGTAAAGGTTACTTTAAATCTAAATTTTCTCTTTGGGTCTTTCAGACCACCAGCAGTAAAGTTTTCTGACCAAAATGGCATTTTTTATGGCTCCTTATGTTTCTCTATTTTAATTAGTGTTGTGGAGGAAAATCCCCCCACTTCTTTTGTTAGTCGTCGAACGATGCGCCCGTTGACATAATCACGAAGTCGATTGCAATAAATTCAATTGCTCTCGCTGGCTTAACCATAATCTTCGCATACAAGATGTTCTGATCGATTAAATCTGGCGTTGTGGTAGATTCATCGAGAATCAAACGATAATCGGTGATTCCAAAGCGCGCTTTAACATTAGTAAGCAGCGGATCAATGAGTGCCTTGAATCTATCCCAAGTATCCTGCACATTTTGATCGAATAGAACCTGTGAAGAAAGAATCGAAATTTGTTTCTTGAGATAAATTACGAGCCTTCTAACATTGATTCTATCTAGTGCGGACTGCTGTTCCTGAAGGGTCTTTTGCCCGAAGACAACGATTCCAGTCGAGGGGAAGGTAGCAATCGGATTAATGTTTGTTTCATAGAGTGTATCCCTATCTTTGGAAGTAAGGCGCTCTGAAACTTGCAGTACTCCAATTCCGGCTGCACCGTCAGAAAGACCGCCGCGATTGAATCCTGCTGGAGCAAACCACAATTCGCTCCTGGCTTGTGAACTGGCCATAACCCCCAACATTGCAACAGAAGGCGGAATCCAAACAAATTGGCTCGTATTATCATCAACAGTTTTTACCCAAGGATAAAAAGTGCAACCATAACTTGAGTCGATAACCCGGTTTTTCAATGCAGTGGCTGCTGCGGTGGGCGTTGTGCCAATTCGGTTGCTCTTGTTTCCGCTATCATACTGCTCGGCAGCAGGCAAGTACACGCTTGGAAGATCGATAATCCCAAGGGCATCCGCTCGCTCTTCGCAAGTCCTTACCAGTTGGGTGGTCAACCCCTCCAACGTTAGTCCAGGAGCAGTCAAGATATTCATGTCAATAAACTCGGGATCGGCAACAGTATCGATAGCCCTTCTCCATGTATGATAAATATAATCAGTTGCTTCAGTAGAAGTGCTCGTCATTCCGCCGTTGTACATCGGATCTGGATTTAGGATATTAAATCCATCAAAACCACCCCAGAAGGGAGCCGTAAATCCTCTATATCCATCGCTAAGTGTGGTCGACCATGTGTTGCTGCGACCAGCCATGCGAGAACCAGAGAGCCAGAAATAATCGCCTGCGGAAGTTTTTACTATATCGTTCATGGAGAACATATAATTCCATGCCGAAGCGCCAGAAAGCTGACTTGGATTCTGTGAGGCATATGAGGTAGGATCATCTGGGAAACCACCATAAAGCAGTCTGTGATAATCCCCAATCCCCGGCATATTTACTGTCGATGCTGCGGTACGGGTGGTCTGCATTCCGAAATAAGCATTCTTCGGATCTGACATCCCCCCATCTGAAGCGCTCAATCGTAAGAGTGTGGTGGGGAACTTAAGAGAACCAGTACAGACGCCCACACCCGCCGCGGTGTCTGCGTTGGGACTTCCCGAGAGAATCGCGCTGGAATCTGCACCGAGGAGGGAAGCCGCCGGGAAATAAATGAACGTATCGTCAATTGCGGTATCCGTATAGCTACCGGTAATGGTTCCCGTCGCCTTGAATTGCGGAGGTCCAAAATACCCAAAGGGCAAAAGTGATTCGTTGGTGGCGCCGGCTTCGGCGTCGGAATTCATCTCAACATACACAAATCTTGATTGATTGGGGAATTCACCATATGTCTTCAGCATTCTATTTGTTGAATCCCAAGCCGTATACTGATCTCCAATTATTCTAGCAACAAAGTTTGGAGATGAAGGATCGAGGGTCAAATTATCGAACCTTTCCATAACTTGTACATTGTTGTCGGTATCTCCTATTGCCCTAATTACCACCGAGAATGTACCATAATCAGTAAGGGTTGATGTGGGCTGCCTAATGTTTGCAATTGATACTTTGCAATTCTTATGCAACCATTCTCCGTGTCCGCGACCGATCAAGCGGAAAAGCTTTTGCTGGTCTTGCGGCTGGAAACTCCCGGAGGTGCCCAGATCCTGTCCGATAAACCAGCCTGCTTTGGCCTCTTTGGAAGGAATTCGCATCTTGTGGGGCCCTAGGGTTGGGCTAACGTTTTGAGCAATCGGAAGAATTACAGCATAGGCGGCGACACCGACAAGACTGCGACGTAATTGCTCTTGTTCATATGTCTCGCCAAGCCAATAATCTTCGGCGGCTGCAGAAGCATAAAAAGTACCGGCTGTGCTGCACAATTGCGGATTCGTATTGAACTGCTTTCTAATGAAAGATGACCCCTGATCATCAAAGTTAAATTGAATTTTTCTGGTTCGGCTAGCAGTTGAGCTAGAAGCCACAACTGTGAATAAGTAATTGCTATCCGCAGCAATAACCTTACCTATGCCTTGTCCGAGCCCGGCCGCGGCTGCGGCGCCTTGTACCAAAGTACCACTTAATTCAACGGAACCTGACTGGTTCACATAAAATATTGCGCCAAGTCTGCCGCTTCCAAGATTGTTATTTGCAGCCCCCGCGATAGATGAACTTGCAAACACCCACATGCCGAATGCACCACCATTCTCTTCGGCGGTTGCGGCTGGGGTGGTTTTCACGGTCTGCCAGCCGGCTTTACCAGTTGCGGTGGCATTTGTATCTTCTTGTCCCAAAAGGCGAATATAAGTGAGGGGAGCCACATTTGCATTTAAAAATGCTTTGGCTGCATATGTACCGTACATCGGGGACTGATAATTTCCGTCGCGGTAAACATCGCCACCACCATTACCAGGAACAGTTTCTCCAAACGTTTCGACAAATTGAGAATATGCACTAACTTTTATAGGCTGCATCGCCATTCCGCGCGTGGCTCGACCAATGACTACTGGTCCGATAGCTTCGGCTGATTTTGGAATAAAGGAGTTATCAATTTCGTTGATGAACACCCCAGGAGATACGAATTTAAAGTTTTTTACTGACATATGTGGTTCCTCGCTTCTAAATAATGGGATTTAATTGCGGTACAATCATAGTTTAAATAGTATTTTGAACTTCAAAAGGCGGGGGAATCCAGAAGAAAAGCGAACTTTCAGTTCAGGATGTAAAATTAATAAATCCCTCGGGATCTTTGACAATTCCTTCTTGGGGAAAGGTAATTTCTACAATATTTTCCTCCACCCTTACAATTGGTCTATCGTCATTCTCGCCTTCCCCTATTAAATACCCCAAAACCTTAATAGTAATCTCCGTTGTGAACATTCTCGCATCTTCACCCATACTAGCAATATTATTACTATGTGCGAAGCCCTGATCTATAGATGCCTCATATAGATGCCCATTGCGGTACATGACGAAAGCATTTATTTGACCAGTTCTGGCTATAAATGGAGCAACCAAATCGTTCATCTGTGTTTGATATTCAGTTTTGATGACAATTTTATAATCCACGTTCACATAAACAGGAATTGGAATTGACAATGTTTTAACAACAATCTTTTTATTTACTCTTGGATAATATCGCTGCCTGGCGGCTCCTGTATTGGTCCTTGTTCCGTCTGCGACAGCAAAATTGCGAGTTTTATCTTGTACAATCTTCTTTGCTATGATCATTCTACCGGTTCTGCCGTTTTTATCTTCAGAATATACCTGCGCTTGGAAAGTGCCCTTTCGTGCTGGATCTTTAACAATGCCAGTTCTCTCAATGCTAACCAGTGGAAGTTTTAGGGCTCCAGCATCATCTCTTAGAGATTTTTCATGTTTAATCTGAAAAGAGCGCTCGGGGGCCTGCCACAATACTGGAACCTTGGTAAATCCCTCGTTCGTGTTGGCGCTTAATCTTAAATCTTCTTTTAACCACGATACCATGGCATAATCTATGGTCTCTATGCTCGATGCTAGCATTCCTACCTCTTCCAAATTATAATTGGAACCCGCGGGCAGCATGGCAAAATCAAAGTTATCAGGTAGCATCAAATAGTCCCTTCCTCGCCCTCAAGCATCTTGCAGAAATTTCAAAAGCCTGTTTGGCTTGACCAAATAAGAGTTTAGGTTCTGCTAACTTAACTATCTCGTAATAATAATCTCCATATAAAACAAAGTCACCTTCGCGAACGTACATGTTTTGATCTTCTTCGAGTCGTCGCTTGTGGAAATGTACATTGATCTCCCACGACCTATCGATTCCGGCGCTATCCATATATGTTGTAGAATAATCAGTAAACTCAACCAAAGCATAAATTCTTATCGGAGGCAAATATGTTTTTTCAACTGCTTCGCCGTATAATTCATGAAAATCTGTTCTTTCGATATCAATCGGATAATATAATATCTGTTGTCCGATGACTTTTTCAATTAATTCATCATTTACCTGTTTAACAAGATTCCTCTCCTTCTCTCCAAAGAAAAGAGGAGGAGGTGGCGCATCGGGTCTTTTCCATTCATTTGCCATTCATCTATTATCCTACAAATATCGGAAGAGGGGTGGCTTTGAAGGTGGATGCTGCTGCTTCTGCCATTTCGGTTTCTGTCTTGGCTAATTCTGGATATGTAACGGAATCAAGAATTTCCGTCAATTTAGTTTTTAAAGCTTCTTGCTCATCTTTTGCCTGTGAAAGTAATTCGGAATGATTTAATGTTACGGTGTCGCCGGGAATGGGCATCGTAGTAAATTTACCACGAATTTGCCCAAGCATTTCTTTGCAGAGCGCAAGACAGTATTTTCTAATCCACTGCTTTCCTATCGCATTAATATTGGCGTATGGAACATTGTCAAACGGTACTGTGTTTAAGTTATTTATGCCCTTTCGTCCATCATCATATCTGGCATTCTCGTCCCACGCATTTTTAAAATCTACATAAAACTGAACCCAAATTCGTTCTGTTTCGTCATATCCCCAATAACTTGGCGTAGGGAACAATCTTAGCATATTATCTTTAAGTTCATAAGCATAATTTGAAGTTCTAGTAGTTATGGAGTCCTCATACATTATTGCCTGCATCTTATTTTGCCATGTCGGAATAATTTCAAACGTTGAATCATCTGCAAACTGCCCATATGTGGAATAGTTGCCGACAACGCCCACTCCCCCATAGTATCCATAAAAACGCCACATTGCGCGGGGAGACCGAAAAAAGACTTTTGTAATGATTACCCTGTTGTCCTCAACCATGCCAGCATAATCAACGGCTTTACCTCCATCATCAAGTCCCGTGGCAGATGCACCCGATATGATGGTTTGCAAATCATAATCTTGCGTATCTTTAACGGGGGCGAACGAAGCCGAATAAATGGGGTTAGTTCCCCCCATGTTGGCGAGAGTGGAGGCAGCATCGCCAATGTTGCGCGCCTGGGCAACTTGAAAGCGAGGATATCTAAGGTTGACGTTAGACGGACCACTGGCGAGATCCCCCTTGTGATCAAATGTCCCCGTTTGATTCCCCAAAACGCTTGGTAATATATTCTTTCCTTGATGTAAGTTAACAATATAAGAATATTCCAATACTGCCTCTTCATACGCGGCATAAACATTTGCCGGGGTTAATTCGATATCTACAACATCACCACCAAGCTTTTTATATACATAACTAACTTGTAACGATGCTCCGCTTAAGAAATCGGTGGATCCCGTATATATCCCAAACGGAACTGCGGCAGCAACAAGGGCTGCGCTTCCTGTCGAGGTCAATACTACTGTGCTGGTGTTTGATTTAGGATTTAAGGCTTGCGTTGGCATTCAATGGTTCTCCCGCTGATGTAATTAGTTTACAAAAAGAGAAACCCCCAGGAGTGCTGGGGGTTCTTCTGTTTTTTCTCTAAACCGAAAATCTCAAAAAATCGCCGGCGGTATTTTTCAGCAAATTGGCTTATGAAAATGCAATTGCGTCAGCCTTACCCGTTCCAAGCGCCTGCGACATTATAGCAAAGTGCCATTTGTTAGCAGCAACACAGGTAAACACCGCCTTGGAACCCACTGCCCAGGAAGAGTTGTTATCGGCGCCAGTGATAGTGACTGTGTCATCCGTGGTGACGGGGCGCTGGGCAGCCTGGTATACAGCGGTTTTTGCCATGGCAAAACTGTTTACCGAAAAAGTATTACTGGTGCCGGCAGAAATGGTCAACACCCCCGAGTTCACCAAATCAGCATTCTGAATTATTGTAATCTGCTGACCTATTCTTGCAGATGTGCTATTGGAGGGCAACGTTACGGTCTTTGCATTAGACGCAAGATTACAAAGAAAAATCTTTCCGTGATCACCATTGGCTATCCCAACGGCATCGGTGTCATCGGCTATGGTCGTGCCGGCAGTATTTGATATATTTGTCACTTTCGCCGTTGCGGCAACCTGCATGCCAGCAGCCTCTGTAACAACTGCCGACGTAATAGTTGGTGACGTAATAGTTGGTGACGTAATAGTTGGCGAGGTCATTGTCACGCCTGTCGTCGGGGCGATCTTCGCCATCGCCTGAAATCTTTTTGCTCCAAATGCACTCATTTATAATCCCTCCTCAAATAAGTTATTTTTGATTATATTCTTAACACTTATATATAGTTTCCACAAAACAAAAACTCCCCGCCGAAGCGAGGAGTTTTGAAAGAATATCAGATTAACTGATTATCTTATTTAGGCACCGGATTCACCAAGGAGTCCACGCACGATAACAAGACCGTACATATCAGGACGAACCATCTTCTTGGCGTAGCGCGTCATGACACCCTTACGGGGCACGAAGTCTTCCGGGCCAAAGATGGTAGGCGTGGTCTGTAGCGGCACATAAGGTGCGTATACATACCCAGACTCTAGGAAACTAGAGCCCCGACGACCAACCAAGATGACGTTACGAATGAAGTAGGGGTCTACAATCACATCGAACTTCTTGGTTAGAGAGCCGACCTTGACGGCACCGACAGAGCCGGTTTCGTCATCAGCCGTGACAGAGGCACGGAACCCAGCGGTGAACTCAAGGATGTTGGCAACTTCAGGTCCGCAGACAATGAAGTTAGCACCACCCCGAAGAGTCTTACGATGAATCTGCGCGGACACATCATTGATGGTCTCTGCAAGAGTCTCGTACCACTCGCTGACGGTACCGGTGAAGTCGGGAGCCTTGGCAGACGCACCAACTTCAAGACCAGTATTACGTGCCACAAAGAGCCCCGGAGAGCGTGACCAGTAATAAGTTGCCGCCTTTGCACCAGTGATGAGATCTTCAAGGATCTCACGGTCAATCTCAAGAGCAATCTGCTCAGAGAGAATGCTGGTAAGCTCGACTTCGGCATCGAGGTTGTGATAGGCATTAAGATCCTGTCCCAACTCCGGCGTCCACTTAGCCTTGAGCTTCTTGGTAACTGCGGTAACAGCCACGGAATCGACTTTGATATCGATTTCGGGGATCTGAGTGTTGTTTTCCAAACCCCACTCGGTAGTACCGATAACAGAACCAAGAGCGTTGCTCGTGGTAAAGTCATCCGTTTCCGGGAACAACACATTGAGGGTCGTACTTCCGGTAACACCGACTGCCAATTGAGCAGCAGTCGTGGTGCCGGCATAGGAAACGGTAGTGAATAGCGCGACAGTGGCACTAGACCCACTATATCGAGTCAAACGTCGACACTGGATACCTTCCGTTGAAGAACCGGAAGCGTATGTACGAGAGAAACCACCCGCTCCATGCGAAGCCGAAAGGACAATTTCTACCAAATTTTCCTTGTTGAACTGCGCAAGTCCAGAAATGTCGGCGCTGAAAACCACAGCCGTTGACGAACCAGAAGTTAGGTCCGGATCAAACCGAAGTAGTTCATCAAGCGTCTCGCTGGAACCAACAACACCCGAGGCAAGAACGCTGGGAGTGATCGTACCAGAACCCGTGGGAGACGAATAACCATTATTGAGGTTATAGGGACCCGCTTCGGCATTGGTCGTACCAAGATCTACACCACCAGTAATCTGGCTACCAACACGGCCACCACCATAGAGCGAATCTTCTGTGGCACCCAAGGGGTTGCCATAACCTAGACGGGGGATACCTGGACCCTGACTGGAAATGGTGAAATCCAAGAAGAAGATGAGTCCACTGGGGAGACTCATCGGCTGGACGGAAACGAGATCGTTTGCGATCAAGCCCGCAAAAACACGACGAACGATGGGGAATGCGACAGCCGCGAAGCCCTCAACATCACCACCAGCCATGGTGCTGGACTCACGAAGAAGTTCCTTCGCCTGGTTCTCAAGCAAACGAGCCATCGTGGTCTCTTTCTGGGAGCTTTCAAGACCCTCCAAGAGTCCCGTTCGCTTCCACTTATTTAACAATGCGTTACCTTCGGCACGCATATCGCGATTGACAATACCTTCTGTCAATCTTTCTACAATACTAGACATAATATAATCCTCCTTTTAAAATTATTTATTAGTTAATACCTGCTAGTTTTCTCATTCTATCTAAGAATGGATCAGTATTTTGCACTTCCTTGCGGGAAGCACGAATAACAGAAGACGGACGGTTAATGGCTTCGCTCAGTGTTCGAGGACGACGGTTTGGTCGTGACTCCACTGTGCTTTCAAGCGTATTGTATATTGTCTTCGCTTCTGTGACTGAACCAGCTTGGGAAATAGCTTCGACAATTCTTTTCTTTTGTCGCTCATTTAGGGAGGCATTTCTTAAAACACGGTTCGTGTAGAGCAAACGAGCATTAGAAAGATTTACAGTTTGTAAGCCTTCCTTTAACTCATGAGTTGCTCGCTCATATTGTGAAAGTTGCTTTTTGAGTTGTTTATTTTCAAAAACTAACTCTTCTTGAGCCTTTCTCATAACATCTAATTCGTCTTCAACATC
>Ga0080013_1002941_pt1 | contig 18932 bp, 53 predicted proteins | sample ETNvirenome_6_85_FD_69236 | JGI IMG/M metagenome (GOLD analysis project Ga0080013, IMG submission 69236) | Marine viral communities from the Pacific Ocean - ETNP_6_85 (SPADES assembly) (version 2) | ecosystem: Environmental > Aquatic > Marine > Oceanic | place: Pacific Ocean | collected 2013-06-19 | reverse complement strand
ACTCTCCAATTTACTTAGCTTTTCTTTGACCTCTCGCAACTCTTGCGCTAAGTCCGCGATATCCTTGTTCTTTTCGTCAAGCAATTCGCGAAGGTCACGGTTCTCATCGGCTAAGTGACTGTTATCAAAGCACAATTCACCGACAGCTTGGCTGCTTACTTTTAGCATACCCTCTAACTCAATGATATCACTGAGCATTCTGAAGCTCATTGTAACTCCTTGTAATGATTGTTGATTTATGCAAGCCCGAATTGTTTTAGCAGTCGGGCTAACTCTGCGTCATCATTGCGCTTTTCATTGAGGTCTGCAACGCAAGGTAAACACACAGGTTTTTCGTCGGTGCCTTCAAACCCTTCGTAATCATTGAAGATTTCATTGCACTCGACGCACAGAAGTTCATTCATTGTAACTCCTTGTAATGATTGTCTTTTCGCGCAACCACTCAATGGCCTTGTCGAACCCTCGCTCTAAGATCCTGTATTCATTGTCCTTTTCACTAATCGTCTTAGCATCGATCACTGCTTGCTCTCGTAACAGCTTGATTTCATTGGACATTTCTCGCGGCGCGAGCCCGCCGATCGCGAGAATCTCGCGCAACTCCTTGTTTTCATTGTACAATTCAACGCGCTGAATTTCGATTGATTCCTCTCGCATTGCCATGATCTCAATATCATTGGCCTTTTCACTAATCGTCTTAGCATCGCGAGCCGCGTTGGCTCGCAACTCCTTGTTTTCATTGGCCAATACGCGAAAATCGGCATCATAGGTGTCCGCGTTCGCTTCCAACTCCTTGATTTCATTGTTCTTTACGCGCATACGGTGACCGAGTTCAGCAACGGCTGCGCGCAAGCCCTTGATTTCATTGAGCAATTCTGCGTTTGTTTTTGGGTTCATCCTAACCCTCCGATATGTTTAGATAATAACCGACACGACGCCTAACACCGTGACAATAAAGAAGATTTTGAAAAGCATTTATGCCTCCGCGATTTTGAGTGCGAACCACTTGATTTCATTGGGGTTCTTGACGGGGATTGTGACCTTGAAGTCGTTTCCCCAATGAACTCGCGGACTTGACATCCACTCCAGTAACTCTTGGAGATCATTGGGGTTTGCGTTGGCTATGGCTTCCATGGCTTCCAAGCCCTCAATATCCTTGTTTTTTTTGTTGTTGTCGCTCATTTGCGCTAACTCCCTGTAATAACTAGTTGTTATACCGTGAACTCGTGTTTCCCGTTGAATTCCACGGGGTTATCCTCGCCGGTCAGCGCACACCGCGCCCAGCGATACCAGATCCAATTTTTCTGAAAGATTCCGCCGAGTTGCGGGTCGAAATATTGAATGAACGCATTCAGCCGTGATTTCGTGGTGTTAGACTCGTAGCCACAACTCTGCACAATCATTGACCTTTCTTTGGTGTCCACCCTAACGATGGCTGAATTCCAAAGGAAAACGGCGACTTGCGAGCCTTTGTGATCATACTCGACCCGATCCCGCTTTGTCAGTGATTTGCCGAATGATTTCGTGAACTTACCGCGCAGGCATTCCTGAACGATTTCGCATAGTTTGTCTTCGATTTTACGCATTGCGTAACTCCTTGTAATGATGAATGAAACTGGAGACTTGAGCCGGAATCGAACCGGCGCAATGCGAACCATCGCAAGTACTGAATATTGTTGAGCAAAAGCTAGGCTGCCATGTAACTCAGCTTGATTGCTACCCTTTTCAGGGATTTGAACTGTCGCCCAGTCAAGGGAATTCCCTTGTCAATCTGGGCACTTAGGCTGTCCACGAAATCCCATTTGAATTCGCTGACTTTGCCCTTGTACGAAAAAGCCTTTGAGATCCACCGCTTATGGGCCTCAAAGTACTTCTGTCCTCGATGGTTGCTTGTCATTGCAACTCCTTGTATTTGTTGGTTTATTCGACGCCGTGAACGCAACGCCAAGAATGTGAAACATTTCCACGGGTTAGCTGTGTTCCTTGCGTCATTGACGGGAACATCTCCAACAGTCCGAAATCATTACACAATTGCCACAAGGCATCGCCGCTCTCGGCCTGCATCGCAAGTTCGTGTAATGATTCATCATTTAGGAACCAGAGGCTAACCTCGCGATAATCATAGGATTCTGTCATTCGTAACTCCTTGTTTCTAAAGACCTTTGACCCGCGCCAAAAGCTTTATGATTCCGATGGCTTCCGCAGCCTTCGGGTGTTTTCTGTTTCTGATCAACAGGTTACGCTGCAACCAGCGAAGGTTGCCCAACCTCTTGATATCCTTACGCATTTCGGGGATATCCATTTCCTCAAGGATTCCCGCGAGTTGCGCCCTGTCCTTCTCAATCCACTCCATCGCTAACCCCTTGTAATCTCATCGATAATCGACTCCAAGGCATCCCGCTCGGAACCCCTTGAAATCACTGCGGAAACTTGCCGCTCCGAAAAGCAAACCGGCTCGTCTGCTCTAATCCTATGAGATTTAACGAGAATATCGTTTTGCCCACAAAACGGAATGATTTCAACGACTTCGCCGACATCGACGAACTTTCCACCCAAAAGGGAAACCTCAATAATATCACCGACTTGTACCTTGATCATCTCTAACCTCCGATAATCGTTGCGAAATTGATAACCAGAGCGCAGATCCCCATAATCATTAGGGAAACCTCTGCGCCCGGAAACTTGTGAATATTCTTCATGATTCTCTAACCCTCCGGAATGTATTGGAATTTGATTTCGCCATCGGAATCGTCAATGAAAACATCGACTTGGCCGCTGGCGACTAAGTATGCCAAAGCATTAGTCAATTCGATCTCAACTTCCCCTGCATTTACAGGTAGTTGCGACCACACCAACGCCATTTTTGTTTGTTCAAGTGTCACTTGTAACTCCTTGTTATCGTGAATGAAATTGGAGACTTGAGCCGGAATCGAACCGGCACGACGCGAACCATCGCAAGTGCTTGTTTTTATTGCGAAATCCGCAGCGTGAACGCACAACCCGGCAACCGTTGCCAGCTATACGAAAAGTCCTTGCAGATCGCGCGGTTATGGCGGCGCAACGACTTGTTGGCTGGCCGCCGAAAACCCTTGCGAGTTCGCGGGTTTAGCCACATCGAATGTGTGTCGCGCAACCACTTGATTTCACTAAGGTCTTTGCTGTGCTGTCGCAGTGTTTGCTGCTGTCGTTTCGTCATTGATAACTCCTTGTAATCAAAGGAAAAATTGCTGCACTCTCGGTCTGAAGGCCGGATGCTCGTAAGGTGTGAATTTGATTGGGATTTCCACCGACTGCGCGGAACCCTTTGAAAAGACTAGGAAAGTCTGCATGGGAACATTCCCCGAAAACCGAATGATTCTCGTGGGTTCCACATGCAGCCTTTCCCCTGCAAAGTTGAAGGCTTGCGGCTTAGTCATTGCTAAACCTCCGAAAGTGTTGAAGATTCGTTGCCGCCTTGTCCAACTCCGCGTTATTATTGACATAATGCCGAATCACGTCAGCCTGCTTATCGCTGTAATCTCGCGACGTTGCAAGCTCCTGCTGCAAGTCCTTGATTTCATTACGCAATCTGGCCTTGACGACCTTGGCTTTGGCCCGGTAGCCTCGCAACTCCTTGTTTTCATTGGACATTTCGCGGCTGTAGTCCAACACGGATTTTGCATCGACAGCGTTTGACGCCGCGTTGGCTCGCAACTCCTTGATTTCATTGAACAAGCCGCTGACGAGTCCGTCCTGCACTTCCTTGTCAGTCCGCAAGTCCTTGATTTCCTTGTCTTTTCCGGCGATGAAGCGACCAAGTTCGGCAACGTGGTGGCGTAAGTCCTTGATTTCATTGTCTTTTTCGGCGCAGATGGTGCGGCTACCGTCGAGACAAGCCTTCAACTGCTTGATTTCATTGTCTTTTTTGTCAAAGACCTTCTCGTCGGCATCCAGCAAGACGTGCAAGTGCGCGTTTTCCTTGTCTTTTCCGGTAATGAGCGCATCACGCTGACGAACGCTGTCCTGCAAGTCCTTGATTTCATTGAGGTTTTGCTCAATGTCGTCAGTAGAAGCACACACAACAGCCTCCAACTCCTTGATTTCATTACGCAATTCAACAATGGTGATGAGGCGGCTGTCGCTGACAGCCTCCAACTCCTTGATTTCATTGCGGTAATCGTGTTGAAGGCCGCTCAGAATCGCCTTATCGGCTGACAAGTTGCTGCAATCATTACGCAATTCAACAATGGTGGCGGCGCGGCTGTTGCTGGCGGCCTCCAAGTCCTTGATTTCATTGGACTTCGCGAAGACATCGCCAACAAGACTTGTCCTCTCGGCGCGTAAGTCCTTGATTTCATTGGACATTTCGTCGTGCAGCACGGAACGCGCTTGAATGTAATCGCGCAAGTTGCTGATTTCCTTAGCATATTCAAGCAATGCCTTGTCGCCATCGCGCATCTGGCGCTCTAAGGCACTGATTTCATTGAGCAAAACTGTTTTCGTATCCTTTGCCATCTGTAACTCCTTGTAATGATGGATAATATTGAAAAACCTAATGGTTTTGGGCATTTGCACCGGAATCGAACCGGCAGCGAGCGACCACGCCAAATGCTAATAATACCAACGACTTGTCGCTGCAAGCCGGGTGTGTCTAAATCCCCGTAATCACGGGGGATCTTTGTTATGCACTGTAACCCTTTGAAAAACAAGCAGTTATGCGGGAATTGAACCCACACAAAGACGGTCAGGCTAACCGCTTGTTATTGTTGATGTTTCTGAGGACGGCAAGGCATCTTCTCGATGGTCGTTCCTAACCGCCCGTAATCACACAAGATTTCTTGGCATGTGTGTTGCTCCCTTAGACGCGCGTCTAAGTTGTTGAAATTGTTGATGTTCTAAGGGCGGTTAGGCGCGTTTATCGTGCTTTTTTATATCGTCGCTTGACCCTAACCGCCCGTAATCATTGGTAATATGCTGCATCGCACGCTCCTTACGCTAAGTTATTGAAATGATTGAGGTTCCCAACTTCCCCAATCTGGGCGCGACCTGAACGCTTACACAACCACAAGTCAGCGAAATCACTGAACTTTCTGGCTCGCGCCCCCCACATTGGCTAACTGCCTGAAACTCTTAGAGTTTCGTCACAATGTTGCCACCGTCATCGTCGCTCTGCAACTTCGCGGAATCATTGGACAATCCCGCGATGATGCTGTCCGTGCTGGTGGTCTGTGATGCCACCAATTTCGCAACAAGTTCAGTGAGTTGCGCGACCTGAGCCGACAACGCTTTGACCTCGGCCTTTGCCGTGGAAGTCCCCGACTTTGTTGAGGAATTCTTGTTCTTGCTACCTTTCGGGCGACCCGGCTTGCGCTTAGGGGCCGGCGGGTTCAACTCCGCGTAAATACGGGTGAATTCGCCGTTGAGCTTCTCAGCCAGCTTGACCCGCAAGTCCTCGTTATTGCTGCGGAAAAGCTTGATGCTGAAGTTACCGACAGCATTGAGGATTTCGCCGCTGCTAAGGTACTGCAAACACTCGGAAACCGCGCCGATGCGACTGTCGATCCCGCGAATCCCGCATAATTTCGCGGCGTTAGCAACTTTCTTGTGTCGCTGAATGCCGATCACCGCTGTCGGGTGTCGTTTCTGCCCGAAAACATTGACGATTTCGGTGTACAGCGGCAACTTGCTGTTATTAAAGCGGAATTTGAAACCGCCGACTTCAACGTCGAAAGTGCCTGCCAAGTGCTTGAAATTCTTGATCTTTTTGTTGAGCTTTGCCATGTTATCCTAACTCCTTATTATCGTTGGATTTATTGAGGCGGGGAATCACTCCCCTTGTGGAAATCCCTGTGATTTCCAGTAGTTACGGTGTCTGGAGTCGAACCAGACGCGGGTTCCTATAACCCACCGTAATAAAAGGCTTTTTCTGTGCCCTGTTCCCGCGTCCTACTTCTTGAAATCGTCAATGATTTCAAGCCCTTGGAGTTCGTCGCGACCTAAGCGCGGGAGAGGCAATGCCAGACCAAAATTTCACAGAGATTCCGGGGGGTTACGCGATCTCCATTCGCGGGATGCCCGAAACGCCGACCGGGAAAGGCGCACTCGCCCGGTCACACATCTATTATACATGAATTCCGCAATGATTCCAAGCATCGAACGGGTTGGTGGCCCACACCCAATGATTTCATAGGGTTACAGCTTGATGAATGTCAAGTCGGCCGATTCGGGCCTTCCAAAACTGATCGAAATTCCAACATAATCTCATAGGGTTGGCGATCTTACCCCCTAAATGGCCGAAATCTGATCATGATCGGGGTATACAAATGTCTATTTTTCAAGATATTTTACAAGTCGTTGAAATCATTGGGAAAAAAACTTTGTAAAGGTTTGTGTGCAACGTATCAGCGTACTAGTACACGCAACTCCCTGTAATCATTAGGTTTTCCCCGACGATCAAAAGTCGGCTGAAATCGGCCAAAAACGATGTATGATCGCTAAGTCATTGAAATCACATCGGAATTCGATCACGTTTTTGGGTTGATGTACGTCCACTTATGAAAAAAAAAGTTCAATGATTTCAAGCACTTACAGATAGTCGTTGCAATATGGGCCGCGATGTGAGATGATCATGATGGAGAGCAACATCGCGTTTTCCATAAGTCACCGGAATCATTGAGGATTCCGCGATTTGGGCCGAAAAGTGTGTAAGTGCTTGAAATGATTGAAGTTTTTATAACTATATGATATCATTAAGGAATAACCAACTCCTTGATATTGTTAGGTTTTTGTAAGTGCTTGAAATCATTGAACTTTGCTAAGTGCTTGATATTGTTAGGTTTTTGTAAGTGCTTGAAATCATTGAACTTTGCTAAGTGCTTGATATTGTTAGGTTTTTGTAAGTGGCTGTAATTATTCATCTTTATTTTCATCAGTAATTACAACGAGTTGCGCTAAGTACTCGTAATCCTTACCATTTTCGTATCCGTCCGATCCGACGATCGGATCTGGAAAAATCCAATAAACTTCAGCCATTGACTCATCCAAAAATCTAGTTTCATGTGCGGGATTGTTCACTTCTTCTGGGTGTATAATATCGAGAACTATACCTATTCCGACATGCAGCAGGCTTTTCACTAAGTCACCGATTTCTGTCTGCTTATCCAATCACTTCTAAGTCCATTTCTAGTCTGCTAGATGCCCTCGGAAGGCCAACCCACTGTATTTCATAGATATAATAATTATAATTGAGAGTTGATTTATGCTTATTAGTAATTAGTCCGATTGTTCCCTTTGGAACACCAATACTTGCGCGTATATTCTTAACTAAGTCCCCGATACCCATACCCTACTGCCCCCCTACTACCCCACTACCCTACCACTAGGTATCTACTAGATATCCAGCGGCAGAGTAGTGGGGTTTTTTATTGTTCTCTGACCTTGACCATTCCCAAGGCATTGCTAGTGGTTACTTTGCCATCATTCCACACAACTTTTACATATTGATCTCGATGTGGATGATCATCGTGAAACACGTCGTCATTGATAATGATTCCGTACACTTCGGTGCGCGTGTAGTGACAATATCCCGCAACAAGATCACCGGTATAAAAGCGTTTAGAATCCATGAAATTTCACCTTGTCAAAATCCATACACATATTGCCCTGTATGATGTTCACCATAACCTCTGCGATTGTGCGGTCATAGCTGCCGGCAACTGGAATACCATCTAGTACCTTACCGCCGGGTTCACACATGTAAGCCAGTGTTTCTACATACCTTTTGCAGCTGCTGATAAGGTAATGATTTCCATTGTATTCGACCACAACTTGCTCAACCCTAGGCATATTATCTGTGATATGCTTAATAATGTTCATTGGTTGTCTACTACAACTTTGCAATCATTAAGGAACACCCATTCGTCCCTAACGTCGCCAACACGCTGCACAAGTGCCTGATTAAACTCATCAAGTTCGCACTTGTTCACGTCCAAAACCATATGTAGGAACTGGTTTCCCAAAATCTTAACGATGTCACCTACTTGAATCTTCATTTTAACTCCTTGATATATTTAAGAAAATGGCTGTTAACGTCCCTCTGTTGCCCTTTTACTAAAAATTGATAGATAGTACCCCGGCCATGGCGGTCAAAGCCGCGATAACTGCCCAAATATAAAATTATTTCATCGTGCCAACCGTGATCGTCGTCGTCTACCTGATATAACTCACCTTTTACTAGGTCGTCGGGGTTCATTTTAACTCCTTGATATATTTAAGAAAATGGCTGTTAACGCCCCTCTGTTGCCCTTTTACTAAAAATCGATAGATAGTACCCCGGCCATGGCGTATATCAACGCGATAACTGCCCAAATATAAAGTTATTTCATCGTGCAAATGCCGCCATGCATAAATATCGCCGTCTATCTGATATAACTCACCTTTTACTAGATCGTCGGGGTTCATTTAAGTCTCTGTTAATCCTAGTAAATGTGATGTGAGTTATCAATGCTGTACAGCCCACGCCAAGTAATGTTATGATTTCCGTCACTTCTTATCCTTTAATCCAAATCTTTGTTTTCTTTCTTGTTTATACATTTCGTAACCTGTCTTAATTATTTCAATACACTACTGTCCAGAAATCCGGTTTCATGAAATATTTGGTCATTAGATCACGCGGATAATGAAATTCAAAATCATCATGATGATCCCAAACGACTGTGACGCCTCCCCACTTGTTAGTGTGTGCCAACCCCTTGATTTCGTGGGCTTTACATTCAATTTTGAATGGGGCTCCATAACTGTAACTCACTTGCATGCCCTCCTTACAATCCGTCATTTCTTATCCTTTTTCTTGAACCTTCGTTCTCTTTCTTGTTTATATGCCTCGTAACCCGTCTTAATTATTTCCTTAACGGCTACGATGTCTAAGACTATGTTTTGTAATCTTTTCTTTATTTTCTCTTTCATCCATTTAACCCTCCGAAAGTATTTTGAATCTGCCTGATTTTACCATGCCTTTCAACACCTTAGCTGAAACTTGCCGACCGCCACCATCGTCCCACCGAATAATATACCAATATTCATGGTTTTCGCGTCCCTGGTACCTATCAACAATTATACCGTTTTGCCACGGTATTTCATTTTCTTTAAGCCAAGCATCAAACTCAGAAACCTTCTGTGATACTAACGTACCGACTTCATAAACCTTTTGCTTACGAATCATAGATTATGCTACCAGATGAAACGACTGCAAGATCAGAAAAAAGCTCAAGTTCTCTGTCGTCTACGGACCACATAACATACGCTGATTCCAAGTCGTCGCCTTCAAAACCTTGGTTGTAAGTCTGCGTGACTAAACCAAGATCGGGCTTGCTTGGGACTGCACGCCCTTCGTCAAGTTGCGATTGGCATTTATACATAACCAAGTCCCCGACTTCCGGCTCTTTATCAATAGCTTCCCATTTGTTTTCAATTTCCATTACGCTACAACCTCACATTCCTTAGTGCTTACGGGCAGTCTGTGCCAAGCACTCAAAGTGATCAAAGCATCAAGATATTCGCTACATGCGTCATTCGCATTTACCACTTTTAACTCCAGTGTATCGCTGCCAATAAGTTTCCTTACAACACCAAGTGCTTCAACCTGTTTTACCGTTTTACCCGGTGTTGGCGACATAACTAGCGCCTTCCACCTAACTAAGTCACCGATATTAAACACCTTCTGCGATTGCGGCATACTCGTTCTCCTTTGAGTTGATAATAATATCTTCCTCTGGCTTTTTTTCAACGATTTCCGGCAGTTTCATCTTCTTTGGCTTTTTCAGTTGCCTGAAATAAGGCCATGATTTTATTCCGAAAAGTTTGTAAACAGTCATTCTACTGTTTGCGGTGATATCGTCTGGGTAACTCTCGATTTTTATTGTCTTTCTTCCCTTCTTGTCTGTACGTTCTACACAAATCCGCATTGACGTGCCAATATACTTCATACTACTCCTTGTTTAGATGCGTGAGCTTGAATAAACTCAAGCCCAGCATTGCAACCGTCGATAAACAATTGGAAACAGTCAACCCCCATCTCTTTACAGAGATAGGAGCCGACAATTATTCCCAAAAGCAACCAAAACAGTGTCTTACCGTCCATTAGAACAACCCATTGGCCCAGCTTTCGTCATTTACCCAACCATCTGGCGGGCTTGGCTCGGTCGAGCTTACAACCTTCCAGTGGCTTCGGCCATAGTGCAGTAATTCCTCGCCTTTCTCATTCGTGAGTTGCGGATAGTAAGCCGTTGTTTTTCTTGCGTCTTTAACCCGACTGATGATCAAATTAGGATATTGCATTCCCCCCTTGTAATTACTCTTGGAATAATCATAACGTGGAACAGAATCATGGCTGGAGCCGGTCAAATTAAGTCTGTCCCAATTCATATCTGTAATCATATACAGATGTTCCGGGCGATCGCTACGTTCAAGCAAAGCGCCGACTCCATAGCCGTCTTTCTTAAGTCTTTCAAGCACTTCTGCTCGCCATTCCTTATTCTTAGAAATGTTCTTAGACTGCGCGCCCTTACGCTGTTGGCAACCACGCTTATTGTGGCCTTTCTCGCCACACCACGAACACTGCCGATTCTTTACGCTTTCTGCGTATCCCTCAACCTGACGAACATACCATGGCCTAGATGGATATTGATCCGTGCCTTTCAAGTGTTCGTTTTTCTTGAGCCATTCTGCGGCCTTTGTCTTCATTTCTGGACAACTCCGCTTGGTGTGTCCACGACCCCAACAATGACTGCAAGTTGGGCTACTACGATAACGTGCCATAATTTCTCCTATTTATTTGCTGGCGACTTCTTCAAGTGCCGCTGTTGAATTTCAAATATTTCCGCAGGGTTACTTAGCAAACAAGCCTGCGATGTTTTATACTGTCGACCATCTTCCAAAACTGAAAGAATCAAGACATCTTGGTTAGGGTGTCTCGCACACCTGTGAGTGTACGAAATACTCTGACGAATGCGAGCAATGGAACCAACCGGAAACTTTGCTTCTTCCGTCGCTGCTGCAATTGCTCGCTTTGCATAGCTATTTCCAGTCATCTTATCAAACTGGTTTCGCGTCGGGATGAACTTGTCATCATTGAGGATTTTGCTAGGCAAGTCGCCCCAATAGCCAGTGTTGTTCCGCTGGTTCTCCGCGACGTAGTATTCAGCAACGATCTTCGCAACTTTGCGCCTCTCGTCGTCATACTCTTTGACCCAATTTTTCCATTCTTTAATGGCACTTGGATCGTTGTATTTCTTCTCGATCTTTGCGAAAACTTCGTACTGTCGAGGCGTCAACCCCTTGTAAGTACTGAAACTTTCAGTCAGCGACTCCAAAAAACCGTTTTCCCACTGGGTCAAACGACTTTCTTCTCGCAATTTACCTATCCTTTCAAGGACTTTCACATCGGTAATGTTTTTACGCATAGTTCTCCTTGCCGCGTTGGCATAACTATTATAGCACGTTACAGTAACTATTCTCAATCAATAACTTTTGCCATCTCAACTGGTATAAAACCCTTATAAGTTTCCACAGGGAAATATACTTCTACCATTTCTGCTAATTCATTTTCGTAAATGAATCCTATAATGATTCCCATAATTTCCTCATCTGAAAACACATCATAAGGATTTTCAGCCATTATAAGATCCCCAATCTTCATATCTAACCCTATGAAAGTTTTACTAAACAACCCAAAGGGATTGGGTGGCCATCTAAGCCATAGTAATCATTGTTAAGTTTAGGGTCTAAAAATTTAACATCTGCCGTCCAGCAGCGTGCATTCGATCCGCTTTGATAAACCCTCAAAACTATTCCCAATTGTGATTGCAACTGTTGTTTATAAACCAAGCGCCCATCGCGATTGGACAGAGTGTTGCCGGGATACCAGCGATTCCATTGGACTAAATCGCCCTTTGCAAAATCTTTTCTAACTGTGTGTCCGTGTGGCCCATGTTTCATTGTCTATGTCTCTGAAATCTTTATCAAAGTGTCCATTTGCACCCAGCTTTGACGCTCTCGCTTGTCGCTGAATGTAAACGGTTGATTTTTATGCCAAAATATTAACGCCATGTCATTCTTAATTTTCTTGATTATTCCATAACATAGCTGGTGGTGTTCTTTGTTAACATACACGTTAGAGTGATATTTAACCAAATCTCCGACTTGCATTTGCCTTCCTTTGTTGGGAACTTAGCAGGGAATCGAACCCTACAGTAGCAGGGCGTTTCCACCCTGCCGATTGCGCCCACGCTAAGTCCGTTACATGAAACCTGTTCTATTGGTAGATTTCAACACCCGTTAGGTGAGCAGTTTAACGTCATACTCGGGACAATTTCTTTAAGTAAATTATATAATTAACTTAGCATTTTAACACCCCTCTACGAACAATACCTTTTCGTTCGTCTTGAAGTACAAGTGACCCTTGCAAGAATCAGGGATCAGCCACATTCGCTTGCAAGTTGAACGCTTAGGTTTGGGAGCATATCCGTCAGTCAAAACGATATGACCATCGAACTTTCGCTTGTTAACATACTCGGTTGGAGCATTAAAGCAAGTTCCGCCACACAACACGCGCTCTTTCTTCTTGTTTTCGCCCTTCTTCCAAACGTAAACCTTGTCCTCGTACACATTAGTATCGAAAGGAACAACCGTGAACGTCGCGAACTCCGCAAGTTTATTCAACTCTGCGAAGAACTTGGCAAGCATTTGATCGCCAACCGAGCCCGACTGATCGATAGAAATCGCGATGTTAGCAATGCGATTCGTCTTCTTGCCCGCATGAATATACGGGAAGCGACGATTGATTCGCTTAATGCTATTCGACCTATCCGACCGCAAAGCCTGACCGATGAAAAACTTCAACACTTTTCGCCAGTTGATCGTGGACTTCAGCCCCTTCAAGATTTCCCTGCGAACTTGGCTGCTTACGCTGCCCCAACCATTGCCCTTAGACGCTTCCTCCGCTGCTTTCTTGGTAAAGTCCTTCAACCTTTCCTTTGCAATTTCAGCAGTTGCCTGATCAACTTCGCCCCAACCTTCGTGGGAATCAAACTGCTTTGGGCCGCCGCCGCCGCCGTTTCCTTTGCCTTCTCCGGGGGTTCCACCTTGACCTTCGCCTTGACCTTCGCCCTCGCCTTCGCCCTCGCCTTCACCTTGAAATTGCTCGTCTTTTTGGAGCATTTTCAAATATCGTTCAGCCGACAAGCCAACGGGATACTTCACAAAGTGACCTTCGCCCGGATACAAACAACCGTCAGGCAACATATCCCGCGAAATCAAGCCGTTGATCGACAAGTCGGTTGCGAAGTTCCAAATCTTGTGACCAACACCACCGGGTTTACGCGACGTTACATGCTCAAACACCAAGTGATAAAACTCGTGAATAAGAACACCTTGTCGCTGCTTGTCCGTAAGTCCCGCAAAGAAATCAGGATTATACAGCATCTCAAACTGCGCGGTTTCAGGATTAACACGCACACCGGCTGTCGGCAGCGCGTTGCTGGAACGCTTGTCGATCCGCCTACTTAGAGCCGCAAAGAACGGCTCCTGTTGCAGCAGATAAGCGACGTGCATATTGAGGTTGAACCTCTTGACTTCTTTGACAGTTGTTGGCCTGCTCATTGCTGGTGTCGTCATTTTTTACTCCTTGCCAGTAAGAATTACAACCATGTAGTTCTTGACAGAACCCTTTGAAGTCTCGCACTTGTGCATGGCAATCACGTTTTTATTGTTGCCCTTGCCCATTTTCATCCACAGCGACATGGCGCATTCGGATGGCAGATTCACGAAGTATTCCGAAAGGTTCTTGATTCGATCCTCGGTCAACTCTTTCTCAAAGACCTCGGTCGCTTCCAGCTTCTCAATCATAGCGTTATGATCGTTGATCTGGAATTTCTCAATCTTATCCCACGCTTTGCCGTCAAGCAAATCGTCGGTTGTAACCTGACGATCGTAGTTCTGCACGAAATCGTTAAAGGCTACGGCAGCTTCAAAGCCCACAAAGGCACCCGTCAAGGTGAACAATGCTGGGCTGGCTTCCTCAACCAGATTCGCCTTGCAAAGCACTTGGTTAAGACGGTCCCAAGAACGACGCGACGGGTAAACCTTATTCGGTTCCGCATCACTGTTATGCTCAAGATGCTTGGGATTCTGGTTAATGAAGTCCCAAATGACCGAATTCACGCGGTCTTTCGCCCACGTCAACCAATCCTCAACTGTCGGCTCCAAATCCCAACAAGAATAACGATCTAGCTCGGCAGGGTCCATATCAGAAACCTGATAGTTTGAACCATGCTCACCACCGTTAATCGCTGCATAAATCAGCGTGTCCTTGTGGAGTTTGTGACCATTCAGCTTACGCGAGTCCGTAAGCTCAAACAATCCTTGACGAACTTCCGTGGTCGCACGGTCAACTTCGTCAAAGAACAAAACGCACGCATTGTCGCACGCATACTTGAACCAATCCGGCGGGTTCCAGCCGGTGGTATTTCCCTTGACAACTGGCAGACCTACAAGATCGCCTTCCGTCATTTGTGAGGCTCGACGTTCAACCACAGGAAGTTTAACGACTTCCGCGATTTGATAAACGACTTGCGACTTTCCAATGCCGTGCCGTCCGCGCATAAGCACGGGAAAACGGGCATCTGAAACAGTCGGAGCCAACTCAATAAATGTTTTAAAATCAACTGCCATTCTAACTTCTCCAAATTGAAGTATTTTCGTGCCCCGCGCATTGCGGAGCTTCTAATCTGATTGCCTTGCCTGCAAGACAATCATATTGTCTCATGTATAGGCCAAAATTACAATCACTCATTTTCGACCCACGTAAGTCCATATAATAACTAGTTTTTTTTGGGTTTATCGTGTGAGTAAAAGTGCCAATGGTCTCAAAAACTGTGTTTAAATTCCTATTATAGTTTTGCACACTTATGCAACCCACTCGTACAATTTGGGCCATTCTTCTCTAAGTGTCGGTTCGCGAACATCCGTTGTAGTCCACATACTTTCATCGCCAGTAATGGTAAGCACTCTAACTGACCAATATCCTTGCTTTGTTTCGTGTGGACCCAACAACAGACCATACCCAATAACATTACCTTTTGCCGCCTTGGCGTAGAATAACATTCCCGGCTCCAACTCTTTGATCTCGTTGGTTTTATTTTCACTATTATTTCGCATACTTCAAGTCCTTTCTTAATAAATACCTTTTTCTATTGCCAGTGCCGCTCTGAGGGCGGCACCATTTGACATAAAATCTAGGACTTGGCCACCAGTGGCTTTTTTGCCGCCTAACAATAATACCAATCGGATTGTGTCTTGCAACATTCCAGTTTCGCACCACTTTTTTACCAGCCGCCGAAAACCTAACTAAATCACCTACTTGCATACTTCAAGTCCTTTCTTAAATATTTTCTTCTATTGCCATGAACGAGAATCTCGCCAAGTCCGCACCAACTAACATAAAACCAAGGTGCCGAAAACGAAAGCCTAATAACAACGCCGATCGGATCGTAACTTGCAACATTCCGGTTTTGTTGTAGTCTTTTACCATACGCCGAAAACCTAACTAAATCACCTACTTTCATCTATAACCTCCAACTCAAGGGAGTAAAGCCAATAAACGCCGCCGCTTATAAGCACTCTCCATTGTTTCTCATCACCGACTTTAATCGAGAAGGGCCGTGTCGATTCCTCTATAAGTATGCCAAGTTGGCCACTGATTTTGGTACCAGTGGTTAACACACCATCGGGCCTAACCATAACTAAATCACCTACTTTCATACCAACTCCAACTCGCCGGGATAAAGCCAATAAATATCGCCGCCTACAAGTACTCTCCATTGTTTGTACAACGATGCGCCGTACAGAGATTCCCCTATAAGTACGCCAAGTTGTCCATTGACTTTGTACCCAGCGACCACGAGCCCTTCCTGCCGCACCCTAATCAAATCACCTACTTTCATTTAGCAAACCTCAATTCATAACGATAGTGCATAGTTTCGAAGTCCTGCGCGAACCACTTTACATAAAACAGGTTGTCGCGGCTCATATCTTTAATAACAAAGCCAACATCGTCCCACAGAAGATGGTAGTTTTGTTTTTGGCCTCGCGCTTTCTTTGAAAGCCTAACTAAATCACCCACTTTCATCTATAACCTCCAACTCGCTGGCTTCAAACCAAAATTCTTCGCCGCTCGTAAGCAATACACGCGCACCGCTGTTATTGGAGGGCTGTACGCGCGGCCCATCCTTTGTAATTACACCAAGTTGGCCCACTAGATGACCGAGGCCGCCAAGTGGACGTTCAAGCCTAACTAAATCACCCACTTTCATTCTACCAACTCCCAAGCACTTTTATAGTCAATGTCTTCTTCGTTTTCCCAACCTTCAAACGGGTTTGCATAGCGCAAACGTATATCGCCTTCGTAATCAAAACCTACAATGATCGCTAACGAGTTGAAATCTTTGAGTTTTGATGAGGGTGTCCTCTGCACTTTACGCTTTACCAAGTCACCGATTTTCATTTACAACCTCAATATCTTCTTCTAAGTCACTGTAATCATACAGATGTCCAGCGGCCATGGCTTCCGCCCAGCCACCATATTCTTCAACTCCGTCAAACCAAAAGGCAAAGAACGATTCTAGTTGGGGATTAACCTCAAGAACCATCCCTAACCCGCCGAAAGGCCAGTGCTTATGGGGTTTCCATCTCACCATATCACCTACTTTCATCTACAACCTTAAGAAAACTCTCATGAATTTCAAGCACTTCGCCGCGCGATAATACACGCCACGCAAAATAATCAGGGTCGGCATCGGGTATCCGTTCAATAATAATTCCAAGGCCGTAGTCAAGAAACCCTACCAAATCACCTACTTTCATTTACAACCTCCAACTCCTTAATTTCAAACCATTCTTTGGTGCCGTCCGTCAACAGCACGCGCCGATCGCGATACATCGAGTCAAGCTCGATCTCTATAATAACGCCAAGTTGCCCGTGTACAGGCCGCTGACGAGATAGATGACGGGAAAAGAAGCCGGATCCGGCGATCGCAGTAACCCTAACTAAATCACCCACTTTCATCATAATCCTCTACTTTCTTAAAGTTTTCACGGGGTTGGTCAGTCGTCCAAATCCCGTTTGGCATAAACACCTTGACCTCTAAGTTTCCGTGCGGCCAAACTTTCAGAACAATTCCAAGGGGATCAAGCGTAGATGACGGCGTACTATACCTAACTAAATCACCGACTTTCATTCCTGCACCTCAAAGGTGTCGGGATAAAGCCAATAAACGTTGCCGTCCATAAGAATTACTTTCCATTGGCCACCATCGACACCGACCGACTCGGGCGCACCCGGTTCCGTTATAAGAACGCCAAGTTGGCCGTCGAGCAGCGGCGAAGTAGATGGTGCCGTCTTAATCAAATCACCGGGTTTCATAGATACTCCAAAGCACTTACATAAGTGTGTTTTTCTTCGCAAGTATCGATAAATGTTATGATAATTTGCGACGATTGCGACCACGACTTTATAAGATATCTGGTTACAATCGCCAACCTGCCGTGATCTATGTAATACTTGTTCAACATCACCAAGTCCCCGATTTCAGGCATCTTTTTGCTGTTCATTTATATCCTCCAAATAAATAATCCGAAGCCACTCGTCATAGTTGGGGCCGTTCATATGTTCCCGAAACCAATGGACTTTTACCTGAAAGCCTCCGTTTCTATCATAAACAATGCCCATGCCGCAACGATTTTCAGGATCGTCCTTTACCTTAACTAAATCACCGACTTTCATTCTATAACCTCAAATCTATAATCATGAAAGTGCGATTCGGTTGAGAGTTTGCCGTGAAATAGAACCGGCTCTAACCATCTAACAACAGGGTAAAATATGCCTCTTATGGTGGTGCTTTCTCCGACGCTTACAACCAAACCCACAGATCCGTGGAATTCTTTGTAATCTGCTCGATCACTCTTAAACCTAACTAAATCACCGACTTTCATCTTATAACCTCGCAATCATCTTCAAACACTTCTTCGATTCCAGACGCCCATAAAACCTTTACCATATAATAGGTTTCGCCATCAGCATCGCCACCCGGCATACAATCATATGACAGTCGCGGAGGTTCCATAACAATTCCAATGCCTTCCGCATAGTGAACGCCATTATCAATAGACAGAACTAAATCACCGACTTTCATAGCAACTCCAAGTAGGTTTTGTGTTCCCAGCTAACTTCGCCGTTAGCCCATTGAACTTCAAAGGCAATTGGGTCAATTGACCCATCGCTGTAATTCGATTCGCGTCGGTTGATTACCAACCCAATTCCCCGTATTTTAAACTTTTCTTCCATAAACACATCGGGGCAACGAAACTCAACAATATCACCTACTTTCATCTGCCAACTCTGTAACTGCCGGCCACCAATAGGTAATTCCGTGCACTGTTGCCACTTTAAGTTGTGCATAATCGCCGGTTGGAATTTCCACAACAATAGCAAGACCTTCCCGACGAAGGATTTTTGCGCGGTGTTGATGAGTATTCCTAACCAAATCGCCTACTTTGAATTTCATACCAACTCCAAAATCCCCGGTCCAGCCCAACTGCAACCATACTTGGGATTGATCCATTTAACCCTACAGTTACCACTTCTTATTTCGATAATAATTCCAATACCCAAATAAGAATCAGTGCCTCGTGTGCGTTGTACAACTAAATCACCTACTTTCATTTTACAACCTGTAACCTGCTAGGAGAATAGCACAATATCTCGCCGACAGCAGCGGGGCTACCAGTGCCAACCCAAACAACTTTCGCTCTACCTGACAAAACCCCTTTTGTTTCATAGCCTACCACCATACCAAGCAACTTTTCATAAGGTACGCCGGTGGCGTTGTTGATAAGGCGAACAA
>Ga0080013_1002940_pt1 | contig 18933 bp, 19 predicted proteins | sample ETNvirenome_6_85_FD_69236 | JGI IMG/M metagenome (GOLD analysis project Ga0080013, IMG submission 69236) | Marine viral communities from the Pacific Ocean - ETNP_6_85 (SPADES assembly) (version 2) | ecosystem: Environmental > Aquatic > Marine > Oceanic | place: Pacific Ocean | collected 2013-06-19 | reverse complement strand
CATATCTATTATACCTGAATTTATAGAGAAGTTAGAACTATTAGGTGTTATAGGCGATTTTCACATAACCAAAGACGAGATAATTAACAGACGTACAGGAAGCAAGATTATCTTTAGGGGAATCAAAACAAGTTCAGGCGACCAAACAGCGAACCTTAAATCCCTTACAGGAATAACCACGTGGGTAGTAGATGAAGCAGAGGAACTAACAGACGAAGAAAAGTTTGACACCATAGACCTATCTGTACGTTCACAAGCCAAAGAGAATAGAGTAATACTTATACTAAACCCAACAACAAAGGAACACTTTATCTACAAACGATTCTTTGAGGATAGGGGTGTACAAGAGGGTAGCAATACAACAAAAGAAAACACCACATACATACACACTACATACGAGGACAATTTAGACAACCTTTCTGAAAGCTACTTACATCAGATAGATCAAATGAAACAAAGAAGACCTGAAAAGTACAAGCATCAGATATTAGGTGGGTGGCTTAACAAAGCAGAGGGTGTGATATTTGACAATTGGACAATAGGCGAGTTCAAGCACGTAGGGGTTAGTATCTTTGGACAGGATTATGGGTTCGCATCAGACCCAAGCACACTCGTAGAAAGTAACATAGACACAGACAACAAAATAATCTATTTAAGGGAGTGCTTTTACCTGCCACGACTTACTACATCAGAGATAGCACAACTCAACCTTAAACACGCTAAAAATGGGCTTATCGTGGGGGATTCAGCAGAGCCACGTTTAATAAGCGAGATACGAGCCAAAGGGTGCAACGTAAAGCCATCTATTAAAGGACAAGGTAGTGTAACGTATGGCATATCACTATTGCAAGATTACGACCTTGTAGTAAGCCCTGATTCATTAAACCTAATTAAAGAACTAAATAACTACTGTTGGTTAGAAAGAAAATCTAACACTCCGATAGACGCTTACAACCATTTAATAGATGCAGTACGCTATGCAGTAGGGTTTCAATTACAGAACCCCAACAGAGGTAAATACGCTATTAGGTAAAAAAAATTAAAAAAAAGTTATAAAACATTTTGTGAATAAAAAATAAGTTGTATATTTGTACCATACAAATGAGGATAACACCTCTACGTTCTTTAAAATATTGAAATACGATAAGCAAGGTAAAGTATCTGCACTCGAGGCTGATACAATCCTGCCGTTCGGGGTGTGACGGCTTGAAATATGCTATAAGCACCCAAGCTACAAGCCCCCTTAATTGGGGGTTTTTTTATTCACTAAAAAAAAGTTATTAAATAATTTGTGTATAACTAAAAAAGGTGTATATTTGTACTATCAAAATGAAAGAAATGATACTTATATTAGATAACAGAAATGAAAAGCAAGGTTTAGAGATTTGCGAGGGGTATGGAAATTGGTACGTCTATAATACGGATAATGACAAGTTGGTTGCTTGTAAGTATAAGTACGAAGCTAATGAGATAAAAAGAAACCCACAAGATTGGGATATATAAAAACAAATTTAAAACATTAAAACCCTATGGATTTACTAAAGAAAATGGAGTACGATGTGTTACACGAAGAAACCATCAAAGAGTTTCAGATATACGACAAGGACACTCTATTACGTGAGATAACGTACTTAAAGATGCAACTCAACAACAAATAGTACGATGCCCCTTTCGAGGGGCTTTTTTTTTGCTTATCTTTAACTTTCTAAAACTTATTTTTTTTACGATATATATATATGAAAGTTGACATAAACATTCCTGATTCACTTGCAGAGGTAACTTTAGAGCAATATCAGAAGTATCTAAAGATACAAGACGAAAACAAAGACGAGAAGTTTTTAGCTGTAAAGATGATTGAGATATTTTGTGGGTTAAGGGGCGATCACGTACTAATGATGAGAGCCACCGACATACAATCTATTGTAAACATCCTAACCGATATGCTAAACGACACACCAAAGTTAGTAACGCAGTTCAAGATGAAAGGTAAGCAATACGGATTCATCCCCAAGTTAGAGGATATGTCCTTTGGCGAATACATAGATCTTGATACGTTTATGGGCGATTGGGATAATATGCACCGTGCTATGAATGTTCTCTACCGACCTGTAACAGACCAATATGGCGATAAGTACGCTATCGAAGAATACCAAGTAGATTCGGTTGAACAAATGAAAGGTATGCCAATGAATGCAGTATTAGGTTCTATACTTTTTTTTTACAATTTAGGGATGGACTTATCGAGAACTATGCTGAACTCTTTGGAGAGCAAGGAAACGAGTTTAGCGCAGTATCTAATTTCGGAAGGAAATGGGGTTGGTATCAATCACTTTTCGCACTCGCTAAAGGGGATATTAGACGATTTGAAAATATCACTAAATTAGGTGTACATCAATGTTTGTATGCGTTAAGTTTTATGAAAGACAAAGCTGAAATGGAAGCAAGAAATATAAAAAAGCAATTCAATGGCTAATCAAGGTATAAGGGGGTTCTACCAAATAACCGAAACAATCAAAGACGAGTTATTAAGTAACGACTTTGTAAACACGGTAACCACAGGGGATATTACAGACATTGACTTGTCTAAACAAACGATATACCCATTATCCCACATAATTATCAACCAAGCAACCGTAGAGGAACAGGTACTACGTTTTAGTATCTCTGTTTTATCTATGGACATAGTAGAGCAAAGCAAGGAAGCAACAACCGACATATTCAGGGGAAACAATAACGAACACGATGTCTTAAACACTCAACTATCAGTTGTAAACAAACTTGTACAGAAGTTAAGGATAGGAACTCTATATAGGGATAAATACCAATTAGAGGGTAGTCCTACTTGTGAGCCATTTACCGATAGATTTGAACACCAAGTAGCAGGATGGGCTTGTAGCTTTGATGTGATCATAGAAAACGATATTAACGTATGCAGCTAAAGGAAACACAGAAAGCACTTAATGACTTTGGTAAGTACGTGGTTCAGCAATCGAGAACCAACCTAACTAAAGGTAGTAAGAAGTATGGTACTAAAAACTTTTCAAAGGATTTGTACAACTCTATAACTTATATACCTGAAGAAGTAGCCACAGGTTATCGTATATATTTTGAAATGGAAGATTATGGGATGTTTCAAGATAGAGGTGTCAAAGGTGTTAAGGGTGGTAAATCTTTAAGTAATTTTAGGTATAAAAAATCATCAAACTTGGTAGGCTTGGAAAAGAAAACAGGAATGTTTAAAAAATGGGTAACTGCAAGGCAGGTTCAATTTAGAAACAAAAAAGGACAATTCCTATCATACGAACAATCAGGATATGCTTTAGCCAATATAATTAAAAACTATGGTATTAAGCCAAGCCTGTTTTTTACCAAACCTTTTGAAAGAGCCTTTGAACGACTACCACAAGAACTACAAGAGAAATTTGGAATAGACCTACAAAACGCATTTGACTAATGGAAAAGATAAACGTAAGAAGTCCGTTTTATATAAAATCAACAGCCACAGGGTTAGCCGAGTGTATTTGTCGATTATGGATATACACAGGCGAATTTACAACAGATAAACCTACGGACTTTACATATAGCTTAACAAAGTACACTTTAAATTCTAATAACTACGTAGTATTTGAGGTTGCAGAACTTATAAGAGATTATATAGAGATAGAGTTCGATGGGGAGTATGATAGTCAATGTGTGTGGGTAGAAGCACAAGTAATTAACCTTGATTCATCAGACGTTATTATAGGTAGCCCTTTAGAATACGATTATGTTGCTATGGATGGCTATGGGTATTTTCACGAGGGTACGAATCCTGAACTATCAAGGGGGCTACTAATGTCAAACAGAAGTATCTTTAGGCTAAACGATTCAAACGTAAGGATTCCTGTATTTACCGAAGACACCAATAGCGTAGCTTTTTACTATCAAGGTGCTTTAAAACGTACACTTACTATAAGCGATTCTATAAACACTAACGGACAAATAGATTACGTTACTGTAAGCGGTTCTGATAATACCGATACCTACGAGGAAAGGGTTGTAGCTGATGGTGGTACTTTGGAAGTATCAGGGTGTCTTACCGACTTTTTAAACACCATTGATATAGGACTTGTAGATGAAGTATGGGTTGCGACAGATGCAGGTGTAGATATAGTAAAAATAAACACCGTTGACGAGTGCAAGTACGAACCTTACAAAGTAACATTCGTAAACAAATACGGTGCATTGCAAGACCTTTGGTTCTTTAAGAAATCCGTAGAAACCACAGACGTTACTTCCGAGCAGTTTAAGGCTTCTATATTTAGCCAAGCTGATAACACGTATAAAACTTACCAACACCAACAACAAGCGTTTATGTCGCAAGGTAAGGATAGGATAACAATGAACACAGGGTACGTTAATGACGATCACAACGCAGTCATAGAGGAATTATTATTAAGTGAGCAAGTATGGTACACCAAAATCACAGACGAAGAATTAGTTGTACCTGTTATCCCACGTACCAAAACGGTAACTTATAAGACAAGTGTAAACGATAAACTTGTCAACTATACGATTGAGTTTGAAAACGCATTTGACAAAATAAACAACATACGATAGTGCAGAGCATACAGCTTTACATACAAGGTCAGAGGGTAGATATGTTTAAGGATGAATCCGTAAGCATCACACAATCTATTAAGAACGTAAAAGACGTTGCAAAGATATTTACCGAGTTCACAAAGACATTTACTCTACCTGCATCTAAAACCAACAACAAGATATTTGAACACTACTACAATTTTGACATAGAGGGTGGGTTTGATGCAAGAACTAAAAAGTCAGCGACAATAGAACTTAACTACTTGCCATTTAAAAAAGGTAAAATCAAACTTGATGGTGTAGAGTTAAAGAATCGTAAGGCTTATATGTACAAAGTAACATTCTATGGGAACACAGTTGACCTAAAAGACATAATAGGCGATGATAAATTAAGTTCTTTAGATTTAAGCCCCTATAATCAAGAATATAGTGCTACGCAAGTACAAGACCTTTTAGAGTTAAGCAGTTCTAACTTTGACACAGGTACGGTAACAACGGTAGGTACAAGCCAACTAATAGTACCAAGTACCACAGGTGTTTCGGTAGGCGATCAAGTTTACAACGTAACAACAAACCAAAGTACAACGGTAGTATTTATACCAACAGGTACTGTTTTGACTTTAGCAGATGACATATTTCAAACAGTAGGCGATACATACGAAATAAGCAATCACGTTATCTGCCCTCTTATAACCAACACCAAAAGATTGTTTTATGAAACCACAGCATCAGGAAGTAGCACGGGAAACCTTTGGTATCACGGTGGTTCAGGTGGTGCGCATCAGCACGGAGTTAGTTGGAAGGAACTTAAATACGCTGTAAGAGCGCAAAAGATTATAGATGCTATTGAGCATAAGTACACTACATCTAATGGCTATGCTTCTAATATATCTTTTAGTAATGACTTCCTAAACAAACAAGCTAACCCACGTTGGTTTAATTTGTATATGTGGTTGCATCGCAAAAGCGGAAAAGTAGAGAGTGGCACGGTACTACAAAAGAACCCAAGCCCTGTTGATGGTTGGAATGATGAAACAGGAAACTATGAGTTTTGTATAATGAGCAACAACGTGCTTTCTAAAACAAACGAGGGTACAAGAAGTATTTATAATTGGAGACATTTTAGATTAACACTTACAAGTGCTACAAGTTCTTTATTTGACCTTGAAGTTTTAAGGAATGGTGTAAGATACTACTTTGAAGAGGATGTAGATTTAAGTGCAACAAGTGGTACAAAAACATTGAACTTTGACCCTGACGATAATGGGGATTTTACAGTTGTTATTTATAGCACATCAAGTATAATATTCACAGAGATAGAATGGAGTATCAGACACGAAAGTTGTGCTGTTAGTAGTACAGGTAACGTAAATTGTAGGTCAAGAATAACAGTAACCGACACGTTCAACACATCAGACGTTGGCAACTTTACTGCTGATGGTACTACATTTACTTTTATAGCATCTAATCAGATACCTGAAATGAAAGTGATTGACTTTTTAACAGGTGTGTTTAAGATGTTTAACTTGGTTGCCCTTGTGGAAGACGATGGCGAGATATACGTTGACACTTTAGACAACTTCTATGCTAATAGGAAATCTATATCTACCGCTTACGACATAAGCCAATACGTTGACGTACAAACAACCCAAGTAGATGTTGCTTTACCATATAGCGAAATAAACTTTGCGTACGAAGACACCAAAACGTATTTAGCGGTACAACACGAACAATTATTTGGCAAGGCTTGGGCAAAAGAAGAATACACCGAAAGAGATGACGAGAACAACCAAGTAGATGGTGGTGTATATGATGTTATAGTGCCATTCGGACACTTAAAATACGAAAACCTATACGACCTTGACGATAATACCAAAATGACCTTACAATGGGGTTGGAGTGTAGATGAAAGCCAAAGCCCCCAAAAGGGTAGTCCTGTCTTATTCTACCCTGTGTACGAACACCCACAAAAAGGGGGTACTGATGTATCAATAGCCTTTGTAACGATTGATGATGATGGTATTTATGGAGACCACATAGAACTTGATGGGGATATAAATATGCCATCTAATAGTATTGGGTTTGTAAACGTGGGTACAGGTTCTGAAAACATAAACTTTTTTGCAGAGGTAAACGAACAAGCAGGGGAAGTATTTGATGATACGTTGTTTAGGGATTTTTATCGCACTTACATAACAGATGCATTTAACACTAAAAGACGTTTGACAAAAGTTAAGGCATATCTACCTATGAAGATACTTTTAAACTTTACACTTGCAGACAGGTTCGATATTAACGGACAGAGATACAAGATAAACAGCATAGAAACCAATTTAGCAACAGGCGAATCAAACATAGAATTATTGAACGAGGTATGATAAAGAATATATTAGATTTATTGCCCTATGTAGAAGATGGCTCGGAAAACATCCGTATAGCCAAAGGCAAGAACTATTTACCCAAATCATTCAGAGAAGCATTTAACCAATTTAAAAAAGATATGCAATGGCTAAAACAATCCAAGTAGAATTACAAGCCAAGACCGACAAGGCTATTGCCGAGATTGAGGACTTAAAGAAAGAAATACAGAAACTCAACAAAGAGGTCGAGAAAGGAAACAAACAAACCGAAGAGGGCTTAAAGGGTGTAGAAGATGCATCTAAAAGCACAGCTAAAGGTATCAAGGGTATTGGTAATGCCTTGAAAGCAGCAGGTATTGGTCTTGCTATTGCTGCCTTTGCCCAACTCAAAGAGATATTTGAGCAAAACCAAAAGGTAGCTGATTTATTTAGCACAGCATTTGAGGTTGTATCACTTGCCTTTAATGACTTTGTAAACTTTATCGTAAACAATACAAGTGGTGTTGTAAACTTCTTCAAGGCTATATTTGAAGACCCTAAACAATCCTTACTTGACTTTGCTGATGCTTTTAAAAGAAACATACAGGAACGATTTGAAAGCTATTTAGATACTTTAGGGTTCATAGCAAGTGCTGTTAAGAAAGTATTTAGTGGCGATTTTAAAGGTGCTTTAGAAGACGTAAAGAGTGCAGGTAAAGAGAGTTTAGACGTTCTGACAGGGGTTAATAACACTTTTGACAAAGGTACAGAAGCTGTAACTAAAATTGCAAAAGCGACATCCGAATACGTAAGCGAAACCGTAAAGGCAGCACAATCTAACGTAGAACTTGGCAAACAAGCGGAAATAGCAAGGGTAAGACAACAAGGTATTATAGAATCGTTTGACTTACAAGCCGAGAAACTACGACAAGTAAGAGATGAAGAACGTAACACGATCGCAGAACGTATAGAAGCTAACAACAAACTAAAAGCAACACTTGACGAGCAAGAGGAAGCAATGTTAGCGCAGGTGGACTTACAAATCGCTGCTGCACAAGCTGAATTTAAAAAGAACCAAAACCAAGAGAACACTATTGCTCTATTAGAAGCACAACAAGAGAAAGAAGCTGTATTAGCACAAATAGCAGGATTTAGAAGTGAGCAACTTGCTAACGACCTCGCATTAAATAGAGAAAAGTTAGAACTTGAACAAAGTATAACAGATGCGGAAAGCGAAAGGGCTATTAGCGAAGCAAGATTTACAGCCGAACAGATAGACAACGAATACAGACGTTTACAAGCACTTTTAGATGTTAACGAACAAGAACGACTAATAGAAGAAAAGCGTTTAACCGAAAAGCGTGATGCTTATAAAGAGGGTACACAAGCGTTTCAGGATGCACAGAATGAATTATTGACATTTCAATCTGAAAACGCCCAACAACAAAAGGCAATAGAAAAAGATTTAGCGGTTGCTAAACAAGAAGAAATAAAAGGCGCACTTGGTAACATAGCAGGTATAGTAGGTCAAAACTCTAAATTCGGAAAAGCTATTGCGGTTGTACAAGCTATTCAGGACACATACGCAGGTGCGAACAAAGCCCTTGCACAGGGTGGTATATTTGGATTTATAGGTGCTGCTGCGGTTATAGCAGGTGGTCTTGCAAACGTAAAACAAATCACAGCAACAAAACCCCCAACTCCCCCAAGTTATGCTAAAGGTAGTGGTGGTAGCCCAAGTATCTCAACACCTACTACTGCGGTATCTACACCCCCTGCTTTTAACATAGTAGGTGCAGGTGGTACAAGTCAGTTAGCGGAAGCAATAGGTAGTCAAGCACAAGAACCTGTAAAGGCTTATGTGGTATCGAATGACGTTAGTACCGCACAAGAACTCGATAGAAACATCGTTAAGGGTGCTTCTCTTGGGTAAATGCAAAATGTAAAACTTTAACGATATACTTATATGAAAATCATTGAACTTGTATTAGACGATGAACAAGTTATGGGAATCGAAGCTATTTCGGTAGTTGAGAACCCTGCAATAGAGGAAGATTTTATAGCACTTAAAAACGAAGAGATCAAACTCGCAGAGGTATCTAACGAGAAGCGAATCCTACTCGGTGCTTTACTTATTCCTAACAAACCCATTTACAGACGTAAGGGCGATGAAGAATACTACATATACTTTTCTAAAAGTACAGTAGAAAGAGCATCGCAACTATATCTTATGAACGGAAACCAAAGCAAAGCGACTTTGGAACATCAACATTCGATTAACGGACTAACACTTGTAGAATCTTGGATAGTAGAAGACGAAGTACAGGACAAAAGCCGAAAGTACGGACTAAATGTACCTGTGGGAACTTGGATGGGTGCGGTAAAAGTAAACAACGACCAAATATGGGAAGAGTTTGTAAAAACAGGCAAGGTTAAAGGATTTTCGATTGAGGGGTACTTTGCTGACAAAATGGAAAGACCAAAAGACAACACCTTAAACGACATCGAGGAAGAGGAAGCTAAAGATATGCTTAAACATATCCGCAGGATCGTAAAGCAAGATGGTAGGTATAAAAACGGACAAAAAGAAGAATTAGAATCTTACTCTGACTATCCTGATGCGGTTAAGAACAACGCTAAACGTGGGTTAGAACTCAACGAATCAGTAAACAACAAATGCGCTACACAAGTGGGTAAGGTACGTGCGCAACAACTTGCACAAGGTAAGCCTGTAAGCGAAGAAACGATTAAGAGGATGTATTCTTACTTATCAAGAGCAGAAGAATACTACGATGAAAGCGATACCAAAGCCTGTGGTACTATATCCTACTTGTTATGGGGTGGTAAGGCTGCCAAGCGTTGGTCAGAGAGTAAACTTAAAGAATTAGGTGTTTTAGAGTTGGCAAGTGAAGTGATCAATGACACAATGGCTATTATAGATGACCGACTTGCATACGCAACCAAAGAACTCGCCATACAGGCTGCAAAGGACATAGGGTGTGATAAGTTTCACGAACACGAGTTTGAGGGTAAGGTGTGGTATATGCCTTGCGAACAACACAAACTTGAAAAGCCTTGCACCGCAGGTTATAGACAATACGGAATGAAACGTAAGAACGGAAAGTTAGTACCAAATTGCATACCTATCAATGGCTAAAAGAATAGAAAGTATAAAAGTGGAAAAGCCCAAGATACGAAGAAAGGGCATCCACGCAAAAACAAAAATGAGTAGTGTAAAAGGCTCAAAGAACTATAAAAAGAAATACAGAGGACAAGGCAAATGAAAAAGCGAAGAACACATAAAGGCACAGCATCAAAGTCAAGCCCTAAAGGTTCAAGACGTGGTTGCCTATGCGCTGATAACACATACTCTATAAGCTGCTGTGATGGTAGCCACAGGGCGCAAGGAATTGGTAAGGTCTAATAAAAATCTAAACATAAATAAAATGAAAGTAAACAAAAATGCGATGGCTAAAGTAGCCAAGATTCAAAAACAAGAACTATCTGCTGAAAAGGTGGAACTTGCTTTAGTTGATGATATAAAATCAAGAATGAAGCAAATTTCAGAATTAGAAAAAATAGCTGAACAAGTTGTTAGGGCGGCTGATAATGTCAATACTGCATTAAGAAAGGTTGTAGATGATGCAAAATATTATAACAAATATAAGAAAGTTGTATTTAGTGATTTAAGAAGTGCATCCAATGAACTTTACAAAGACATACAAAAGGTAGAAGCAAATGCAAAGGAACTTGGTATAAATCCAAATAGCATCCCTGAAATAAGTTTAGCTAATAAAACAAGGGATAATGCTAATGATACTTTAAGTTTACTCAATAGAGTAAATCTTGAATTTGATGTTTAAAAATGCAAAGTAAATTTTAAATCCGATATATAATTATGAAAGCGACTGAAATGTTAAACAAGATTAAGACGTTTTTAGGGGAAGATACTGCTGATATTGTAGAGAACATCGAGCAGGGAGTCAAGTTGGCTCAAATGACCCTTGAAAACGGAACAGTACTCGAAGCTGAATCTTTTGAAGCAGGTCAAGAGGTCTTTATTCTAACAGATGATGAAAAGGTAGCACTTCCCGTAGGCGAATACGAATTGGAAGATGGTATGATTCTCGCTGTTGCAGAAGAGGGATTGATTGCTGAAATCAAAGAAGCGACAGAGGAAGAAGAAGAGGTTGAAGCATCAGAAGTAGAAAATACCGAAGAAGTTGAGGTAGAAGCTGCGGAAGAAGTAGAAGCCGAGTATGCCACCAAAGAAGAGTTGGCAGAGGTTAAATCTATGCTTGAAGAAATTAAAGCTATGATTGACAAAAAGGAAGAAATGAGCGAGGTTGAAGAGCAAGTGAAAGAGGAACTATCCGAAACTCCTGCTGCCGAGCCTATCTCACACAATCCTGAACCACAAACAAAAGTAAATCTAAAGTATGCACAAAACAGAAAACGCAACTCTTTAGATAAAGTAATGCAGAAATTATTAAACAACTAAATATTTAGAAAATGGCTAATCCAACTATTACAGGCTCGACTTATGCGGGCGAATTTGCAGGGAAGTATTTAGGTGCTGCCCTATTGAGTGCAGATACCCTTGATCAAGGTGCTATCTCTATTCTACCTAATGTAAAGTACAAAGCCGCTATGAAAGTAGGAACTATGAGCAACCTTGTTCGTTCTGCTGATTGCGATTTTGATGCTACTACATCAGGTCTTACATTAACTGAAAAAGTATTAACTCCTACCGAGTTGCAAGTAAACCTACAAATCTGTAAGAAAGAACTTCATTCAGATTGGGAAGCTGCTCAAATGGGATTCTCTGCTTTTGATGAACTACCCCCACTTTTCTCTGACTATGTTATCGCTCGTGTAGCTGCTGAAGTAGCCAACGCAACCGAAACTTCTATTTGGTCAGGTAGTGCAGGCGAAGGTTCTTTCGATGGCTTTGAAACTCTATTGACTGCTGATGGCGATGTAGTTGACGTTACTGCTGTATCTGTTGATTCTTCTAACGTAATCGCACAATTAGGTGCTATCGTTGATGCTATCCCATCTGCGGTTTACGGAAAAGAAGATTTGACACTTTATGTATCTTCTAACATCGCTCGTGCTTACGTACGTGCTTTGGGTGGATTTGTTGCTACTATCGGTGCTAACGGTGTAGATAACAAAGGTACACAATGGTACAACGGTGGTCAGTTGTCTTTCGAGGGTATCAACATCTTCGTAGCTAAAGGACTTGCTGACAACACCGCAGTAGCTGCTCAAAAATCAAACTTGTTCTTCGGTACAGGATTGCTTGATGACAGAAACGAAGTTAAAGTAATTGATATGGCTGATATTGATGGTTCACAAAATGTTCGTGTAGTTATGCGCTATACAGCAGGTGTTCAGTTTGGTATTGGTTCTGACATCGTTCTTTACTCGTAATAATAATTTGTCTAACAATAAAGGGGTGGGTAAGCCGATGAGCCTGCCTACCCTTTTTTAATTTATAAAACTATGGCTTGTTCAGTTTCAAACGGAAGAGCGTTACCTTGCAAAAGTGCGGTAGGTGGTCTGAAAAATATCTATTTTGCCCCCTATACAACTACCACAGCTGACCTTACGGATAGTAGTGGTACAATCACTTTAGACGATAGCGTTTCTTTCTACAAATACGAAATCAAAGGAAATTCATCTTTGGAAACTGCCATCAACTCTTCAAGAGAAAATGGTACTACCTTTTATGAATCAACTTTGAACGTAACATTTACATTTTTAGATGTAGCAACACAAGAGCAGATTAAACTTTTAGCACACGGAAGACCACAGATTGTAGTAGAAGATTACAATGGCAATGGCTTCTTGGTTGGTAAAGATCACGGTGCGGAAGTAACAGGTGGTACTGTTGTTACAGGTGCTGCTATGGGGGATTTGAGTGGGTTTACGCTTACTCTTACAGCGCAGGAAACTGCACCACCATTCTTTGTGGCTACACTACCAACTGATGATTCTTCTTCCCCTATTAACCCTACTCCCTAATTTGTAGGTTTAGTAACTAATTAGTATATTAGCGAAGAAGTTTTTTCATTTTGAGGTTAAGTTAGTTGAGGGGGTTTTATGCCCCCTTTTCTTTTACGCAAAATTTAAACTTTATACGATATATAGGTATGACATACACATCTACATTTAGCGATACGCACAAAGAGTATGTATGTGATGTAAGTTCAGCTTTTGATTATGTAGAGTTTGAATATGTCGAAAGCACAAAGGATAAAAAATACTTGTTATGCACATACTAACTACATCAGCAGGTCAATCAGGAACAATCAAGGTTGTATTAAGAAGTAGTGTTGCATTATCAGCAAGAATATCCCTTTATGACAAATCAAGCGGAAGTGAATTGGTTGCAAATCCTGATTCTACTAATATTACAGAATCAAAAGGAATAACAACTATTGACTTTTCATTTGAACAAGATTTAGTTGAGGGTAGATTTTATTCTTTAACAATAGAGAATTTTGCACAAACTGATATTTACTATAAAGGTTTAGTTTTTTGCACAGACCAAACTATTGACCAAGATACTAACAACTACTATTCTGTAAACGATGGGGAATATGTAAGTGAAACAAGCTACGATAACGACTATATTATATTATGAACAACGATTTAAGGATTGTCAATTTAAGCACATACACAAGCCCATCCGTAAAGGAAGTAAAGGGTCAAAACTTTGTGTCTTATGGGGATGACAATAACTACTTTCAATATCTTATAGACAGATACAACGGAAGTCCGACAAACAACGCTATCATAAATGGTATAAGCGAGATGATTTATGGTAAGGGATTGGATGCTACTGATTCTAACCGTAAGCCTGATGCTTATGCACAAATGATGACCTTATTCACACCTGATTGCACAAGAAAGGTAGTGTACGATCTAAAACTTATGGGTCAATGTGCGTTGCAAGTTATCTACTCAAAGGATAGAAGTAAGATTGTAAAACTTGAACACATACCTGTTGAAACATTAAGAGCAGAGAAGTGCAACGACAAAGGCGAAATAGAAGCCTACTTTTACCATTACGATTGGGCTAAATACAAGCGTTCTGATGACCTTAAAAGAATCCCTGCGTTTGGTTATTCAAAAGAGGGGTTAGAAATCCTTTACATCAAGCCTTATCGAGCAGGATTTAAGTATTATTCCCCTGTTGACTATCAAGGTGGTACACAATACGCAGAGTTAGAGGAAGAGATAAGCAACTACCATTTAAACAACATAATGAATGGGTTAGCCCCATCTATGCTTATCAATATGAACAATGGTACACCTGACCCTGAACAAAGGGAACTTATTGAAAGACGTATCTATGAGAAGTTTAGTGGGTCAAGCAATGCAGGTAAGTTTATACTATCGTTTAACGACAATGCAGAAACAGCTGCTACAATCGAGCCAATACAACTATCTGATGCTCACAATCAGTATCAGTTTTTAAGCGATGAGAGTTCACGTAAGATACTCGTTTCGCATAGGGTAGTAAGTCCTATGCTTTTAGGAATTAAAGACAATACAGGGCTTGGAAACAACGCAGACGAGTTGAAAACTGCTACTATCCTTATGGACAATACAGTTATCAGACCATTTCAACGTTTGCTAATAGAAAACTTTGACAAGATACTTGCCTACAATGGCATCTCACTTAATCTATACTTTAAGACCTTACAACCTTTAGAGTTTACCGACCTTGACAATGTAGAGGATTCTGAAACTCGTGAGGAAGAAACAGGGGTTAAAATGAGTTCTGATGTGGACAAATTCATAGACACCGAGATAGCAGATGCACTTATCGACTTGGGTCAAGACGAAGAAGAACTTTTAAAGGACTTTGACCTTATAGACGAAGCAGAGGTTGACTACGAATTAGAAGACGAGCAAGACCAAAAGATTAAGGAACTAAACGAGCAGGTAGAACTTGCAAGTACAGGTAGTGCGAAGCCTTATAGAGAGAGTGATCAAGATGGTAAGTCAAAACAAAAGGGTCAAGAGGACACTATCTTTTTAGTAAGATATATGTACAACCCACAAAAGACAAGTCCTAACTCACGTGAGTTCTGCAAGAAAATGATAAGTGCTAAAAAGGTCTATCGCAAAGAGGATATTAAGTCAATGGAAACAAGAGTTGTCAACGCAGGATTTGGCAAGGGTGGTTCTGACACTTATTCTATTTGGTTATACAAAGGTGGTGCGAGATGTCAACACAAATGGTTCAGACGTATCTACGCACGTAAAGAGGGGTCTAAAAGTTTGGGCGATGTTATTAGTACAACAGAAGCAAGAAGCAAAGGGTTTAAGCCTGAAACTAATGCACAGAAAGTACCCGTTGCCCCTAAAGATATGAAGTATAAAGGTTATACAGCTGCTTATTGGAAAAAAATGGGATTTAAAAACTAATTATGGCAACAGCACTATTCATATCACGCACAGACCTTGTTAAGAACAGCATCATTGATGGGAATGTTGACACGGATAAGTTTATTCAGTTCATAAAGATTGCCCAACAGATACAAGTTCAAAACTATTTAGGTACGGACTTATACAACAAGATAAGCGCAGACATCATAGCAGATACGCTATCAGGCGATTATTTAGATCTTGTAAATGACTATATACAGCCAATGCTTATATGGTACGCACAAGTAGAGTATTTGCCCTATGCTGCTTATCAAGTAAAGAATGGTGGAGTGTTTAAGCACACTTCCGAAAACGCAGAGAGTGTAAGTAAATCAGAGGTTGACTATCTTGTGAATAAAGCAAGAAACACAGCGGAATATTACACAAAGAGGTTTATAGATTATATGACCTTTAACAACAATCTATTCCCTGAATACAATTCAAACTCTGATTCGGATGTTTATCCTGATAATGATGCAACTTTTAACGGATGGGTACTTTAGGATATAAACCAAAAAACAAGAACATAATTAAGTTAAAGAAATATTTAGATGCCAAACGAAATATATCACAGAAGCAATTGGGGGGAAAGTAAAGCAGAGGACTTTGGCGATGTGTACTATGATTATGCAGCGACCAATAAGCTATACAATCACTCTGACTATTACGAGAACTCTGATGGCACAGATGCGATTTTAAGAGACTTATCCAACAAAGCAAGTATAGTCTTAACACCTACTGCATATTCAGATGGTAGCTTAAATACTGTTATACCACCTTATCAAGTCTTACCACAAGAATTAGTTACCAACGGAAACTTTGATACTGATAGTGATTGGACACTTGGTACAGGGTGGAGTATTGGGGATGGAAAGTTAGTAGGTGATGGTGCAGAAAGTAATGCGTTACAATCAGGAGTTGTTCAAAATGGAAATAGTTATAAAATAACAATTACTACGTCCAACATAACAACAGGGTATCTTTCTGTAAGAGTTGGTAGTGGTGGAGCAGAAAATTTTCAAGTTAATTCTAATGGAACACAAACTTTTTACACTACTGCTGATAATGGAACTTTTATATTATTCAGAAATCAATCAAGTTTTGATGGCTCAATAGACAACGTAAGCGTAAAAGAAATACAAGAAGCCGACTTTGACTTTAGTAGAGGTTCAAGTGCTACAAGAGTAAACGAGAAAGGGCTTGTAGAGGACGTACAGGGTGATGATTACCCAAGAATAGATTTTACAGATGGTACAGGAAGTTTGTTATTAGAGCCACAGTCCACAAATCTTATGCCTTATTCAGAAGATTTTAGTCAGTCTGTTTGGAGGAAAGAAGATGTACTTATAGAAAGTGGCTATACTGCACCTGATGGCACTAATACTGCATATAAGGTTACAGAAAATGGAAGTGATAAACATTTAGTTGTTCTTGGTACTACTGTATCAAATATAAATAGACATAAATCAATATGGGCAAGAACTGTTAGTGGCACAGGAACAGTACAATTACTAAACCATAATTCAGATACAAGTAATATTTTTACCTTAACAACGCAATGGCAAAGATTTGATGTCGCACACGCAGGTTTAAATCATTTTTACGCAGTAGATTTTAGAGCTGCAAGTACAACACTTTCAGAAGTAATTCTTTGGGGAGCTCAATTAGAAGATTTATCCTACGCAACTTCCTACATACCAACAAGCGGTTCAACAGTAACTCGCTCTGCTGACGTAGCAAACAATAGCGGTAATGCTGACTTGTTTAATGATAGTGAAGGGGTTTTATATGCAGAGCTTGCTGCTTTGGCTGATGACTTAACTTTCAGGGTTTTATCTGTAAGTGATGGAAGTAATAATAATACTGTTAAGTTTGGTTATAGAAGCGATAGTAATAGAATATATGCAGAAATAAGAAGCGGTGGGTCATCACAAGCGTTTTTAAGTTACGATGTAACAGATATAACAGATTTTAACAAAGTAGCATTAAAGTATAAAGTAAATGATTTTGCTTTGTGGGTTAATGGTACTGAAAGAGCAACCGATACAAGCGGAAGCGTATCAGTAGGTTTAGATACTTTAAACTTTGACAATGGCGGTGGAAGTAATGAATTCTATGGAGATGTTAAATGTGTTGCAGTATTTAAAGAAGCACTAACAGACGAAGAATTACAACAATTAACAAGTTAGTATGTACGATAAAGCAAGTTTAGTGCAAATACCAAGCGGTTATAAGGGTGGTTCGCCTAACGGTACATTATACTCCGTTTTACCTGCTAATGGCGATGGGGATTTTGACCACACAAGAGCAACATCCGCCACAAGAGTAAACAAAGACGGACTGATTGAAAGCGTTGCAAGTGGTGTACCGAGATTGGACTACCCTTTGTTGGATGGAGTGGTACAGAGTTGCCCTCATTTACTTTTAGAGCCAAGTAGGACAAATGCACTTCCTTATAGTGAAGATTTTAGTCAATGGTCGCCAACAACAGGCATAACTGTTACAGGTTCGCAATTTAATGAGCTTACAGGAAATTCTGACGCATATAAAATAGAAACCAACGGTTCAACAGGGTTTTTACAAATTAGCGAAACCGTATCCGCCACAAGTGGGAATAACACTTATAGTGTATTTGCTAAAAAGGGAACTAACAATAAAGCAAGTTTAAGAGGTTTGAGCGGTGTCGATTTTAGGGTTGTTTTTGATTTAGACACAGGAACTATTGATAGCGAATTAAATACGGTATCTTCTAAAATTGAAGATTATGGAAATGGTTGGTATAGATTGTCGGTTGTTTTTAGCGGTGCTAATACTACTTTTTATATATATCCAAACACTTTAGGTACTGCCGATGCAGGTGATATATATGTGTATGGTGCACAGCTTGAGGTGGGAACTTACGAAACTTCTTACATACCCACATCAGGTTCTACTGTAACTCGTAATGCCGATGTATGCGAGAACGCAGGTAACGCTGACTTGTTTAACGACAACGAGGGTGTTTTGTTTGCTGAATTTTCAATGCTTAATGATTCAGACACTTCAAACAGGTACATTTCACTTTCTGATGGTTCGCCTGATAATTCTATAATGTTTCAAATTACAAGCGGAGGCGATTTGAATTTATTTAACAATGGCACTTCAAGTGAAAACAGAATAGATACATATTCGGCAGATTTAACTCAAAGCGTTAAAGTGGCTGTTCAGTATGGGCAAAGCACAGGCGATTACAAAGTCTATGTAAACGGTGTTTCTCAATCATTGAATAGCGGATTTGTATCGGAAACTATAAGTGGATTAGATAGATTGTCAATAGACTATCCGATTTTTGATTTCAAATTTAATGGAAAAATAAAACAACTAATGGTATTTAACGAAGCACTTACAGATGCTGAACTAATAGAATTAACAAGTTAATTATATAAAAATGAAATATTTATTTAAAAAGTATGAATTTGATTCACAAGAGTTAGCAGAAACAAGAATTGCAGCTTTGCCACACTCGACAGATGAAGATGGAAACGAGTACCCAACTCACAGTCATACTGTCGTTAAACTTGGTTATTTA
>Ga0080013_1002939_pt1 | contig 18939 bp, 12 predicted proteins | sample ETNvirenome_6_85_FD_69236 | JGI IMG/M metagenome (GOLD analysis project Ga0080013, IMG submission 69236) | Marine viral communities from the Pacific Ocean - ETNP_6_85 (SPADES assembly) (version 2) | ecosystem: Environmental > Aquatic > Marine > Oceanic | place: Pacific Ocean | collected 2013-06-19 | reverse complement strand
CTTGTGATATAACTTCTTCTTTTTCATAACTTTAATTCCTTCATTTCTCCGAGGCTCTTTCCAGCGGAGACGTTAACCTTGAACACATCATACCGCGTTTTCTTGAACGTGTCAAGCAAATTTAATATTTCGTAGCGATCCTCTTCGGCGAGGTCGATGTATACAGCGTCGTGAATAAGAAATGCGATGTGGCTTTTTCTCCCCTTCAAAAGCTCGTAGACTTTGTAAGCCTGCTCGTGCACCATATCGATTGTGGTGCTTTGAACGATATAGTTGAGAGCATGATGCTCGTCTACGTTCTCTATTATTCTACCATAATCGGTCGTAATTTTTAAGCCATCCCAGTACTTATTCCGAACCAAATCCTTGTTGTAAAGGCGCTCTAATTGCTTGTTTTCCTTACTGGAGTACAGCCATGCGAAGGTTTTTACTTTGGCCTCTTCTCTGGTGAGCTTACTGTCAAAAACGTTCTTCACATTCCAGTCATGAATGTCATTCCGGGGCTGCTCCTCTCCCGACAGAGCCAGTAACGTCCTTAGTTCTGCTGCATTAAAATCTAGTTCCAGAAACCAATCATTGGTTGGCTGGATACAAGGGCGAAACTCTTTATTCATTGTCAATATTGGTAAAGCGTTTGGATTTGTAGAAAGGCGACCCGTAACAGTACCCCATGGGTTATAGTCGCACACATGTTTTACGGTCTGCAGAGTCCGATGAAAGTTTTTTCCACGTACCGAACTCAACAAATGACTAATAGAAGATGTATCAACGAGCACTTCCCGGGAGCCCATATCCGCCACCATCTCCAAGAGATTGTACATAAACTGATAGTTCTTCGGGCGGTCATAGGTCTCCAGTACGTACTGGGTTATCTTGTTCTTGGCTTCCAAATACTGATACAGAAAATATTCAGGCACCACATCGTAAAAACAATTTTCCTCAAGAGATAGGCGCGCGGTACCAAAGGCCCTTATACATGCTTTGAGTCTGGTTTTAATTTCCTCCCACTCCTCCAACATGTGAGGAGGACACACCCCGGTTATGGTGGCACCGTCGGCATAAATTCTGGCTATCTCGTAGTCATCGCCCGAAAGATGCAGAGAGAAATCCCACGTCTCCCCATTAAAGGGAGGATGTTGCTGGGGGGTTATCATGTTATTCGCATAGTAGCCAATGCAATCTGCCTTGGCATCAAGTATTTGAAACAGCACTGTTCGACCTTCCTGTTTAATAAGCAGAAGAGGGAACGTCCATACCTCCACTTGATGTATCTACTATATCAGATGTAGCAGAAATGTCAAGGTCCTTTCTTGCTTTGCTCATTAGGGTGGAGACTTGAAGAGACATTGCTCCCCTATCATATAAATATGGCAAGAAATAACTATCAACAATCAGCGCTGCGATAGCCATCGCCTCATATGTTGGAGGAGGAGGCATCTTGTATGCCGCCCACGCCTCTCGTTTTATGTCTCGCACCTTCGAAGGCGTAAATAGCACTCCGGCTTCGGAATTACGAAGGTCGACATACAAATTAATTATTTGTCGCGTAGATAACACGCCGGGAGACCTTCCATATAGGGCCTCTGTGGCTGTAACCTCAATAGGCTTGCGGGGGACGGCCGTCACCGGACAATTATTTCCTAGTGTAACGGCTCCGGAGCCTCCAAATCGAGTACTTACATCGGGTGTGCTATCGTAATAAGGCTGTTCCTGAACAAATCTGCGATAAGAATTCAACGCGATACTCGCCACATTATACATATCATCGATCGCGGCTGGCACGTAAAAAATAGGAAAAAAGGTCTCCCGTGTAATGGGAGTACCATTAAGTAATGCCATATTGCCAGCGCCAACTTCAAGAAAAGCATCGGAAAACAAGTCAGCGGTCAAAACCCATGGCGCATTCTTATTTACGATGAGCCCAAACTTTTTGGCACACCGGCGAAAAAAGGGAAAGTTTGGATCACGAATATACGAAGCAACCTTCTCAAAATCCGATGAAGGATCAGCTTTGGCCAATGAAACACTTAAACCAGACGTAAACAAATTACAATTAGACGAGACCACATAGTTTGCCATACTCACTGGGGTAACCGACGCCACCGTAAGTAAATAAGGCGCATAATATCTCATAAAGGAAGGAAAGTCTACAATATTTTTGTTTTCTGCCGCGGTGACATTGGCCGCAAAACTATTATAAAGTTGTTGAGTAAAGTAAGAATAGCTCTTTTCGGGCGACTCATAAGCGCGTACAGCCCGGAGGTTGAGGAGAGCCGCGTTGGCATTTTTATCGACGGCGCCGTAAGTTATAGCCTTTTTCATATGTAAAGAGAACTTGTATATCGCCTCCTCTACTGGTTTTAAAAGGAAAAAATTAGGATTCTGGGCAATGCGAACATTGGCCAATTGTGTCGGCTTTACAACCACTGATCGCTGGCTCCGATTTACGCGTCCATAGACTAGCTTATCGTGCCAGACATCCAAAGGAGGTGGAAACTCCGCCGGGTATTTCACATCCGCATACAAAGAACGCTGATAAAATGCTGCGCGGGCCGAGAGGCCGTTTGTCCCCCGAGCTACATCAGCCGGATTTCCTAACACAAACTTCCTTTTAAAATCTTCAATAGACATATCCTATATAGTTTCCCGCTGTTTTTTACTCGCCCCAGACCTTGTCGGTCTCCAAGTAGTACTGCGCGCGCTTATCCTCATAGAGTTGGCCCAGCGCTTCCAGGACCGCGAGGTTATGCTCGTATTCGTTCTGGACCTGGATGGCTGTCGAAGTGGCCGGGCCTTCCGATGCCCGCCACGGCGACAAGTATCGTTCCTGGGCTTCGATGTCGGCGCCAAGTATCTGAGATCTGGCCTCGGCGTTCCGCAGCCATTGGCCCAACTCTTCCTCTTTGGTCATCTTCTTCTTCTTCTTCTTCTTTCCCCGGCGCTTTTTCTTCTTGCTTTCTGCTTTGGTCGCGGGAGGGCTCGGGCGCTCATTGATCGGAATGTCTGTATCACCCGCCTCGGCCACGATAGAAGACTCACCGCTGAACGCTATTCCTTCCTGCAGTGCTGTCACGCTCACATTATACCCACTGCGGTCTATAGTATGATTGACGCCGGTAACAAGAAAATATCCGCCTAGGCCTAGAAGGCGCGCCATATCATCATCAGCACCTATAAACCCGGGCCAAATAAACATATACTGGCCATTCCTATACAAGCCATTTCCTATCATTTCTACATTCGCACTATATAACTCCCGGAGCTGCTGAGCGCCCAAGTTACCAAATTTTTGAATTTTAGCTTCTCGCAAATATGGCTGATCAACTCTGCTAAAATTGATACTTTTAACGAGGCCGCCGGCAGCGCCCAAATAATTGTGGTAGATGCCTACCGCCTCGTCCTGTGCCTTGCCATTAACACCAATTCGTGTAGTGGGTCGCGCGTCGGTGCTATATAATAACAAGCCCTGTGTTATATCATATTTGTCCAGGTCCTTTACGGCGGTGCCGACGGGAGCAATCCCATTGCTCTCATCTACAAGGCCGCAAACTCTCGCCAACGTGTCGAGCGCCACCACGGCCGGCGCGCCCCCGTTGTCGACCGCCGGATAAACGAACTCCTGTTTGGGATTAAAAAACTGAATTGTGTTGGTGTCGAATCGAATGTTGTTGATAATATTATCGCCAAAGCATGCGTTTTTAAGAGCTACTCCAATTAGTTGAGAACAAATATCTTTAAGAAAGTGGATTAAATAATAAGTGTTTCGTTCTTTTTTAATAACATTGTCTTTAAACCACACATTGAAAGCATCTAGTGAGATAGGGATACTACCGATGTTGAGGCGCTTGGTTGTGCCCCCCGTAAATCCATAGCCCTTCTCTCGCAGCTGTGCAACCAATGCGGCGTCGTCGACTTGAGACGTAGAGCACGTTATCTCCTCTGCGTTTCGGCTTTGATAAAGCACAAGAGGATTGATAACATCGATGTCGGCCAACAATGTCAGATATTTACGAGTGTCCGCAGATGCCGAGCCCAAGTCAACATTTGCTTCAAGGATCAAATCGATAAGATCCCCCAAATAAAAATAAGGAATGTAAATATTGTCCGCCTTACCTATAGATACTTTCCAATCTTTGGCAAACTTCTTCGACTGCTCCTCCGGAGTATATTCAGTATCAGAATGCATCGCGGCCAAGATATCATCAAGCAAGTTGGTATTTTTTTTAGTCGACGTGGTCATCGCATAGCCCGCATCGCTTCCCATGCGTTGTCGAGCCTTTGCTGCTCGTTCCTCAAAATCCATCTCGTACATAGGTTTCTGAAGCAACTCTTCCGCATTAACCTCTAGAGCATAGATCTTATTTTGTCCACCTCCTTGGGTCAACACCCCGCTGGCGTCCGCGACACGGCCGTAGAGTGGCGCCAAAAATCGGGCATATTTCTTCAAGCGATCTCGATTGACAATCTCCTTCTTTTTTTCTAACACTTCCGCTACTTTGTCACGCTGCTTTTTAAGCTCCCCCTTGTCCGGCTCAGCGCCGCGGTCAACCGCCCTCTTCTTTATGGTAGCTAGCTTCTCGCGTTCTCCCTTCAGTTCAACCTCCAGCTTCTCAAGCGCTGTGCGCGACGCGAGATCGTTAGCCCCCAATATATCTGCACGATTAGAAGTTAACATCCCAGTCAGAGCAGCCTGGTAATTTATAGAGAGAACCAGAGAACCATCCTGGTTCATATTAATTTCATGTCGCGTCTGCTGTAGATATAGTACAGTGCGCGTGGTATCAATGGCCCGGCGAAGAGCATCAATTTGGGCGGGCTCCCACTCGGGTAACAAATTTTGTAGACCAGGAGGAGTGGCCCAACCCGTTACCACTTTAATACGATAATATGCGCCATCGTATTCTTGAGCAATATTGTCTTTTAATATGCCGGCACAGCCCGGGGCTTTCTCGTTAATAGGAGGCGCAGCCTCAATATCTGGAGCCCCATCCGCACCTACTACAGCAGCTGTACGAGGAGATATTAACAAATCGAGCGGAGTGGAAACGGGTGCGCCGGCGTAGCGCGAGCCCTGAAAGAAGTCTTGGAGACTTTGAAAATAACACGTTAGAGTGGCACTAATATTATTGTCCACCGTTTCCGGCTGGACACCGTCAAGCCCCCAAGTGAATGACTGGAGCCCCCAACCGCGAATGCGTCCTTCGCCAGCTGCTGTCATAGCAGTTATGTCGTCGGGGTCAACAAAATTAGGAATTGGGATAGGTTGTTGGCCAATAGGTACCGTCGGGTTAGTAGAATCATAGTCTACTCTGTAAAGCTTAATATAGGGAACCAACAGTGCGTATACAGCCGGCTCAAGGTTAAGCAAGAGGTCTATAGCCTCGCCATTGCCCCCTCTCTGGATGGTAGACATAGTATCCGCTGGGTCGGACCCGCCGGAATGTACGCGCACAAGGCTCTGGTAGTACCCGTGGCGCTGCTGAAACTCTGACACTCGGTCAATATTCTCCATCAAAAAGCACTGAAAGTCAAAGGGCTTAAGGACGCGATAATTGAGAATATTTTTCTTGAGCTTTTCATCAAGATCATCAATGTCATAATCTCCGGAGCCAGCTTCGTCCTGCATACGACTCTGGACGGTGGTGGGCGCATCATGAAATCCGGCCCCGAAGAAGTCGAGTATGGTCTCAAAATAATTATCGATAAGATCGCGCTTGTATAAGTCAGAGCTCTCATCGCCATCTCCAAAGCTGACGGGGCCGCGGCGGGTAACCATCTTGTCGACCAAGTCGGCTAACTGCGCGATGTAGCCGGTGCCGCTCACATATTCCTCAAACAGGTCTTTCCAGTCAGCTGTAATATTCTCATTTTTGGCGCCAGTCCAGCTTGAGTTAACTGCCGCTATCTCGGCGTCGGAGATGACGTCGGGGCCGGCTTCGCCGCCGCGAAGGTACTTGGCGTTCTCGGGGGAGCCGGGCACCTGTGCGTCCGTCGTTGGAAAAAAGGATTCCACCGGCAACGTCGGGTACACAACAAGCTTATTGGGAATCCAAATTTTATCTTCCCCATCTCTCTCCAAGGCTCGGCTATTCCCGAGAGGCTTGGCGCTAATAGTGGATTTTGATTCACCCCTGTTTGGGATTTTGGGTCTTCCGAATGATTCATATATCCCGGTGCTGGTGCCATCCCACTTCCTCCAGTAACCGTATGCTATCTTCATATAGTCTTTGGCGGTGCCAAAGGCGGGCACCAGATTTTGAAATTCCGTGATATATTTCTGCGCCTTGTTCTCTAGAGCTGAACGCGCGTTGCGGGTGGCCCATGCGGGGATCTTCTTGCGGTCTCCCTGTATAGAGTAATAGAACATAATTTCAGGCGACAAGAAGTGTCCATACTCATCAGTATTAATGTAAACTTCTGAAAAAGCACTTTCTCCTGTGTAGAACGTTTTATAGTCATCTCCCATGGAGGCTTGACCAATAAGAGGGAAGCTTCTGGGGATTGTCTTGTCCGTGCCCGGGCCACCTGCAAAAAATTTTCTCTTGTGGGCCCAAGCCTCGTAGCCCAACTTGCCATCAAGAGGCGATGAGCCACCGCGCTGGACGCCTTCCTTCCATTTATCGTCGCCTCCGGTTTGGATTCCTGGTTCGGGCGTGCCTTTGGCGCCGGATTTCCAGCGGGGGTCCGACTTGCGCTGGAGCTTTTCGAACGCAATCTTTTCAGTTGCGGCGGTCTCTTTGTCCACGTTTAGTTCATACCACTTGGGCTGGGAGAAAACCTCTCCCTCCCCTAGGGCATACTTGTTCTCGTCATCGCCGTCTGCATTCCACACTGTCGCGAATTCCTCCAGCGACTGCATGTTGTATCCCGTCATTAGGCCGAAGCGGCGATAGCTTGTATGAGAAAGGAGCCAGTTTGTACCAATAGTTTCTGCCGAGATGTGGGGCCCTAGTGCTTTTTCAATTTGCTCCCATTGAGCAACTTCGCCGCCTCCGCCGCCGCGGCGGAACCTCTTTCTGGTCGCCGTCTTAATGTGCTCTTTAAGCTTAAACTTTTTACCTTCTTTGGTGGTGAGCTCCTCATCATCCTGGTATGCTTTTTTAAATAATGCGTAAGCCTTTTCCATCTGAATGGAGTGGATCCATTTAAGCTCTAGCTCGTCAGCAGAAGTTGAAATCCAATCCGGTGTGACCTGATATGTAGGAGATGTGCGAGCCCTAGCCGCTGCAGCAGCTTTTTTATAATTTTCGTTCTCGTATAATTTCTTTCGAAGGCGGTCGCGCTCTGCCTGAAGGTCAGCCGGGTCTGTGATCTCACCCCATGGGTTCCCCGGGGTCATGATGTCCCCGAATTGCTGCCAGCCCCTGCTCCAGGCGCTCCCCCTATAAATTATCTCGGTGGTGGGCGTGTACTTGCTGGACAGTATCATCTCGGCCAGCTCCAGGTACTCTTCGGGAGTTCTCTCGGGGCCGGCGCCCTGCTCCTGCAGTTTAACGGCTTTGGCTGCGACCAATAAATCATATTGGCTTTGGGCAATTAGCTCTGGGCGACCAGCCATTCTATATCCCCGTCGTGCGCAGGACCTTCTCCAGAGGCATAGGAATGGTTATAACGTCCCCCACGCGAAGGTGCCCTTCCGTGGGCTGCTGATTATACAAAGCGATGACCCACCAATATTGCGGATCATTATAGTATTTAATAGCAAGTTTATAATAACGATCACCCACTCTCCACACATACCTCACTCTAGAAAACTGGGCGCGTTCAGACGGATTGGGTGTCCGGAAGCGCGGTGTACCATATTGTTTAATATAGGGTACATCGCGAGCTTCAAAAATCTCATCATAAGATTCTTGATCATTTAAAAATTTCATTCTACTGTTGTTTCGATTTCCCATAATTTAATCTCGTTACTGCCAGTTACCCTCCGAACGTAGCCCGTCTTTTCGGATCCAGCGGGTCTTGCCCTCTGGGGCATTGGCCACCCACGCATCATTGGCAGCTTTCTCCTCGGTAGCTTTCAGATCAAGCGCCCTCTGGCGTTCTTCTTCCTGCTCCACTTTGGCCCGGGCTTCCGAAGCAACTTTCTCCTCGGCAGCTTTCGCATCCGCGGCGGCTTTGTCGGCAACCTCCTTGCGAGAAGCAACAATCGCGTCTGGCATGGGTGGCTGTATATTAATATAAGGATATCCCATTGCTATCTCCCGGGTCCCCCCGAAAGTGAAGCTTTTAGTGGCTGGCTTTTCGTCGACTTTTTCGCCACCGTCGCCGGTCGAGGCTTCAGTGTTGGGATCGCTCTTCGGAGTCGAGGCTGCGTTTTCGGTCCACCCTACCAGGTGAGTGTGAAGCACCGTAAAGGAAAAGCCTAAACTAACTTTTTTAGGAAAAAGATTCCGTATTCCTTTTTTGTCACCAGCGGCCGACTTCTCTCCATAGCTCACTATCTGACTATCCATAAATCCGCCCTCTCCAATATCGGGAGCATAACTTAGGCCTCCATTAATGTATCCCACAAGCTTTTGGTTACCTCCGAGTCCCGACGCAAGATTGGTCCACTTTAGTGTGAGGAGGGGTGCCGCCAGGAGTACCCTTTGGGCCGCGTCGGCATCGTAAACAGGATACAAAAACTGAATCAGCTTTTGAATGTTTATCATATTTTGCGCAGCATGCAGCCGCGAATCGTTAGGAACATCAAACTGGATCTGGATATTTCGGCCGGTTCCCTGATAAGTCGAAAGGGGGTCCATGCGCCCGTAAACTTGTTCCTCGCTCCATTGGGCATTATAATTGTCAGAAAAGTTTGTCACCCAACCTTCAAAAGCAACCTTTTCGCCGGTAGGGATGTGACCAATGTGGATTTTAAAGAAATCAGTGGTAAGTAACCCGCGCGAGGAGCCCTGAGTTACTGGGCCGCCGCCGTGGAATTGGTTCGTCCCCGCGATTTTTTCACTAGATGTGCTCGATGCTTTCGGAGTACCCTTGTTTGTACCAGCCTCGTTTGCTTTCTTGATGGCCAGGGAGCGGCCTTGGTTGAAGGGATTGTTTTTTGCCATCGTTTAACGCCCCGATCCAAAAGGAGTAACAACATCGCCGCTCAATCCCTGCTTGACCACAGTAGTTGAAAACTCCTTTCCGTTATCTAGTACAAGCTGAACTTTTTGTCTTCCGGAGTTGGCGCCCTCCATAAGAGCACGAAGAAGCCTATTGGTCTCATCGGTTTTTGCAGCCAACTGGGCCATTCCCGTGATCATCTCGCCGGTGTCCCGCGCACTTGCAACATAAGATCCAACGGGAAGAATAGCAGTTTCTCCAGCGCCCCCCTCATTGATACGAACGGCGCGAGTCTTTTGTTTATTGAGGCCGAAAACTGTACCTCCCATGTGGAACCCTTCAAGATCAACATCTTCCTCTTTCTCCTTCTTTTCCGCTGTCCCCCTAGTCTTGGGGCCACCAACAGCGTAAGCAATTCCGCCGGCTGCGAGGCCAGCGATCGCCGCATACATCAACAGCGAAGTACCTCCTGTAAACGGGGCTGCGATCAAAGCAGCAATGCCCGCGGCAAGGAGACCAACCTTCACAAACTGCCCCAGCTTATTTAAAAACTCTCCGAAGCCCTTGGCCATCCCTGCAAAGCCTTCGATCATCGGAATGATGGTTTCCTCGAAGAAGGGTCGAATGTCTAGGGCCAGCGCGTGGAATGAGTTCTTCAGCATCTCCATCATTTCTTGACTATTTCGCGCCTGTTCCTCTAATTCTTCAGCCTTCATCGCCTCCAGTTCCATTTCGGCTGTCGACATCTTCATAATCCGCGAAGCCTCGTCGACCGAAACTCCCATAGCGGAAGCCATTGCTTGCTTCTCAAATCGATTCATGGCATCAAACTGCATCCCACTTGCCTGCACCGTATTCCGTAAGAGTTCAATACGCTCCTCTTCCGAAGCATTTAGCATATCAATGGAATTAAGGTACGGGCCGCCCATAATGGCATTTAACTTGCCAACAGAGCTCGCAGCGTCCTCAAATGTATCAAATTGGCCCGCAATCTTCATAAGATCACCGACCTCTAGGCCGGTCTTCTTGGCTTGGACCGCGAGGCCTTCGAACACATCAATGGCCCCGTCACCGTATTTAGCCAGCTCACCAAAGCTAGCAGCGAAATCGTCGGCCAGTTTCCCCATGGGGACTCCCAAAGATTTGGCGGACCCAGCTAGACGGAGCATAACGTCGTTTGAGTCACCGGCGCTTTTGCCTAGGGAACGCGTCATCTGATCCATTATCTTTGCTGACGTTCCGGACGAGACACCCTGAGTCTCCAGAAGAGCTGTTGTTTTGGCGATCTGCCGTTGTTCTCCCTTGTTAAGCTGGGTAAAAGAAGACATGCTCGTAAAGAGCGCCTGATACGTTTTTCCGGCATCGGCGGCAGTAATGCCCGAATCATAGGTGGCACGTTCCAGGGCCGTGATCTGTAGATTATATTCTTTGCCCGCGCCTGTGCCTCGCCGGAAGGCTGATATCGCTGCATCTTGTGCCTTGATGAGGCCCAAGGTACTGTTAACAAGCATGTCGATTGGTTTTAGGAGAGCACTCTTACCGAAACTCTTCAGGCCACTCGCAACAGCGCCCTTCATATCGCCGCTCGTCCCGGCGACGTTAGCAAATTTCTTGCTCAAGTTGCTCATCTTATCGCCGAAGCCGCCGGCTTTAAGGCCAGTTCCGGTCAGGCTTTGGCCTAGACGAGAAACCTCGCTAGCGAGACCTTTTTCTGCGCCCAGCTTCTCGTTGAGCCCGGCTGCTTCTTCGCCTACCTCTGCCAATTCTTCTTTATACTTCCTCAAGGCCTCCTCGCCGGCTGCAAGCGCCTCTGATCCCGCCTCAAGCGTCGCATTGGACCGTTCCTGTTCGAGCATGTCATTTTCAATCGCATGGGTGCGTTCAGCCAGCACGCGAGCCTGCTCTACCTGGGCTTTGGCATATTTGCTACTAACCCCTTCTAGTCTGGTATAGCTCTTTTCAGCTTTTTCTAGGGCTTCATCGAGCTTCTTGAGCTCGTCAGCCTGTTCTTTAGCCAAGGCTGCGCCGGCTTTTTGAAAGTCCTCCGGACTAGTTCCCGAAGGCGTGGCAGCTGCGCTGCGGCCGGTGCGGCGGGGAGGGGCGTTCCCCGATCCAGTCTTCAGCTCGGTTAAAATTGCTTGTAGAAGTTCTACTTGACTGGCCATTTATAAACTCCTAATTAGCAAACGGCCATCGCAGACCGGTTTCGAACTCAAACCTTTCCACAGCACGTTGAAGCTGTGACCGAGAAGTCATTGTCTGGGAGTTGTTAAGGCCATGACGCATAAACGAATCCATATACCGCTTCTCTCGTTGGAGAGCAGTCATAAATGCCATGATCTGACCTTGGTTGCCCGTCATCGATACTTTAAGATCGGGCGCTCGGCCTCCATAGAGGCTCTGCATCAAAAAGTAAACATCATTAGAGAAATCTGAATATACGTCTTCTGTAAGTCGCGCAGAGTTTTTATGATTTAAATTAAGATGGATATCTTCTGACACTGGTCGCCCCTCGTTTTACTAATTAGTACCCTTGACAAAAAGATAAAAGCTCACTTCTGCATTGCTTTTTCTATTTCATCATTTTCGCGCTTATACTCTTTAAGTAGTCTTTCGACGAACCAATGCCTCAATTGGATAGGAAGGTTATAGGCCTCAAAGAACGACCAGCCGCCATGATGTTTCAAAAGAAACAACTCTTCGTAGACGTACTCTTGGTAATTAGATGTTAGGCCAAAAAAACTGTGCCGTTAAGGGCATTGTTACCTCCCCCGCGTAAGAACAGTCCTCACAAACAAACGCATGGGTCAAATCAATGTCAGGTTTAACCTGTTCATAGAGAGTACGCAAGTATCGTGAATCCTTCACGGGCATCAAATCAACGAATTGATGTATCATAGAGGGGTCTTCCACGCCGTTCAACGAAACCAATACAGCTTTTAATAAATCTGTGCTTCGCGTGTCGGGAAGATTAAGCTTTTTCTTCTTAAGAGTCGACTCGGCCATTTGCTTTTCAACTGTAGCCGTCAACAGGCGCACTTCTGCGTGAACCCCGGTAGTTGGAAGCTGAAAAATAAAGGTACCATGGTCAGTTGCACTTATCTCTTCTGGCAGTTCTTCTACTGTGTGCAATTCCAGGGTATCCAAATCGAATTCGGTTTCATTAACGGCCGCACAAGAGGGGCACGTCAAGTTTGTAACGTATATAGAGCCAAAACCAGTGGTCCTGGCGGCCACCGTAAGGGCGTTTTTATCGCCAACCAAAAACTCGTCTATGTTAAGGGTTGTATCAACCAATAATGACTGAAGCATCCTATCTAGGGCAAGCCCCTTTCGTAAAAGGGCCTCGCTCATGAGGATATCCTCTTCTTTTGCGGTCATATGTCGAATTTCAACAGTAGTTTTACCTGCGAGGGGATGTCCTGTGGGGTAAAATCGGCCTTGACTTGGGAGGTCGACGAACTCTGTGGGAGTTACGAATGATAAGAGGTCTCCCCCTTGTGTTATTGCTGCCGGAGTCGAATTATCTTCGGCGGGAGCTAGGGCGGGCGCCCCAGTTCTCTGGGAATTTCTTTTTCTACCCATTTATTACCTTCTTTCTGTAAAGACTAGGTTCCTGTGGCGAAAGCGACAGCGGGACCAGAGTCATAGATAGCATAATCATACCTGATTCCGACAGAAACATTCATCAATTCTGTGTCATTGTCGTAATTTAATTCACCAAACTCGGCTTTTGTAATAAACGAATTAATTAACTGCCACGTTCCCACGAGGCCGCCTTCGCCATTAACTTCCTGAATAGTGATAATTCCGAGCGCACTCAGAGCATCAGCCTTGTTGACGGTGCCAGGAGCTTGGCCACCATTAATGACGGCCTCCTGAATGTCGGGCTGGAGATATCCCATCTGGGCGAGAGCGTTCATAAGGAGAGCATTCCCGTCGGGATTAATAGAGTTAACGATATTAGCTGTGATCTCACTCCACTCAACAGAACCAGGATAGTAATAGGTGTTACCTAAAAACTTGTGAGTGGCCGTGCCGACGGTGTAGCCGGGTTTAGTTACGGACTTGGCGAGATATTTAGCATATGTAAATGCCTCCGCTCCCGTCGGGTCCACGAGTCCCGGAATCTCCAATATAAAGCGATGTGCTCTTTTCGGTTCTGATAGTGCGCTTGTCCAAAATGGCATTTGTTAATTTCTCCTTATAAGCTCTCTAATGTTAAATAGTGGAGAGGTTTAAAACCTTCCCTTTATTAATCATCAAACGATGCTCCCGTTCTAGTAATGTTGAAATCAATCGCAATATACTCAATAGCGCGGGTTGGCTTCAAGAAGATCCTCGCATACATGACATTACGATCAATCAGATCCGGCGTCGTTGTGGTCTCATCAAGAATCAGCTTGAAGTCGGATAAGCCAAAGTTCGTCTTAATATCTGACAGAATGGGCTGTACTGCCGAGATAAATCGATTCCAGGTCGTCTGAACATTGGGATCGAAAAGAAGTGTAGAGGCCACCTGGGAGATACGCTTCTTCACATAAATCATCAGGCGGCGCACGTTAATGCGATCCAGTGCCGAAGGCGTAACCTGCAAGGTCTTCTGACCGAAGATCACAATACCTTCTGCGGGGAACTTGGCAATCGGGTTGATGTTCGCAGAGTACAGGCTATCGCGGTTCTTGCGCGTAAGCTTGTGAGCTACGTCTACAACCGGAATACCTGCGGCGCCCTCTGTAAGGCCTCCACGATTGAACCCAGCCGGAGCAAACCAGACTTGCGTCTTCTTCTGCGAGCTAGAGAATGTTCCTAGCGCAGCAATAGACGGCGGCAGCCATACGGACGATCCGTTAATAGTATCACGCGCGCGGACCCATGGGTAGAAACAACAACCATAGGAGGTGTTAAGGGCTCGTCGGCGCAAGCTAGTGATAACACTGTCCATTTGGACCTGGGTGTTATTGCGGGCCGAAGTCTTGGCTTCGGCTCTTGGGCGGTATCCGCCATCAAGATCAATAATAGCCAACGCGTCAGCACGATCTTCACAGACGTTGATCAGGTTGGTGGTTAGACCCTCCTGCTTCAGTCCGGGGATTGTAGCGAGATTCATCTCGACGACCTCAGGGTCGGCAATAGAATCAATGGCCTGTCGAATGGAGTTAAAGGTATAACTATTTGTGTCCGACGGGCTCGCGGGGAATCCAGTGTTACGGAAGGGGTTGAGTTCCGTAATATCGACTCCGTCGAAACCACCGTACATGGGAACAGTAAACCGGTCGTAACCCTGGTCGAGGACACCGGTGACGGCGCCACTGACACAAGTCAAAGATGTTCCGTCCGCGTGTGAGCCGGACACCCAGCGTACCTGGGGTTCACCGGTGTTCTGCCGGATATCATCGAGTGTGAAGTAAATGGAGCGTTCCGCATAACTAGTGCTGGCGACAGAGAACATATTAGCGACCATAGCACCTCGGGGGCGCAACAGGTCAATGTTTGAACCATCAAAAACGGTTCCGCCGGCGGTGCGAGTGGTCTGATATCCGAAGTAAGCATCGGTAGGGTTGGAAAGGTCTCCATCAGAAGCCGTAAGACGCATCTCGGGTACCGGGTAAGCGATAGAGGCGGTCAAGTTGTTCGAGCCCGTGGTGAGGAGCAGCGGGCCAATACGAAGTCCTGTCGCGGTGCCAATGCCGCGAGACAGCCTGGCGGAATCAACCACGGTCGGCACAGGGCGGCCGATGCCGCTAGCTACAGAGCTAGTTACCCAATTGCCGCGGCGAGAATTGGTCGCATAGTCCGCGCCACCGCCACCACCAATGGCGGATTCGTCCTTCCACTTAACAATACCCTTCCAGCCGAAGGGGAGAAGTGATGCGTTGTCGCCAACCACCTCTTCATTAACGGCTACGCGCACATACTTGGAGGTATTGTCATAGTCTCCGTTGTCAACATAGCGTCGCTCGGTACTATTCCATTCCTTAAACTTATCACCAATTTTACGGGCCACATAATTCAAAGAGTTGGGGTTAAGATTGCAATTACTAAACTGTTCAACGATGCGGACGACGTTGTCTGAGTCACTTAAGTGTCGAAGGACCACATCAAAACTACCATATGGGTCGCTTTCGTTGGTCGAAGCTTTAATATCCTGGATAGAAATTTTAAGATTACGGTTAGACCAGTCGCCCGGCTGATTGAGGGCATGGAACCTGAAAAGCTCCGGCTGGTTCTGGACCAAATAAGAGTTAGTCGAGCCAGAAGCGCGGGACTCTGTGTCACAACCGATAATGGGACATGACTGTCCGGATTGTAGAGGCTTGCGGAAGTTATCTGCGTCTCCCTCCGTAAGGTTTTGAAGGTCCACAATCGCTGCAAAAGTGCTCCCTGCGGCAGCGTCAATATTGGCAGCAAGGTGACGATCAAATGTTTCTCCGAGCCAGTATCTCGACTCGTTATCTACCAAATCGGAGTTAGTACGTTGAGGAGTCGTGTTGAGAACCTTGCGAATATAGTTTGAACTATTAACGTCGAAGTTAACAGCCGACACCTTCTGAACAGCGTTGCCATCAGAATTATTAATAATAAGCTTGAACTCTTTGGCCACACCAGTGTCCTTAACGATCAAGTTAGAACCTGACATCATGCGCACGGACGCGGAGGGGACGGCGGCTGGGACGTTGGCCAACACAGCACCACTCAACTGAACGGTGCAGTTAGTAGCCGTGCTATAAATAATCCCGGCCAGAACACCATTAAGCGTATTGGCGCCGTTGGGTTCGAAAACAACGAGACCGTAAGCCTTACCATTGGCGCCACCATCAAAACCAGCAACGCCGCCGGCGGAGGCACCAACTGATGCTTGGCTGCCTAAAAGTCGAATGTAAGTAAGGGGAGAACTATTGCGAAGGTAGGCCTGGGCGGCGTAGACGCCGTAGGTCGGAGCCGAGGTATTCCATTCACCCTTTCTCCACACATCGCCACTCGGATTACCGGGGGCGGGTGAGCCAAAAACCTGAACAAATTCTGAAAATGAATTAACGGTAGTGGGTCGCAGGGCAGGACCTTTTTCGGCGCGCCCTATAACAACCGGACCGATTCCTGCGGGCGACGCGGGAATCTGGGAGTTGTCGATTTCATTGACAAAAACTCCGGGTGATACAAATCTAAAATTTTTTACTGACATTCGTTTTTATCTCCTAAACCTGGGATATCGTTATTAAATAGTATTGACCGGGCGCAATCGTATCTAATCTCTATAAAATCCATTCTTTATATTCTCGTTAATGTCTCCGAAAATTACCTTTTCTCGGGAGAGCTTGTACTCGACCGCATTTTGACGCTTCACGATCTTCGGTTTCTCTTGATTATCCCCCTCCCCAATCAAGTAACCAAGCACTTCAATATTAATGGTTTGCTCATAGTTGCGGCGCTCCATTCCCAAGTTAGCTTTATTGGAGCCGTTGGTTATATTTCCATCAATGAACACTTCATAAAAATGATTTTCATATTGTATGCGCCGCGGCATACGTGAGTTTCCTGGAACTGTGATGAAAGGCCTCAAGAGTTCGTTAATCTGTTGTTGAAATTCTGTACGTAGTGTAATTTCATAGTTGATAGTTACCCAGGTGGGGATGGGAATTGAAATTGTCTCGTAAACCACTCGCTGTACTGACATGTTTCTTTTATTGGTGTTGCTCATTTTACTGGACACGTTCTTGTCGGGGCCGTACTTGCGGTTGGCAAAAGCATTTTGGAATTCTGCTGTCTTTTTCTGGTTAATCTGGCGCGCGATCGTGATGACGCCGCCCTTTGCATCAGGAATGGGGTATAAGTTGGCGTAGACAGTGCCGCGTTTGTTGGCGTCCTTGCTGACAGAAGCTCGATTTACGGTAATAAGAGGAAGAATAAGGGTCTCCTCCTTGTCTCGTAAGTCCTTGTTATGTTTAATTTGATAAGCGCGCTCAGCGGTCACCCACAATACGGGCACCTTCTTAAAACCCTCGTTTGTTCCCACCGATAGGTTTAATTCCTCATCGATGAAGCGCATCATAGCCCCATCTATAGTCTCTAGTGAGGAGGGAGAGAACTCAATTTCCCCCAAGCGCTTTTCAACGCTCTTATCTCCCACATAATCAAACTTGGTGGCCTTCTTGTTTTGAATCTGTTTCTGTGTACGTTTGCTACTAGCCATGATTTATCCTACAAAGATTCCAGCCGGAATGTTCTCCATGACTTTTTTGGTGGAGTCCTGCAGAGTGGCATCGATTGTTGCCATTTCACTATACGTTAGCTGATCGAGGGTCTCTTTTAGCTCGCTCCTCAACAAGTCTTGTTCGCTCTTGGCTTGAGATAATAGTTCCGAAGCATTAAGAGTGACACTCTCCCCGGGGATTGGGACCGTCGCGAATTTGCCGCGCACTTGACCTAAAATCTCTTTTGTTAGAGCCAGACCAAAGCGCCGAATCCATTGTTTACCAATCGCATTGATATTTTCAAAAGGCAAATTTTGAAACGGGAGGGTATTCATATTATTGATGCCATCAATGCCCGATTTGGGCTGGCCTGCGCCGTCTTCCCACGGAGCAAACTGGTGCTCAATGGTAAAATTAACCCAAAACTTTTGAGGGGTGTTACCATCAGGTCGCGGGAAGATTCTTAAATTGTTATTTTTGATCTCGTACGAATAGTGAGATATGCGTGTCCACAGAGCGTCTTCGTATGCCATGGCCTGGAGCTTGTTCTGCCACGTGGGAACAATCTCGAAGGTGGAATCATCTGCGTATTGACCATAAGTCCTCATATTGCCAACAACAGAGAATCCCCCATAGTATCCGTAAAATCTCCACATAGCACGCGGAGTTTTAAAAAACACTTTACGAATAGCGATGCGCTTATTTTGGATTTGTCCAAAAAACGGAGAAGAAGAGGATAAAGCCGATGTTCCGGACAAAAGAGTCTGAAGATCATAATCTTGCACGCCGGCTTTGCGCTCAATAGAACCGGAATATATAGGAAGAGTGCCACCAAGGCCGGTTTCGGTAATACTGCGCTCTGACACGCGACGCGCGAAGCCATAATCAAAGCGTGGATAGCGTAAACTTACGTTTGTTCCTGCCAGATCGTCCCCAGTGGCAATCTGACCATCTTCGTCGAAAGAAGCCGTCTGGGCGCCGAGCAGATCGGACAATGAATTCTTGCTCTGATGTATATTAATTAAGTAAGAATACTCTAGTACTGCCTCTTCGTAGGCGGCATAGACGCTTCCCTCTGCAAGTTCAATATCTAGGACGTCGCCTCCAAGTTTTTTATAGGTGTATGCGACTTGGTCTGCTGCGCCCGAAAGAAAAGCGGCCGATGCGGCATAAATGCCGAAAGGAAGTGTAGCGGCGACATTTCCAGGTGAGCCGGTGACCGGCAGGATATTTGCGTTGCTAGTAGAAGCCGGACTTAATTTGGGTATGGCCATTAGAGTTCCTCTATTAATCTAATACTAAATAGAAAGCCCCGCCTCAAAAGAGACGGGGCTTTAACTATTTTGACCTTACGTCAGGTATGACTAAACTAGGTCGCGAACGACAACCAGTCCATACATATCAGGACGAACCATCTTCTTGGCGTATCGAGTCATGACTCCCTTACGGGGCACGAAGTCTTCAACGCCGAAGATAGTAGGCGTGGTCTGCAGCGGCACATAAGGTGCGTACACATAGCCACTCTCTAGGAAGCTACTTCCTCGTCGGCCAACAAGGACCAACTGTCGTGGGAAGTAAGGATCGACGATCACGTCGAACTTCTTCGAAAGCGAACCAACCTTAACAGCACCCGCGTCGCCGCGGTCGCTATCAGCAGTCACATTGGCACGGAAGCCAGCGGTGAACTCAAGGATGT
>Ga0080013_1002938_pt1 | contig 18942 bp, 12 predicted proteins | sample ETNvirenome_6_85_FD_69236 | JGI IMG/M metagenome (GOLD analysis project Ga0080013, IMG submission 69236) | Marine viral communities from the Pacific Ocean - ETNP_6_85 (SPADES assembly) (version 2) | ecosystem: Environmental > Aquatic > Marine > Oceanic | place: Pacific Ocean | collected 2013-06-19 | reverse complement strand
TTTGGGATGTCATGTATGAACATTCTCAATATAAAAACTACTTTTCAGAAGTCGAAGGTAAGATTTCAGAAGCTGATACTGAATATGAAAGTCAGCATAAACTTGCTTATGGAGAAGAGGAAACCAGAGATATTTATGAAACCTTTGATGAATGGAAAACTCGTAAAGTTCCTTCTTACAGCGAGTATGTAAAAGATCCGAAATTTTCAAAGGAACAAGAAGTCACTCAAGTTATGACAGGTACAAAGCCAGAAACCTTTGATGAATGGAAAACACGTAAAGTTCCTTCTTATAGCGAATATGTAAAAGATCCGAAATTTACAAGGAAACAAGAAGTCGCGCGACTTATAACAGGTACAAACCCAGAAACCTTTGAAGAGTACAGTGTAAGAACCAGAGTATTTAATACACAGTCTTTTCTTCAAATACATGAAGATGCAGCTGCACTAGGTTTATCGGGAGATGATTTACAGACTTATCTCACATCACATGCTGATGATGCTTATGATAAACCAGATCGTAACACCTACAACTTAGCATTGAAAGGTAAGGGCACTGGACTCCCAGTAAAAATAATTCCTGTTTATACAACGCAGAAAGGACCACCAACAGAAAGTCCTCTTTCAGAAGCAGGATATACAGAGGATTTAATCAGTAAATATGAAAAAGAAAAAAGTCAGTATGACCCAAGTACAACAGTTAAAAAATCTTTTTGGTCTAGTGATATAACTGCTCAATTGCTTTCAGGCAAAGAAGGCAAGGGTGATGAAGGAGTCTCAAGAACTCTTGGGCGATATGATTGGGCTAAAAGGAAACGTGGTTTAGCACTAGCAGGAAATAAGAAGATAACATTAGATGATGATTCAGCGATAACAAGTTCTGATGTTGCAAAAGATTTCTATTTTAAAAGTATAGGCTTAACTGATCTTAATAAAGAATGGTATGATTATGGCGGTAGCACATGGGATGCAGGAGATAAATTAGAATTCAAAGGTGGTCGATGGACAAGACAAGAACACCGACAAGGAAAAGAAGTTTGGGGAGGAGATCTCAAGAAAATGCTGACAGGTAGTGGATGGTATTGGGATCCAAATAAAGTATGGTATAAGGAGCATGATATCCATGATGCGATTGTTGGAGCCGCAGATAAGGCTATAGGAGGTATATATACAGGCAATATCGAGGGTAAAGACTTTTCTCTTTCAGAAATAGATAAGGATATTAATACTATTATTGATTTTAAAGATAGTGATGCATATACTTCTTTTAAAGATACTTATGGAATCCATACAGGTGAGTTAGGAACCTTGGAAGGATCTGAAGATCTGATAGAAGGTGCATATAACACGGCATTGGGGAACTGGCAAGCGGCAGACCAAGATGTTGACACTGCTTGGGGAGTAGCTGATACTAGCTACAAAAGATATTTAACATCTAAAACAGCATGGGATGCAATGACAAAACCTGGATCTGCTTATTCTCTTGCTATGACACGGAAGGATAAAGCTGTTAGTGCATTACCTAAAGCATTCTCAGCAATGCAAGATGCCGGAAGGATGCAAGCCGCATCTTATAGAGATTTTAAAACAATTGGAACAAGTCTTGGGGCGGCAATGGGATATCGTTCAAGAAAGGCTGGTTTTGGTTATGGTGGAACTGCTTAATTAGGAGGATATATGAGTACATTTACTGATCTCATGGATAATGCATATCAAGCATTTCCAGGTCTTAAGGGAAAGAACCCGGGCCAAGGGAAATCTGCACTTATGCAAGCATTAGAAGGTGGAGAGATCTGGAAAGGTTTAGGGCTTGGAGGTCATGATTTCGCTAAATGGAATATTAAAGATCTGGAATCAGGAAACTGGCAAAATCAAGTTCCAATTGTAAAGCATTACGGCAGACAATGGGAAGATTTTAAAAAATTGTATTCTGGTTCAGAACTTGTTGACAAAAGATTAGGAATGGAAGGCCAAGCATTTTCATGGGACAAGTTTAATGAAAATTGGGGTGGTGGTAATTGGGAAAATCGCATTGGTTCTAATCTTATGGGTGATGTTGAGACTGTTAGTGGTGGAATAGATGCAGAATTAGGAGAATATAATCCAGATGATAATCCTGTTAGTTCAAACCCTGATGACCCACTTGCGGAAGGTACTATTGAGGATGCTTTGACAGATCCGCCAGGAACAGGAGATTCTGCACCTCCATCAGCAATGAATTCAAGAGCGTATGGATGGGCTTCTAATATAAGACGATCTTTAGGTGATATGGGAGAAGATTTATATAAGACTAGAGGGAAAAGAGCTTCTATATTAACTCGTAGAGGAATGCTCGGATGATAGCTAATTCATCACCAAACTTCAGCCAAGATGGTGGGTTTGCTGAACAAATAATGAAACGTTACGAGACTCTCAAATCGAATAGAGTCAATTGGGAGTCTAACTGGCAGGAAATAGCACGTTATATCCTGCCTCGTAGAGCAGACTTTGAAACAGAACGATCTGCTGGTGAGGAAAGAAGGCAATATATTTTTGATTCTACTCCTGTAAGAGCATTAACACGCTTTGCTTCAGGTCTTCATAATATGATGACTAACTCGGCATTACGTTGGTTTCAAATTCAAACAGAAGATAGAGAATTAAATCAATATCGTCCAATTCAATTATGGTTAGAAGAATGTACTGTCCGATTAGGCGAAGCATTCAATAGACCTTCTTCTAATTTCCATCCTGCAATCTTTGAGTATTATACCGATTTAGGAGCATTTGGGACTGCGGTGCTTTTTATCCAAGACAGGATTGGTGAAGGTCCATACTATCAATGCTTCCCATTATCTGATTGCTATCTTGCCTCAGATTATTATGGGAAAATAGATACTATATTCAGAATATCTAGGCATTCCGCAAAAGAACTTGCTGAGATCTATCCTCCTGAAGTTTTGCCTGAGAAAGTCCAGAAAACACTAGAACAAGGTAAGATTTTTGAACAATTCAAATGTATGCATTGTGTCTTTCCTCATCCGAATCCTGATATTGAAAAAGGTGATAAACCTTTTATGTCAGTCTATTATTTGCTGGATGAGAAGCATTTACTAAGTGTTGGAGGATTTGATGAATTCCCTTATGTATGCAGTCGTTGGAATAGAAATGCATTGGAGACATATGGCAGAGGTCCGGGATTTGAAGCACTTCCAGATATCCGTATGCTCAATGAGATGGAGAAGACGTTCCTTAAAGCGTTACAGAAGATGGTTTCGCCTCCACTCATGCTTCCTGATGATGGTTTTCTTGCACCTATACGAACCACTCCTGATGCATTGAATTACTACCGCACAGGACTGACAGGAAATGAAATGGTTCAACCTTTTCCTGTTGCAAATAGGCCCGAATATGCAGATGCAAAGATGGGTCAAGTCCGGGAATCTATTGACAAAGCATTTTTCTTGGATTTAATGGAATTGCCAGGACCAGTTGCGGCTGATGGTGATGTTTTACGTTTTACTGCTACTGAAATAGCAATGAGACAACGTGACCGACTGACCATTTTAGGTCCAATTGTGTCCAGACAAGAAATTGAATTATTAGGACCAATTGTAGAACGGACAATGCATGTAATGATTAGAGCAGGAATGTTACCTGAACCTCCTCAAGAAGTAATGGGCATGAACTTCAAGATTGAATATACCAATCCTGTGAGTATTTCAATGAGATCTGGTGATCTGACTTCGGTTAGTCAGTTGTTTCAATTTATGCTTCCAATGGCACAAATTGATCCTACAGTCATTGAACGTTTCAACACTCATAGAATTGCAGAATTGGGAGCAGAAATACTACGTACTCCTCCATCTGTTCTTAAAACAGAAGAAGAGATGAAAGAGATGATGCGACAACGTGAACAAGAACAAGCAATGCAGATGCAGATGCAACAACAAATGGCGGCATCAGAAGTTCAAGGTAATATTGCAGAAGCAGAACAGAAACGAACACAAGCTGGATTGAATCTTGCTAGGGCTGAAAGCGAAGCGGCGTAAGTCTCAATATAGAGATTTATTTACGACAGATGATGGTAAAGAAGTACTGGCAGATTTAGCCAGGAGACATTTTGTCCATACATCTACGTTTATGGCTCATGATACTCATCATAGTGCCTTCAATGAGGGAAGAAGGTCTGTGATTCTTGATCTCCTTTCCCTCGTAAACATTCCAATTGAAGAATTGGATAAATTAACCAGAAAAGCAGAAGATGGAAGAAATAGCAGAACCGACAACAGCGGAGATTGGGACTCAGAGTTCTGAACCCGTTGCCGGGAATACTATTCTTGGCGGTACAGAACAGTTACCAGTAACCAATGTGGGTGGAGGAGAAAACCCTTGGGCTTTTGATCCGACTGCATTGCCTGATGACTTGGCACGTGAACCATCACTTAGAAATTTTGATAGTGTTGATAAGTTGGCAAAAAGTTATGTCCATGCAGTTCGTAAAATGGGTGTTCCTGCTGATCAACTTATGCGTGTACCTCAAAATGCAGATGATCCTGCATGGAATGATGTCTATAACAGCATGGGTAGACCTGAAACTCCTGATCAATATTTTTTTGATGAAAGGTATGCTGAAGCTGATTTAGATGATTTTAAAAACGTTGCTCATAATTTAGGTTTGTCTCAAAAGCAAGCAGAGAATATCCTTGATATGTATTCACAAGCAAATTATGATCAAAATCAAGAGGCTGAATCCAGGCATGAAGAGATGCAAGCAAATGGTGTTCATGCACTTCAGCAAGAATGGGGAAAATCTTATAATGAAAATGTTGAATTGGCTCGTAGGGCATTTACGAACTTCGCTTCTAAAGAAGCACTCGACATCATGGAAGATTCAGGATTAGGTAATCATCCTGAAATTGTTAAGATGTTCTCTAAAATAGGCAATCTTCTCAAAGAAGATGGTATTATGGTTGGAGAACCTGGAATTGGTGGAGCTTTATCTCCTGCAATGGCAGAAGAAAAGATAAACACGAATCTCAGTGATACCGACTTCAATAAAGTTTATTTAGACAAGACTCATCCGCAACATCAAAAGGCGGTTGAAGAGATGACTCGTTTGTTTTCAACGGTTCATCAACGTTAAGTTCCTCCCGATCTGGAATTGCAGATAACCAATGACCTGCGATAAAAGATCTTTTGGAATCCTAAGTTTTAGGACAATTCCTAGTTATAGGGACGTTATTTTATAATCTCTTATATAGGAAAGTCTTATGGCTTACGATTCTATCAATGTCGCAATGGTGAAGCAGTATAGTGCTAATGTTCAGCACATGCTTCAGCAACGTGGCTCAAGATTGCGTAATGCAGTCACATTAGAAACAGGTAAAATCGGAGAAGAAATCTTCTTTGACCGTGTAGATGCAACTGCGGCACAGAAGGTTACATCCAGACATGCGGATAGTCCGTTGATGGATGTACCCCACGAAAGACGTAGGGTTTCTCCAATAGATTATGATTGGGGTAAATTGGTTGATAATCCTGACCGATTACGTCTGATCATGGACCCAACAAGTGCATATGTCGAATCTGCGGCAATGGCAATGGGTCGTGCAATTGATGAGGAAATCATTTCTGCGGCATTTGGTAATTCTTACCAGTCCACTACAAGTTCCACAACAATGGGAGCAACAACCTTCACTGGCGATAATGGTACTGATATTTATCGTGAAGGTGCTTACTCCAGTGGTGTATGGGTTGCTGGTGACAATACTGGAACTGCTGTAGGTTTGACTATTGACAAACTCATACGAGCAAGAAAGGTTCTTGCCGCCAACGAAGCAGATGAGTATGACATGGGTGGAAGACCCCAGTTGTTCATAGCCTGTTCTGCGGCCGCAATTGAATCTATGCTTCTTGAAGATAAAGTCCAATCTGCGGACTACAACGTCATTAAAGCACTTGTTGCTGGAGAAATTGACTCCTTCATGGGCTTCCAATTCATCAGAACAGAGAAAGTAACTGTTACTTCAAATGTTGAAGAAGCAATTGCATTTACACGTTCAGGACTTGGACTCTGCATTTGGGAGGATATTGTTGCTCGTGTAACGGAACGTCCTGATAAACGATATAGTCAATATATCTATTACAGGATGACGCTGGGTGCGACTCGACTTGACGGTAAGAAAGTCGTTCGCCTCTACATCAAAAACGTTTAAAGATAGGAGCACAATATGGCGGCAACGCATAATAATTATGGGGCTAATTATACTTTGGTATATCAGCCTACTGATGGTAAACCATCAATGCCTCCTGCCTCAAAGGTTGGAGGAAGACTTAGAATTTGGCATGACTCTTACACATCAACTGCAATTGAAAGTGGTTCGACTGTGTTTGTTGCAAAAATGCCTAAAATGGCAGTGCTTTATGATGCTTTCATTACAGCAGAAGCATTAGGTGGTAGTGCCACTTTAGCATTGGGTACTGATGCCTTTACAGTATCAGGTACTACAACTGCTGAAGATCCAGATCGTTTTATTACAGCAACTGTAATGAATGGTGCTGGAAAAACGATCGCTATGTTGCCGAGGCCGACTGGTACGGCTAATGCGGCTTCAACAAATGCAAGTGGAACTGCCCATTTAGGTGTTGGGTATGAGTTTTTAACTGAAACGAATATTATAATTCGGGTTGGTGGAGCTACACTTGCGGCAGACAAAGTGATTAAAGTTGGATTGATTTATTCAATTGATTAATCCTGATGGCAACAGAAGTTGATATTTGTAATATCGCCTTAACAAACTTAGGCGAAGCAAAGATCGTTTCTTTAACGGAGGCTACAGAACGTGCTCGGTTATCTAACCTTAGATATCCTGATGTACGTGATGCAGTCCTCCGTAGCCATCCTTGGAATTGTGCTACAAAAAGGGCAAAGCTAAACCTTTCTACAGTTACACCTGCTTTTGGTTATTTATACCAATACTCGTTACCGTCTGATTGTCTAAGAATCCTTGGTACGCATGACTCCCTGATTTCTTATCAGATTGAAGGAAAATTTCTGCTTACTGATGAGACAGCAATGTACATTAAATATATTGCTCAACTGACGGATACCTCCGAAATAGATGCCAACCTGATACAGGCAATTGGATTACGTCTAGCTTGGGAATTGGCTGAACCATTAACAGGACGGATCGAACTAAAGCGGGAAATGTGGGGCAAATATGTTGAAGTGATTGCAGAAGCACGTGGTATAGATGCTTCTGAAGGCATACCTGATAGGATTGAATACTTGTCTTGGATTGAATCAAGATGGGGTTATCAGGATCTCGACTATAAACCCATTGATAGTCCTGCGGAAGGTTATGATCGGTCCACGAACTAAATGGCACGAATACAAAGTGTTCAAAGTAGTTTTTCTGAAGGTAGGATTTCTCCTAGATTGCAGGGGTTTGTTGACCTACCTGCATATGCTTCTGCATGTAAAACTATCGAGAATGCTGTTGTATTGCCCCAAGGAGCAACAACCAAACGTCCAGGTACTCACTACGTAGCAGAGACAAAAAGTAGCCTAGCGGCCCGTTTAGTACCCTTTACGGTGGGTTTGTCCCAAAGTTACGTCTTAGAGTTCACAAATAATATTCTTCGTGTCTACTCTCAAGATCTTCAACTCCAGTTTCACGCAAGTAGTTCGTCATCTGGAGCTTATGAGGAAACTACAACCTACACTACTGCCCAATTAGATGATCTGGACTTTACTCAAAGTGCAGATGTCCTTTTTATTGCTCATCCTGACCATAAGCCCAGAAAATTAGTCCGTAATCTTGTTACTTCAGGTAACGATAGAGCAGATGATGACAGTCAATGGACATTATCTGATCTTGTGTTTGAGGATGGTCCCTATGCAGATATAAATACTGATACTGCTGATACTTTTACATTAAGTGGAACAGCCAAGTTTGCAACAACAGATATTGGTGATTTCTATGTTGATACAACCCTAAACCAACTTGTGAGAAAGAATCATGGGTTACTGGATGGTCAAACCATATGGGTAAAGGATAAAGGGGATACAATCACATATGAACCCGTATCAAGTACTGCTGGTGATGGTAGTGCAGATGGGGCTACTTCAGATCATAAAAAATATTTTGTTGTTAATGCAACATCAAATACGATTCAAATAACAACAAGTATGACATCAGGAATACCTGATGCTTATTCTACCTTCGCATTAAGTGGAGGAGATACAGATGGAAGAGTTAATATAGAGAAACAGACTTTCTTAAAAGGAACCACTGGGGTAACCATTACAGCAGTAAGCCATACTCCCTTTGAAGGCGACAGTAATGACGTAGGTAAGACTATTAGAATAAACCCTTTACCGGGTTCTCAAATCAAATGGGGTTATGTTGAAATAACTGGAAATTCTGGAAGTTCTACCACAGTAGCTCAATGCACAATTAAAGAAGAAATTGTGTCAGACAACCCCTCTTATGAATGGCAAAAATCTGTCTGGGATACAACAAATGGATATCCTCGATCGGTTGCTTTATATCAACAGAGATTGGTATTTGCTGGTACAAAACAATACCCAGCAACAATATGGTTTTCTAACTCTGGAGGTTTTTATAACTTTGCACAATCACAATTAATTGGTGTTACAACAGGTAATCTTGATTCTACTGGTGCAAATATTGTTGGTGAACAAATACTTGATACAAATTCAATTGTATTAACTATTGATTCAGATACTGTGGACCAGATTGAATGGTTAAAAGAAGGCAAGAAACTAACAATGGGGACATCTGGTGGTGTTTTTAGTCTCTATGGTTCTGAAAACGACCTTACTATTACTCCTTTTAATTTTACTATCCAAAAAATTGCTGATTGGGAAACTGAGCCTGAAGCATTGCCTGTTTCAGTAGGGAACCAAGTTCTTTATGTTCAAAAAAATGGAAGAAAAGTGAGGGAACTTGCTTATGAAGCAGAAAAAGAAAATTTTGAAGCCACTGATATAACATTAAGAGCAGAAGATATTACTTATACTGGTATCAAAGAAATGGCATATCAGGATTCTCCTAGTGGAGTTGTTTGGGCAAGATTGGCAAATGGGAAATTAATTGCTGTTACATATAATAAAAATTTAAATTTGTATGGTTGGACTACACATACTATTGGTGGTTCACATACGGATGCAACTTATGGAGATCATGCGAAAGTTGAAAGAATAACTGTAATCCCACGTGGTACACATGATCAAATATGGATGGTGGTCAAAAGAACTATTGATGGATCAACAAAAAGATATGTTGAATATGTTACTTCATATTATGATCAACAAGAAATAATTCAGGAAAAAGCACATTTTGTTGATTCTGGTGGAAAAAAAGAATCGACTAATACGGATGCAATAACAAGCACAACACGTAAATTTGATGGTAGTACAGGAGTAAACACATCGACCAATCTTATAACAACGTCTACTGATCATGGACTAAGTATTGGAGATGCTGTTTATTTAACTACTGCTGGTACAATTCCAACAGGGTTGACAGCAACAACTACAACAAAAAGAATAACCTATATTGTTAAAACAATTCCTGCTAATACAACATTGACATTGTGTGAAGATGTGACTGATGTAGGTGCATTAGGTACTGACATCGATATAACTGCTGTAGGTAGTGGAGATGTGTTTGTTACTAAATCAGGTTTTAAATATGTAACAGGACTGTCTTATTTGGAGGGTGAAACTGTTTCTATCCTTGGAGATGGTGCTCTTCAGACACAAAGAGTTGTTTCAGCCAGTGGAACTATTGGACTTCAAACAATTTGTAGTACATATGCACGAGTAGGATTGCCTTATATGACAACTATTACTACTCTACCACGAGTAAAAGGAGTTGGTGATTCTTTTGCTGTTACAGGGAAAAAACGTTTATTAACAGTGAATTTTATGTTTCTTGAGACATTAGGGGTTTCTTTTGGAATGGAAGGAGGTGTATTAGATGAGATTTTATTTAGAGATCCTGCTGATTTTATTTATGGAACAAAAGTCCCTTTATATACTGGTATTAAAGAACTTGTGCCAGCAGACAGGTCATTTTCTGCTGAAGGAATAACTGTTCAATCAGAAGACCCGTTCCCTTTAACTCTTTTACGTATAGCTTTTGAGTATGAGGTGAATATATGAAGATATATACTGAAGTTGTTTGGAAATGGGATGACACAAAAGGAAAACTTGTTGAAGTTTCTTCTGAATCCTTTGATTACGAAGGTCCATTAGTTAAAGCTTGGGGTTGGGCGGCGGCGGCGGCAATTACCACTATACTCGGTACTGGTTTACAGATAAAAGGTGGTCTTGATGCAAGTGCGGCAAAAGCAAAACTAGGCAAAGGTCGGGCAAAAAATGTTCTTAGTGAGAACAAGCTTAAAACTTCCATCCTTACAAAAACTGCCAAACAGCAGATGTTTGACGTTACTCGTCAAGGGCAATGGCAAGAAGAACAATTTGTCAAAGAATCAGAAAAAGCAATTTCATCACAAATTGCAGAATATCGTGGGACCAAAAAGAGTGTTACAGGAATACAAACACAAACCTTTACCAATGCATATGCTGGCATGATGGATATGTTGTTAGGACAACATGCAATTAGATATAACACTGAGAATCAAGTTCATGCACTTGGCGATAATTTGAAAAACCAAATAGAAATGAATGATACTTATGCCCGGAATGCGGCATGGGAATACAAACACGGTGCAGAAGCAACAAGGCAAGCAGGTAATATCAATGCAATGACTGATTTAATCAGTGGTGTCGGCCAATATGCAATGATTGAATCCAAAACTCCTACTGGTTGGTGGGATAGTGATAAAAGCTCCAAAGCTCCAATTGTGGCAGATGACAAACCTTCATAGATTATAATTATGCCATTCAACCCTTATCCCAATTTATCAGGGCAAGTTAATATGTCTGTTCCCAGTAGAGAAGTAACTTCCCCCAAGTCACGGCCATTAGCAGATATATCTGTTATTGGTGAAGCCTACAGAAATATGGGACAAGTTATAACCAATTTGGGTGGAAAAGCGGCTGAAATAGCTCTTAGGGCAAAGTTGGATGATGAACGCTTAGCACACGATGAAGCATCTCTTCAGTTTGGAGAAGGTTTAAATTCATATCAAATGGACATGCGTAATAATCCTCAGAAATATGCAAATATGAAGTATGAGGAGATGCAAAGCAACTATATGGGAGAATTCGGCCCTGAAGGTGAATTAATCAGCACAATAAGCAAACAATATGAAGACAAGCCCGAACTACAGAGGTCTATCCAAAATAGCTTAACCCAAATGGGATTAAGTGGGGCAAGTACAGCATTCAGAATTCATTCAGGCTATCGAGAACAACAAATAGAAACAGAGGTTAATGCTTTTGCAAAGGGCATCAGAAATAGCATGTTTATAACTGCACAAGGTCATTTTGAGGAAAAGGATGGTGAAACCGAAAAAATGGTTGATGGGTACATGGAGGAATTAAATGCCTTTATGAACCCCTATAAAACTATTACAGATGCTACGAAAGTAAAAATACGTGAATATGCAATACAAGGAGCCGCAGATGGTGCATTAATAGCACATAGGAATCGACTTTCTGATCCCAAGAAATTCCTGAATTTTCTTAATGATAAAAAAAGTGCTAGTAGCCAGATTTTAAAAAACGCATCTTATACTGCTGTTACAAGTGCTTATGAATATGCACTTTCTGGAACAGCGAATCTTGAAGTTAAAGAAGAGGTAAGTGCTCAAAAAGCATTGTTGATTCGGACCCTAAATGGAGTTGATGGTAATCCTAGTGTTGTTTTTCAGCATACTTTGGATGAAACAGGATTGGTCAAAAGACAATCTCAACGTAAAAAAGAATATAAAGAGAATAAGAACAAGGGCGAAAACATGTTTTTGTTCCATGAACTTTCTGATGCTGTAATCCAACAAGCAGTCAAAAGTTATAAAAGTTCTATTTCAACAGGGACTGAGTTCAAAGGTGCAGATCTTAAAAGATTTAATGATTATAAGAAAACAGTTGTTCAAGCTGTTAAAGCTCCACTCAAGGCATTAACAGAAGGACAAGGTGCAGATCCGATACCTCTTCTGAAAAAGTTGAAGAGTATCCAGATTAAAATGGCTACATCAAGTACTGATCCAGAAGTTAATCCATTTATTAATGAAAAAGGGGAATGGAAAGGTGGAGGGAAAAGTCTGTTAGAAGCTCAAGCATTACAGAATTATTTAAATTGGTTTACACCCATATTAGAAAAACTTGCAGGGCTTGATGAAGGAGAATTAACAAGAGAAGAACTCCAAGATGAAATCACGAGTCTAAGAGGACAAAATCTTCATATATTTACTACTGATTTAAAAGATATCCTTGTTGCTAATGAGGCTGAAGGGCTGACTGATTTGGCACTTGATCTGGCTCATAAAAAACTAGGAACTTATGAAGATCCTACTGAGAAGTTTCATGAAATTGGATCTAGCAATCCAGATGTTGGACAACCAGATTTGTATAATCCCAACTCTTTTGAACCAGTTGACATGGGTCCAATCCTTCAAGAGCTAAAACGAGTCTTACCTGATGCGGATCTAACAACTATTAATTTATATCCTAGTAGTAAAATTGATACTCTTAAAGAAATAATGAAATCAGGGAATAAAGACAGATTGAAACAACTTGTAACTCAAGATCTGGAAAGAAGTGTTGGGGCTTCATATTTACCTCAATTACAACGTCAATTGCTTAATAATCCTGAAACTGAAGCATTAGCGGCATTATTATCTATTGGCTATGGGGTGGATAGAAATGATAAAAGGATTTTCAAGAAATGGGGGCCTTATCAATGGGCATTAGCCGCACAAGTACTAGAAAATAATCATTTATATAATAATATTTCTCCATCTAAATTCTTAACTGCATCAAAACAAATTAATGATAAATTTGGTTTCACTGGAATTGATGATTCAGGAAGAGAAGCACAATCTCAGTTGAAACTCCTTGCTTTGGCAGGAAGAGTGCAGTATGGCAGAGAAGATTATACAGGCTGGTTTGAAGGTGGTCAGGAACAAGCAACAAAAGATGCTTGGAACTCACTATATTCACATTTCAAATTTGTTAAAAGAACTAACACAGCAAGTGCTTCTGATGAAACAACATTATTATTCTTAACAGATCAATTAAAACGATTGGATGTCGATGAGTCTATTGCCCTTAATGGTATAACTATGACAGAAAAGAGTCTTCAGCAGGATATAACAAATAATCCTAATGACTATGTTATAGTTACAGAAAGTGGCGTTTTGGATGGTAATCAAATAAATCAGCGACGATTCACAGCATTACAGGATGGTGGAAGTTTAGATTTTGCTTTTAGGAATGTTACACGGAATAATGTTAGTGGAATTGCTCTTACAGTAATGCAGAAAAGTAAAAATGGTAAAGGGCATACAATAGGATTTGTATATAAAGGGAATAAGGATGACTATAACGAAATTGATCAAAATGGTATTACTTTCTATAAAGGAGATGCTTTAGACCGTTTAGTTGCCTTGCCTATATTAGTGTCAATTGCTGACAAGTTTGATGAAAGAGCTTCAGGCTACTTTGGTGAAACTACAATTGGTCCTGTTACAGTACCTTTGCATTGGTTAGGCGAGGAATATCCTATAAAAATAGAAAATGAATCAGATTACCAAATGTGGCAAAGCAGTTATGGCAGATTGAGGAAATTTGAAGATCCAACGGAAAGACAAAAACTTATTAATGCCTATAATGCTAAATCTTCTAAAGATGCAATAAGCCATGCAGGTCATGGATCTCTTATCAAATCATTAGGAAATCTCTGGGGAGATGATGGGTTGTTAGAATATATGATGCATAAGGACTATATGGCATACGTGAATGAATATATGTTATCTGAAGATCTCCTTCATATTGAAAACAATTCCAATGGGATTGAACATGTTCATATGATTTTACCTGATGATAATTTTGTTCTTGATGGGAAGAGAATACTAGGAATGGAAGACTTACATCAAAAATGGGTTAATACGCTAAAAAGAGGTGATACTGGTTGGTTTGAAGAGACTCTTTCTGCCCTTCTTGGTGCATCTCCACAGAATGTTAATCATGCATTAGTAGAGGCTTTTGACGGTTTATCTCTAGGTGTTAATCCTAATAACATCAATGTCATCCCACATGATGCAACTCCTGATGCAATTTTATTAAAAAATCTTTCTGAACCTGTAAGAGATTGGTTGTTACATAAAAAAAGCCTTCAGTCATGGAAAGATGCTGGAGTTCAGTTCATGACTAATAATCTGAACCGTTCAAAGGAGATGGGGCCAAAACGCACTTGGGACACAAGGAAACGCAGGAGGAAAAGATTTTTCCCTGTTAAAGGCCAATAATGTTTTATTTTGATTACCCTTATGCTCATAAGGATATTGCAGAAGAGTCATTTGAAAGTGCAACCCCTAGTGATTTAAGAGTTTTTGGTGCTACTGCACGTTATGGGTTCGGTGAGACATCTATTAATGTTGCGGCAGATACAATGCTATTCTATTTATCAGGAATGGTTGAAGACCCAATGCCTAAAGAAGAATGGGAATCGTCACCATATTTTGACCCTGAATTAGAATGGAACGAATCCATGACACGAATTCAAGCACAAATGACAAAAAAAGCATTGGATCGTGATAGAGAGTTCTCTGATTGGATGAGAAATACAGATATGTTCTCTTGGCCCGCAATTGGAGGATTTGCTTTTTCAGGGATGACTGATCCTATTGTTTTGGCTCCTTTTTCAGGAGTCGCAGGACATATAATGAAATTAGGCAGATATGCTCGTATAGGAGGAATGACAAGACCTTTTAAAGATATACTTAAAGCAGGTTTAACAGGAGGTTTAACAGAGACTGCATTTCAAGGTATATATTCTCATAAAAAAGAATTATTCCAGCAACATTATGATGCTTCTATGCTTTTTGGAAGTATAGGGCTTGCAACAGGACTGTCTTCAAGTCTTATGGGAGTTGCAAAAATAGGAGGTCTTATCTCTAAACTGCCTGTAGGCCAAAGGATTTTTAATACTGCTAAAGCAGTAAGTCAGTTAGGAGAAGATGGAACAGTAGACTTGAGTAGAGGGAAAATCAAGGGTGATGAATACATGAATTATCCTGAAGCAAATGCCCATAATGAGAGAAATGGTGCTCAAAAGTTTACTGAACCTGATGTTGCTGGTCCTCCAACTGGATCAGGAAGACGAATTAAAGATCCTACAGGTTCTATAAAAAGCAGACCTGCAATGGTTGATGAACAACCTAAAAACAGAGGTCCATTTGACCTTATTGAAGAAAAGATTAAAACCTTTACAACATTGATCAAGAAACAAGTCCAAGCAGATGAAACAATGCAACAGGCAGGTAAAGGTGTTAAAGCATTCTATTCTGATGCATATAGATGGTTAGAAAATAATATTACAAGAGGACGATGCAAGTAGACTGTAAACAAGGGTTGATGGAAGTACATGGACTGACATCTCAGGATGCAGATGCCATGATCCGTGAACTCACAGGTATTGAGAGAACAAAGCTCAAAGAATATGTTAATTCTCAGGATGCATACCATAAGAGTATTGAAGAGGCTAAAGCTATATCAAGAGTACGTGATGCTGATGTTGAAGGATTTATCAGAGAAGAGTTGCAAAGCACAAAAGGCAGTTGGTTTACAAACTTCTTGAAAGTTCTTACTGGAGTAGAAGGTTTCAAACATAGTAGGAATTATTCAATTGGAACATTAGGAAAAGGTTTAAAACTCGATCGTGAAGGAAGAATCCTTGCAGGACTACGTTTAACAGATAAAGAATTAAGACAATTATTTGAAGACAATGCTTTTACAAGAGACTTTACACGTGAATTGTTCCCATGGAGTCCAAAAAGTAAAAGCAAGAATCAGTTGGCCCATAAACTTGCAACATTGGTTCATAAAGAACGGTTTGGGCAAGTATTGGAAGCAAGATCATACGGAGTTCCAATATTGTGGAGAGATGACTATTTAGCTACTACTTTCCATAATCACATCCAGATGAAAACAAAAGGGAAACCTTTCTGGACTAATCGGATGATGGGATACCTTGATCATGAAAAAACCTTTGGTCCTGGAGTAAGAGATAAACAAGCCTTTTTAGAAAAGAAGTTTGACCACATCACAAAGTATGCAGAAGAAATGGACTTCTCTTCTGTAAGGCAGGATAAGCCTCTACGTGATGTTATGTCAGAACATAGAGAACTTCATTTTAAAGATGCAGAATCTTGGTTGGAATATCAGAAAGAATTTGGATACCAAGATCCTATTCGTGCCATTTTCCAGGGCATGGATGTGATGGATAGTAAGATTGCATTATTAAGATTCTTTGGTAGTGATCCTGAAAAGCTGTTCAGAAAACTTCTTCAAGAAGGAATTGATGGCAAGAAGTTGAATCCTCTTCAGAAGAATCAGCTTATTTCTGCCTATAAGACAGTTTCAGGTGAATCATTTATTGTTGGGAATCCTACAATGGCACAACTTACTGATACAGTAATGAGTGTTCAGGCAATGGCAAAACTTGGGAAAGCAACAATAACTTCTTTTAATGATGTTCCAAATTCGGCATTAGTTTTAAATACTCATGGTATGGGATTCTTTGAATCATATGGGAAGTTGTTCAAGTCTGCACAAGAGATGATCTCTGGACTCTCAAAGGAGGAAAAGACTTTTGTCCTGAAGTATCTTGGTTCTGGGTTTGATGGTGTTATTGGTGCAGCCGCACAACGGATGATGATGATGGATACTTGGCCCGGGAAAATTCATAAAATGGTATCAAGTTATTTTAATATAATTGGCTTAAACCAATGGACTGATTTCTGGAGATCTGCATACTCAAGGGTATTATCTCAATATATGGCAGATAATCTTAATTCTAGTTATAAATCTCTTAATCCTAGATTTAAAGCATTATTAGATACATATGAGATAACTCCAGAACTGTGGGGTGAAATGAGGAAAGTAGGTTCCTATTCACTTCGTGAAATCCTGACTGACCACCCAAGTGGTGCAGGTAATAGCATCAAGAATGCAGATCATCGTTGGGTGACTTCAGATTGGATCAGATCAAAGAGAAAACGTGCAGGAGACAAGATAGACAGGCTTGCTGACAGGATTGCGACTATGTATGCCTATGAGGCACGTACTGCCGTTCCTGAACCCGGAACAGCAGAAAGAGCTACATTCATGCGTACTTTCCAGCGTGGAACCATTATGGGGACATTTGCCCAACTTTTTATGCAGTTCAGAACTACCCAAATGGTTACAGCAATGAGAATTTATCCTCGTATTGCACAAATGGGCTTACCTTCGGTATTACACTTGACTCCCATGTTACTTGTTGGATATGCTTCATTAGCAGTAAAAGACTTGCTTTCCGGGAAACATCCTTCTAATCCTTATGACCCTGAAGTTCTGCTAGAGTCTTTTGCAACAAGTGGTTTATCTGCATATTATGGTGATATTATATTAGGATCATTATATGATCATCATAGGGATGTAGATGAAGTTATAGGTGGAGCTTCATATACAACAGCTAAAGATATATGGGAAGTCATGGATCTCATGTGGAACGATCAAGAGGCAGGACCACAAGTTTGGAACCTTGTGAGAAGAAATTTATTACCAATGAATGTTTTTTATGCTGAATTAGGACTAAATTATGCGTTAAACTGGCAAATACAGGATTATCTTAACCCAGGATATGCTGAACGTCTTGAGGATTTTGCACGATTTCAAGGGAATCCTTATTTTGAAATAACAGAACCCACCAATGTTGTTCCTTATGGTGGTATGTATGGATTAGGCCAATGACAGTCACAACATCTACAGCAAGATTTGAATATACTGGTACTGTTGGACCAGCAACTGCAACAGGTATTAAGGTTTTAGCCGCATCTGATGTAAGGGTTTATTGGAATAAAGCAATTTCAGGTAGTGGTACTCCTGTTACAGTAGGTGATACATCTGTTGTCATGCCCTCATCAGGATACCTCACTTTAAATACTCACTATACCATTCAAAATGCAGGTACTGATAATGATATAACAGTTACTTTAATTGCATCTGGGTGGACAATTAGTAGTCTTTTAACTTATGCGACTTCAAGTGACAAAATTGCTGTCATCAGAGAAGTTCCTTACACACAACCTTCCAATTATCAGAATAATGATACTTTTGATGCTGAAACATTGGAACGGTCTTTAGATCGTTCTACGATGCAAGTTCAGCAACTTAAAGATGAGTCTGACAGGCAAATACATTTTTCAAGTACACTTCCAGATAGTGATTTTAATACAGATTCTTTAGACGGATCAGATTTTAGTACAGCAAGAGAAAGAGCTTCTACAATTACTTTCTCCAAAGCTAGTAGAGCACGAAAGGTTTTAGCCTTTGACACAAATGGAGATATTAATCTAACGCATGAATTCGGTGTTTGGAAAGGCAATTGGGTTTCAGGAACAACATATAGTGAAAGAGATCTAGTTAAAGATGCTGAAACAGGTGCGGTATATATCTGTATTTTGGGGCATGAAGCAGGAACTTTTTCAACAGATCTTTCTGCAAGTCCATCTTTATGGGAAACAATTATTGATGCAGGTGGTTTCAATGTCAAACTTACTGCAAACTTTACTATTGGTTCAGGTGAAGTCTACATCTGTCCGTACAAGATAGATCTTAACGGATATAGGCTTGAAAATAATGGAACTCTCATTTGTGCAGAAATCATCACTGGAGATGGGGAATTTACAGGTAATAGTGCCACCGAATCTGGACCAGTTGATATTTCATCTGCTTCCTTAGTCACGCTTAGTAGTACTCAAA
>Ga0080013_1002937_pt1 | contig 18942 bp, 32 predicted proteins | sample ETNvirenome_6_85_FD_69236 | JGI IMG/M metagenome (GOLD analysis project Ga0080013, IMG submission 69236) | Marine viral communities from the Pacific Ocean - ETNP_6_85 (SPADES assembly) (version 2) | ecosystem: Environmental > Aquatic > Marine > Oceanic | place: Pacific Ocean | collected 2013-06-19 | reverse complement strand
GTTAGCAGATGTTATTGTAGTCATGCTGCCAATTCGTGGATATAAGTCATAAACCTTTCCGACTGTTGTATAATCTGGCATATCACTATTATAGCACGACATATTGCAATTTCTATATTGAATGTTATATTGATTTAAACAGATAGCCAAAGGAGCAACACTTTATGAAAAAACACAAACTAGATATTAATTTAATCGTTCATGGTATGGAAATGAATCATGATACTTTAGATACTAAAAGTCTTGGTGGTAGTGAAACAGCAGGAATGTGTATGGCTAATGAATTAGCCAAATTAGGACACCATATAAATTTGTTTTGCAATACTACCCAAGAAGGAAAACATAACGGAGTTAACTGGATAAACATAGACAAACTTGATGGTTATTTGTCCTATTGTTCTACTGATGTAACGATAATTCAACGAATACCCGAATTGTTTCAAAAGTTAAACAAATCCAAGATTAACATTCTATGGAATCACGATGTTGCTGTTAAATCACGCAGAAGCGAGTTTGCTGGAGCATTATGGAATATAGATGAAGTATGGGGATTGTCAGATTTTCATATAAATCAACAAAGTGAAATATATCAAATAGACAAAGAAGCATTTTGGCGTACCCGTAATGGAATCACACCAATAGAACATGAAAAACCACCCCGTAAGAGAAAGCGTCTTGTTTTTACAAATAGACCAGAAAGGGGCATGGATATATTGTTATACGATATTATGCCCAAGTTATGGAAAAAAGATTCGGAGATTGAATTAGTAATTGCTGGATATGACAATACTGTGCCCCAAATGGCAGAATATTATAATAGTCTGTTTTCAACAATAGCTCAATACAAAAGTCAAGGCAAAAAAATTAGTCATGTAGGAAGTTTAACAAAGAAAGATTTATATGCTTTATACAGTTCTGCTGGAGTTTATGTTTATCCTACAAAGTTTAAAGAAACAAGTTGTATAACAGTTATGGAAGCTCAAATGTGTGGATTGCCAATGGTGTGTTCTACTGACGGAGCTTTGCCTGAAACAACACGGAACGAATCAGCTTTGTTAATTGATGGCGATGCTAGTTCACAAATATTTCACGACAATTTTGTAGAAGGTGTACTTGAACTAATGACCGATGATATTAAATGGAATCAATTGCGCAATCATGGACTTAGAATAGCCAAAGAAAACACATGGGCGAGTATTGCTAAAGAATGGTCATCTCACCTATACGATATGTTTGAAGAACGAACTCAATGCAAAGCTACTTTAGCAAAACACTTCTATGAACAAGAAGACATAATGGCACTTCGACATTTAACAGAAAACGACCTTAATTGGTATAAGATTACCAAAGAAGAATATCCATATCTTGGAGAAGGTAATACAAAAGCATATAAAGATTTTTATATAAAACTTGGTGAGAAACTTAAAGCTGAAATGGAAGAAAAGAAACAAGAGTTTAGCTTAATCGAATATCCAAGAGTAAAAGTAGCAAAATTTGATATTGTCTCATACTTGCAGAAAACAGGAATTAAAAAACCAACGATACTAGACTTTGGTAGTGGTGTAGGCAATGAGTCAGTACAATTTGTAAACGAATACGATGCCAATGTTATATCAGTAAACATTTCCGAAGCTGAAATGGAAATTACTAAAGATTTTATAAACAAACATTGCAAAAAACCAGACAACATTAAGTTAATTATTGCTGATGACCCAAGTAAGTTAAATTTAGAAAATTCTGTGGATATTGTTTTTTGTGGCGAAGTTTTAGAACATCAACCTAATCCTACAAAGTTTATTGATAAACTGGAAACGACATGTAAAAATGGGGGACTTGTGGTGTTTACAGTTCCTTACGGAGAATGGCAAGATGGTCGCCATGCCCATTTATGGAATTACGAAAGACATGATTTACGAGATTTAGTAGGCAACAAAATAGATTTTAAGATGAAGATGTGTTCTGCTGGTATTAATCAGGAAACACAAAATCAACTAGGTTGGTGGATAGTTTCTTATGAAAAATCAGATATTAAAACAGGAACTATTGACTTACAAAGAAAAGTTGATTTACAGTCTCCACGCCAAACTGTTTCAGTTTGTATAATTACTAAAAATGCAGAGAACATGTTAAGAAGAACGCTTAAATCCGTACAACCTATTGCTAATGAAATAATAGCAGTTGATAATGGGTCAACGGATTCTACTAAAGATATTTTAAAAGAATTTAATTGTAAGATTCTTGATTCTGCTCCAGCAACAGAAGTTGGATTTGATACAGTTCGTAACCTATCTATTAAAGAAGCAAAATCGGATTGGATATTGTGGATAGATTCTGATGAAGAATTAGTAAATTTGAGTCAAGTTTATAAATATTTAAGACCCAACATATTTAAAGGTTACTCCATAAGACAACATCATTTTACTACTGACCCACAAGGAGCATTTAAAATTGATTTACCAATACGATTGTTTAGAAACCACAAGGGTGTAAAGTTTTTTGGCTTTGTTCATGAACACCCAGAAATAAAAATAAATGATGGGGTTGGAGCTTCTACTGTCTTAGGCGATGTGGATATTGCACACGATGGATACTTTACTGAAGCAGGTAGAAGAAAAAGATTTGAACGCAACATACAGCTAATGTTTAAAGACAGAGAACTTTATCCTGAAAGAAATCTAGGTAAGTTTTTAATGATTAGAGACTGGGTACATCTAGCTAGATACAACTGGGAACAAAGTGGTAAACAAATGACCCCAGTAGCAAGAGAGTATTGTCGCAAAGCTATTGATGCTTTTAGAAATGATTTTTTAAAAGCTGTTGATAGTCCTGTCCATTTTTATTTACATGAAGGACTTATGTTTTACTCAGAAGCCCTAGCTTTACTGGGTCTTGGATTAGAGTACAACACCTATATTAATGTTCACCATGAAAAAACATCGCTAGACGGCAACAGCGTTGTGTCCCGTTTTGAAAATCAAGAAGATTATCTTGATTGGGTTAAAATTGTTGTTTCCCAAAAAAGTGAGCCATACGAAGGCGACTATGCGTTTTAGTAAGATTCACAATCTTCTAAACTATCGTCTTCCGATACAAGTAGTTGTAGCTCTCCTTCTTCGTCCAACTCAACTATGATTGATTCTTCCTCAATCATTTCTATCAAAGCAAATTTAACTGCTTCTTTAATATCTTCCATATCACACTCCTTTAAGTGAAATTATATTTTGTTTTAATGCTAGGGGAAGTGAATCTTCCCCTAGTATTAGTATATTGTCTTATTAATCGACTATTGTCTTATTAGTCGACACAACCTGTCCATAAGTAACCAAGTTCTGGAGCAGCTATTTTCTCGTCTTGATAAACGCTTACTCTAACATTGGTAAACATGCTATGGTCAGGGTCTTCCCATGATTCTGCAACCATAGGTGTTCCAAACATAGGATTTGTCCATCTAAATGCGTAGCCGAGAGATGGGTCTCTACCATCTGCGTTAGCTCCGTCAGTTAAATGAGCAACAATACAATTAGTTCCCCAAATGTCAGAGAAAGAATCTGATTGTCCTTCTTCACTTGTGTTTTTAATTGCGTTTCCTATTAATACTGTATCTACATCAAATAATGATGCAAGTAGGTCTCTAGTTACAACCCCTCTTTGAACATACTTAATTCTATCAAGAATGTCGGCATGTTTAATTAAAGAGTTATATACTTGCTTACCCATAACGATAGTGTTAGCGTTTAAGCCAGTTGTGGCTCTAACACTTTCTTTGGCAGTTTGAATATCGCCAAATGGGTCAGAATTACCTGCTGTACCATCACTCCATTTAGAAGAAACAGCAGCGTAACTACCAAGATTACTTCCTGAAGTAATTTGGTTAGCTACTCTGTTTTCCCAATCTAAATGTAAGAGATTAGTAACAAATCTAGCAGATTTTTCTTTCAATTTTAATGGAGTATCAGCATTAGCTAATGTTTCATAAGTAAGCTCGTCAACTAAAGCATAATTGTTTGCATAGTAAGTATCCGAAGAAACATTAAATGAAACAGTTCTACCTTTTGTTTTAGGAGCTCTTATTGTAGTAGACGGGATTCTAAAAAAGTCTCCTTTATCATATTTATAATATAAATCTGACTGTTTTGGAACATTAACTACTGGAAAAATGTCTTGTACGATAAAACCTGTTGGCTCAAAACCTAATACAAGGTTTGTAAGTGGCATATCGATATGTACATCTCTTGCTGTAATTCCCATTGTGATTTACCTTCCTTTTTAAAAAATTTTATTAACCTCGATAACCATTGTGTTGTACTAACAGTTGGAAATAACTTCCACTTGCAACACCTGTTACTGCTTTACCCAAAATGTATTCGCCTGATGATACTGTGATACCTGTACCTGAAGCACTTACTGTAATCCAGCTACCTGCTGCAACAGTTCCACCTGCCATACATCTTGTTAAACCACCAACAACTACCGAAGCATGTTCTGCACTTTGTGGCTTATTGTTTAAAACTCCGAAAACACCAACACCTTTGGTATTTCTTTGTTTTACGCTATTTGCTGCATCGACATACATTATCTTATATTGAGATGATGATAGGTCTTCCCCAGCAGTCATGCTTATGAATTGTCTATTTGACATTTGCTTTCACCTTCCTTTAGCTATTTTCGTATTTGTCTTTCAAATCTTTGTCTTCTTCTAGGACTTTATAGATAGCATCTGAATAGCTATCTGCCCTACCTTTAGAAAGATAGATTTTTGCCCTTCTGTCAGCTTCTTCACCAGCATCTTCATAGTCAGTTGGTGTTTCAGCATGTTCAGATAGTTCAGCGAAATCTACAATCTTAGGAATAGATGAAAATATTTTCTGAATGAGTTCAAATTGAGAAAGTTCGACCTCTTTGTCGTCCTTACTATATTTGAAGATTTTCTCATCGGAAGCATGAGACATTAAAGCTACAAGTTCTTTTTCAAAAACAGGTAAAACTTTGCCTTCGGCTTTTGCATTGTCTATAAAACTAGCTATTGCTTTTGACTTAATATGCTCGTCCTTCTCTTTTAGTTCCTCGATAGCTTTATCTTTTGCAGAATTTACTTTTTCAAGTTCTTCTTTAAGTTGAGCTACCTCGATTGAATAGTCTTTTGTTTCTTCTTGTGTTTCCGTTTCCACTATATCAACCCCCTTATCATAGATTTTTAGCTCGGCATTGTTCTTACTGTATAAGCCAGTTATAGCTTCTAAATTAGTTACAGCAGGAATTTCTGCTCCAAGCAATGCAACAGCTTTCAGCACTCTATCGAATACCTTGCCATCTTTTTCGTAGTTCCAATAAATTTCAGAACTAACTCTTTTATAATTACCACGCTTAATGGCTTCATAGACTTTCTTGGGAAGCTCCTTGAAGTTAGCGAGTAGTTTATTTCCTTCTTTGTAAATTTTGTCTATATAACCGAGAGCAGGTTGTCCATCAACATATTCGCCTTGCGTCTCGTTATGACCTAATTTAATTGGTGGCTCAAAATCCACAGCTTGAAAACTAGATACCATTTCATCTAAGTCTTTTGCTGTGTATTCATCACCATTCCATGTTCCTTCGGAAAATATTTCAATACCTTCCAAGTTAAATGTTTGATTTTTAATTTCATAAACTTTTTCATTTTTGTCGCAGTCGCAATTATTTTCTTCGCAATCACAAGTGCTTTCTGCGTATGTAGGTTTTTTAGCCATTTCTTCTTTCGCTTTTGTGTATGCGTCCATACTAGGAAATGGCATATATACAGTTATTTCCTGCTCATCAACCACATGTACATGTTCGTGGTGTCCTTCTCCACCCATCTCAACAGCTCGTTTCTCTGCTTCTTCGATGGTAGGGAAAACATCTTCTTCTGCGTGGGCAATTTCTCGGACTCTATCCATGATGTTGGACTGACTGTCTTTTGTTTCATTTTCGCCTTCTATCTTACTCATAAGTTTACCTGCTTCATCATAAATTGATGTATGGTCAAATTGGGCAGCACGACTTCTAATTGCTCTTAACGCAGACGAGTAAACTTTCCCGTCTTTACCAAAAGGAAAAGAATAGTATGCTTTTGTTTCTTTGTCGGCTTCTGAATTAATTCCTAAATGATATTTAGAATAATTACCCCAGTCTTCTCCACTTTCTCCAAGCATTTTGTTTTCATCTTCTGCATCAAAAGACCAAGATGAGTCTTTATCTACTTGTCCATTTGCAATTAATCTACTTGCATTAGATACACCTGCTGAATTTAAAGAATCTGCCATTTAAACCTCGTTTATTGTCCGACATCTCGGACATTTAATTTGAAGACTAACCCCTGTCTTCTCTTTGTATTTTGCCAGAAGTTTGCCACATTGTAAACACCTAAACGAATTAACAAATGGATTAGTCATTTTTACGCTATCAACTACAATGTATTGGGAAGTAATTTGAGTCATTAATCACCCATTAGATTTTCTAAATTTTTTACATATTCGCCTTCATATAGTTTATCTATACCAGAAACGATTTCATCTAACTCGTTATTGTTTCCAACGCAATCTAAAAGATGCAGGTAGATAGTTGATAGGTGGTCGTCAAAATATTTTTCAATTTTTACATCTACACGAACATTGTCATACTCTTTAACTATTGGATTATCTTTTTCAGATTTTTTAATTTCATCTTTTATAGCTTGTTTTTTCTTTAGGTCGATTCCCGATTTAATGAAACCGATATTTAGTTCATCTTTATCATATTTTTTAACGATAAACTCTCTTAACAAATCTCTTTGTTGTAAGACTATTGGTAACACCTCATCGTGGAATCGCTGCGAATTTATTTCAACTTCTTCTTGTGGCTTACCATCTTCGATTACTTCATCTACTTCATCAGAAATTTCAATTTTGTCAGTTGCTTCTGCTCGTTTAATAGGGAAGTTTAATGATTCTCTAATGTAGTTCTCATCTTCCATATTTTTATTGATAACGCCTTTTTGGACTGCATCTATAAACATATTGTTTAATTCTAATTTTTGTTCGTCAGTTAGTGGGTTAAATTTAAAACTAGGCAGTTGCTTTACATTGCTAAAGTTCCACCCTATTAGTCTTCTAAGCAATTGTTCCTTCATAACGATTTCTTCAATATCTTGTCTTAGTTTTTCTACGACCCATACAAAAACATCGAAATGAATTTTAGATTGGGCGTAAGCCCCCGTTTCTCCTTCAGCAAATAACCTATCAGGTATTAATATGCTTCTGGCAATCATTTTGTTGTAAGTATTTATCGCTGCCTGATATTCGGCAGTTTGATTTCTTGAAGATTCTAGTAGAGATATATCAAATTCGCCCATTCTGTGTGATATAGATGTTTTGGCAGATAAGTTATCTAAAATCTGTCTAAGATTGCCTATACTTGTAGAATCGTTGGAAGCATACTTGCCAATTACTGTTGGCATAGCAAATCTTTCAAGATATATGTTCCAGAACTTAATCAACACATCTTTTGACCAGTAGCCACGATACGCTGACCTTAAATCTGAGTTTCCGTATGGATTGCCGAACTCTTTTTGATATGAGAAGATTATAAATTTTCTGGTCGGCAATTTTTTGTGGTTTGCGTTTACTGTTTCTATTAATCCATTTTTTCTAATATTGGAATACTTATCTACATCAAATTCAAAGTAATGTGGGTGTTTGGTTTTTAATGATTTAAGACCTATCATACCATTAAACTCTCCTTCGGAAATTTTTTCGTAGTTAATTTCAGTAACAGAGTAGCCATAGTCTAAAGCTGTAAGTATTTGCAATATAGAATCGTATATTGACCCTTCCATGTTGGCAAAACAGTATTCTAAGAAATCTGCCACCCTAATATCTTCTGGTTGGTCAGATGCAGGGACAATTCTAAAATACGGAGCTAGTACAGCATATTTTTTCAAAATTAGAGAAGATTTGACAGTATCGTCAATTCTCATTTTGTCATATATCTGAAGTCCTTTTCTACCTACTAGAGTATCAGGGTTATACTTAGTAAATACCCCTGACCCGTAGATTTGACTCTCATTTGCAGCTAATTCACCCATTCTGGGTTTTTGAGTTGCTTCTTTCTTGTCTGATTTTCCGAATTTATCTAGTAATCCCATTTGGTTACATTTTACTCGACTTTTGTAATCATGTAAACTAAACCATGCCACATTTTGCCACAAATATAATCAAATTCGGCTTACCATACAAAGATTGGACTTTAATAGAAAGCAACCTAGCAAGTTTAAAGCTAAGATTCAATGAAGATATATGTGGATATTGTGATTCAAACAAAAGAGAGATATATATAGCCCTAGACGACATCAACACCCCAGAGTTTATACTATTGCATGAGTTAATCCACGCCCTAGACGAATTAGCCGTAGAATATGATGGAGAAAACAAAATAGACCACAAAGCCCAATTACTCTTAAACTTCCTATTGCTTAACAAACAACTAATAAATCAGTTAAGTACGGGTACAGAATAATACTTAAAATAAAGTAGTATTTTAGGAATTATGGTACTCATAGATAATAAATCCATCTTAGGGCAATCATGAATATCTAAAAAACCAGAATTTAAAGAAATCAGAATCAGGCAGAATTAAAATCAGAATAAGGCACGATTTACACGTTGTAACCCCCCGTAATCATTGGGTTATATTAATATCCGAATAATACTATTGACAATAGCTATATCTTCATTTAATCTATTCTATGGTAGGTAAGACGAAGTAATTAACGGAAACAAGTTAACGAAAAGTCAGTCAGCGAAAGCCGAAGAAGACGAACACCGAACAAGCTAGGGGGCTTGGACGCAGGACGAAAGTCCAGTAGTTGGGAAAGGGACACAACCCAATTATCTAAATGTAATTGTAAAAGCTCAAAGGCGAAAGCGAAAACAACAAGCAAGAACAATTAAAAATAAATACCTACAAATTAAATAGCGAAAGCAAAAGGAGTTAACACAATGAAACATTACATTAGTACGAAAACCAAAAGACTAGGACAGGCTAACAGGTTTTTATCTTACTACCTGAATACATACATCGTTGAAAGTATGACTGCGCACAGATTCGCAACAGGACGCAAGAAAGGAAGGCTTAGCCAGTCGGACATCAAAAAATTAAAAGTAATCGAAAAAGATGTCAGACAATATTTAGATGAGGTTATTACCATTTTAGAAAGAAATGATAATGATTTTTCTTATCACGTAGGTGATTAGAAACATCTAAATTTATTATATGGGTTTCCCAGTTCCCTAAAAAACTGGGAAGGAGTTAACGATGCAAAATCGCATAGAAAATTTAATCAAGAAAATATCTCTATCCCATGCCAACACTAGAGAAGGCGCAAGAGATATTACCGAGTTAGTCAATATTATTAACGTACAAGAAAACAATATTAATAGTATGGACGACTTAAAAACGCAAGTAGTTTGCTGGTTGTGGGGTGATGGACTCGATGCAATAGTCGAAGAAGCCATCATCACCGAACTATCTACTTTAGAGGAAAACGTCTCTCTGCTAGAACGAGAAGTGGAAGACATGGACGCAAGAGTAGAAGAAGCCTACGACAAAGCAACGGAAGTTGACTATAGAGTGGACGACATGTCGGTTGAAGGATTAGCTGACGCAGTAGAACAACTTAGGCAAGACATAGACAATTTAGAGATAAGCTATTAAGTGTTAACTTGGAAAACGGGAAAGGGGCATTTAAACCTTTCCCCAGAGTTAACAAATTATCTTTTGTATATTGGTTGTGTTGTTTTGCGTGAGCGCCCCCAATCAATAGGAGACTGGGAAGCGTTCCCATCTGTTGTTCTAAATGTAAAACCAAAAAAGAAAGATGAAGCCCTAAAGAATCTACGAGACGAACTCGTAGGGTTACACCCTTTAGCCGTTGAAATTCTTTTTGGTAAATAAAAATCTAATCTAAATCCTAGCCCGTAATTTTTAATCGGGCTAGGTAAGGAGTAAACATGTTGAGCCGTAAATATTATCGAGTCATCGCCCAGATGTTAAACAAGAATGACAACTGGGAAAACGAAAAATTAAATAATCATTTCGTTGACGACTTAATCGATTTTATGCAAAGAGACAATCCGAGATTTAACATTAACAAATTTGTTAGGGCTTCGGGTCTTAGTCGGAAAGGCAAAAGTAAATATGCTGTCAATGTGTCAAAATTATGAAAATTGAAAATGCGCACATTATCAGCTTTTTCCTTGGTTTTGGTTATGCGACATTTTTGATTTGGATAATCTAAAATCAAAATTAATCAGGGTTAGGAGAATAAAAATTCTGACCCTGATTATTAATTAATTGTCAAGTTTTTTTATTTTTTATTGATACTGTATTATGGACATTGTAGCTCCATAATATCAAGAATTTTTTTAATCTAATTATGGACATTATGGGTCTATAATGTCAATGTTGATATTATGGACATTGAATGTCCACGATATCCAGATTAGAATTTTTTTTTAGTATCCTAAAAATTACCTAATCGCCACTATTGTCTCGAATCGCTACTATTGTCTTATCGCCACTTTTGTCCCTTTTTTTTTCATCATTGGTATTTTCATTATGCGAATCATCGACATTGTGGGTCTATGATGTCCAGAATAGAGCTAAAAAAATATCCCGTTTTTAATGGGATTCTTAGCTGTAAAACTACTAAGTCGCTACTATTGTCCAACTCTGCCCCGACATGCTCTTAAACACCCCTTGTAATCCAAATAAAGCTACATTTAGCGCTATATGGGGTAGACTGTAGTTATTATATCAACTTTCTAAACTTCTCTAATCATTACCCCCTGATATTATTGAATATTTTATTTTCTTCAATCTTTTATCACTTACTATCTGTTTACCTATTAGTTTCATATTAGTTTCCTTTTGGCTATGGCGATTCTATGCCGTCTTGTTTTGACCCCCCCTTTGTTTTGACCCCCCTTGTTCTTTTGGGTCGCAACTATTGTTATATCTAATACGAAATCTGTATCTTTATTCATCAAAAAACTTATCTCTCTCTTTTGCCCCTTCTAACATTTTAGGCTCATGCTCTACCACTTCCCAATTGTCATCTTTGTTCATAGCTTGTGTTATATCTGTTGCATATACACTTCCAATCTCGTCAAACATACCTACTTCTGAAGCGTTAGTGTGAATCAGCACAGTACCTTTTACGCCACGACCTTGTTTAACACTTTCTTCTAAACGACCTGACACTTCTATTCCTAGCTGTTTGCTTTTAATCGCTTGTCCTTTTGTTAAATCTTTATATTTCATTGTCTCTCCTTTGTTCTAAAGATTCTTTCCTTTTCGCCCTGTGATACTCCTTTTGATACGCTAAATAGTGGTTACGATTATTTTTTTTCCAGATTTTGTTGGCGATTTTTGATTTCCTTAAGAATTCTTCATACGCTTCTGGATTAGCTTTAAGTCGTGCATAGCGATATTGAGCATAGGTTAAACCATTCCACTTGGGATTAGCCCTATATTGCTTTTGATGTTCTCCTATTCGTATCCTATTGTCTTGATACCATTTCGCCTTACGGGTTTTTTCTCTTTCCTTATTCTTAGCTCTATATTTCTTGCCGTATGTTTGTCGTTTTATTAATCCCGATATCTCGGTCATTATAGCCACCCCCGTTCAATCAAGTCGTCCTTTTCCTGTGCTACTAAGTCGTTAAACATATTTTCTTCAGCTTCTTCAAGTAAGTCTTTGTGGCTCATGCACATAACTGCTTCTTGTACGGCATGTTTAAGTCTTTCGACTTCTTCTTGTGTAAACTTTTCCATTATCTTCTCCAATCTCGTCTTGCTCATTCTTTCTCCTTTAAAACTCTGTGTCTACAATATAACCATTTCCTACTGGCTCTTTTGTTCCATGTGGCGTTTTATCAATTTCAATAACTACTGTATGGTCTCGTAATTCTTCAAGGGTACTGATATCCAGTTCGGAATATTGCTTTAGAATTTCATCTAAAGAATCGTACTCCGTGAATTGACAACGTAAAGCTACAGAGTCAAATTCTATTTGTTCTCCAATATATTCTTCGTCTCGTTCCAAGTATTCAAACAAAGCCCTAGCTCCGTCATATGAAAAATTAGCATACTCGTCCCCTACTAGGGTATCTATAAATTCGCTTTCGCTAACATGCTTAATCATCTTCTTGCTCCTGTGGCATAGGATAAAAGACATAGATTTCTTTCTCTTTGTCTTCTTCAAAGCCACTTAATAAATCGTTTTTAATTTTTAATTTTGTTCCATAACCCTGCCAATCATGGTCAACAGGACATTGGTTTAACCAATCGTCAAAGCGTTCTCTTTCTTCTCTACCCATTGATGTCTCCTGCTGGGTCAAGGTCTCTAAGGTATTTAAAAGTATTCGATATATGCTCCAACCTTTTTAATACGTTTTCGTATTCTTCTTTTGTTTTATAAACTGTTAAATCTTGTTCCTTCATAAAACCATTAGTAAAATTGTAATGCAGGTCGTCATACATTATTGCCCCGTGTTCTAGCCTAACCCAATCATAATAATAAAGTTGCTTATTCATTAAACCCCGTCTCCTTCGCCAATTCTTGTCTTCCTTGTTCTTCTTCTCTGCGCCACTTCTTCCAAGCGTTAGGTAGTTTTGTTTTTATATTGGTCGGCACGTTGTCTCCTTCGTTCTCTAGGTAGTCTTCCCACCATGAAGCCTGTAAAGAAGGAAACTTAAATCGTTCAACGGCAAATTTGCTTTTATCGTCTTCGTGAATTGTAAACACAACATCGTTTCTGCGTGTCCCACCTGCCTTTGCATGTCGGCATTTAAACTCCGTTACATATCTAATTTCAATTCCCATTTTGTCTTTTGCCCATTGTTCAAATTTATGAATAGGATTGCTTGTGTCCCATTCTTTAACTACCATTGCTCTGAACACCATAAGCTGTTTAAAGGGAATCTCTCTGTCCTTTAAAATTGATTTCCATGTATCAGCATTGAAAATTCTGATAGGGGCTTTGGTGTCTTCTGCTGGATTATTCATAAACCTGCTCCTGTATCCATACAGTAATTTCATTGCACAAGTAAGTATGGGCTTTTTGTTCAGTCTTTCCGTATTGGGTTTCCCAATCTTTCCTTCGCACTAGCTGATATAAAAGTCTTCCCCTAACTGCTGGGTTATCTGTTATTGTATCAACTAGAAATGAAATAAACTGTCTATATTGTTTTTGTTCTTTGTTCATATTTACTCCTTTGCTGTTCTTCTTTCTTACGATAGTAGCAATACACCATCTTATTAGATGTATCCCAAATATCGTGTATCACGCCATCAACAAGAGCTGACAAGTGATTAGCTTGTCGCATTATGTATCTGCCTTTGGGCAAGTCTTTTGCCTTTGCCTTTTTACCTTTGAATTTAGGAGAAGAAACTTTTTCCCAACCTATTGATTCTAAGTAAGGAACATAAACATCTTTCCAATTAATTGGACAACCATATTTTCTTGAGAACTCCCAAGTGTCTTCCACCACTTCTTTATAATCCCTATCGGTAGCAACAGCTATTGCCCTGACAACGCAATCTCCAACATCTTTGAGAGTATAATACTTTGACCTACCACCATCAGTATATTGAAAACGACCTGATACACTTTGTCTGCAACTTGGTTTCTTTCGCATAATATTATCTAAAGTTCCAACCAGCTATTGTATATTTACTTTTGGCATAGCGTCTCCACTTGTGGTCTTTAAATGCTTCCATCTTTTTAAAAGCCCTTCCCATTTTCATAGAAGGTGGAGCTGTTGGTTCTACTAGCCCCGTAGCTTCAAAAAAAGCGTCCACCTTAGTTGGATATTCTACAAACAATTTTTTATTCTTTTTCATAATCATCTATTGAATACTCTACCTGAAATTTATCATTTGTCAAGTCAGTCATTTGTGGGGACATCAATTGGGTGTCGTAAAACCTACTGTTAAGTTGTTTTTTTGTAAACTTAGTCAAGTTTAAATCAACACTTTCTACTAAGTCTTGTGCAACTTTAAGTTCTCTTATCTTGCCGTTGCGATTTTGTGTAGTGTTATAAACTGTATTACCTGTAGTCATAAGCAGTAACCATACCTGAAGTAAAGCAGGAGTCAAGTCGCCTATTATTGTCAAAAATGGCAATTTCGGGGGTTTGGAGAAGAAAACGACCTCATATAAGCCCGTTCTCGGCACTTTTTCAGGTCAACTGGCATTAGAGTACCTGTTTTTTAAATACCTATTGTAAAACATTTTAAGGTATCATTTGACAATGTTTAGGTTTGCCCTTATATTAAGGAATATGGGCAAACTAAAAACAACCGAATGGTTAAAGAGATACGAACAATCACTACAAGAAGTGGACAATGTACTTCAACGTATGATTGAAGACTACAAAGAATCTTCTAATGCAATAATTGAAAGAATGGAGTTGAAAGAAGAAGCGTTATTGTTTGAGCCAAAACACGTTGTACTTGAAGTATTAAAGATAGCTTTAAATTGTCAGGACGGGCAGGGATTCAAAGTAGAAAATCAACCAAGAGAAGTAGAAGATTTTTATAATTAACTTGACAAGAAGTAGAAGGCTTTTGCAACTGACTTGACAAAGTGTATTAGGTCAGGTATCGTTTCCGTATGATTCTTTATAGAGTAAATGTTAGAAAGGTGGTAGACGGAGAAACCTACTATCAAGATTTTTTGGTGGACGCTGTTGACGAAGACACGGCAGTTGATATTGCCAAAGATAAATTTATTGCTTGGGCTATGGACAATACCATTGAAGGCGATGACGATTTGGAGTGGGAATTTGATGTTGCTTTAGTCGAAGACAATATAGGGGGTGTAGCCATTGAATGATGTAAGAAGCATAGCAAACAATATTGTGAACTTAGATGAAAGACGAAAAAAATTTCATGTTGTTTGGGAAGAACAGCTACGAAGGGAAATCTACGAACACTATATGAATGTTGATGGAGACTTTGAAGACTATGAAGACAATGTGGAATATAGAGAAGATTGTTATAAAAAAGCTGTGGACAGAATTGTTGCTTGGTGTATGGATAACGCAAGTGATATGATACCCAACAAAGCATTTGATAAGTGGTGGAATAGATAATGGGTGGCGCTATAGATAGAAACGCATTTGAGAAGTTTTACGAAAGAAGTTTGGTTGTTGATGAAGATTCCAACGAATATCAAGTTTGGCTTGGCGTTATGGAAGATGTTGTAAGTCTTCTTTATAGTGCTGATTGTAAATTTGAGAAACCAGAATTGAGCAAATTGCTTTATGTGATGCAATATTTTGGGGAAGAAGGCAATAAGTATCAACGGCTTTATGCACTATTGTCAGAAAATAAAATTGATTTAAACGAAATTCTAAAAAAGGTAGATTATAAGAAAACGCTAAGAAAACATTAGGCTAGACAGTACCTTGGGGTTTGTAGATTTTTCTACCTGTTCTAGCCACAAATGGTGGGCTATGGTCATTAATACCCTAACTACTGGAGAAACAAACGCATACCAATCCAGAGCCATTTATCTTGGGTTTAGATTTTTTTGGTTTATCTAAACCCATCTTCGCAAAAGGTTTTTGGGTTGTTTTACCTTCTCCAAAAAGAACGCCCAATCCATTCCAAAGGAGTTCCAATTTGGATAAATTCATTTATTATTTATTTGGTCTAAATTTAATAGGGATAGTTAACCTATTATGGACATCGTAGGTCTATGATATCTATGTTTAAATATCTTACCATCTTTTATCTTGTTGCTACTTTAATCATAGTCTTGATTTATATATCTACTATTGTCCCAAAAACACTATTGTTCTAAAAACACTATTGTTCTAAAAACACTATTGTTCTAAAAACACTATTGTTCTAAAAACACTATTGTTCTAAAATTCATTGCTAAGTGATGCTTCTCTATTGCCACCTAAATATACATCGGAAGACGCTTCTGCTCCTACGGGGCTAGACATGAGTGCATATCTTAATGAATCGTAAGCATGGTCGAACTTTTGTGTTTTGACATCTTCCCCCGACCTTCTTGGGTCTAACTGTATATTGTTTAATTCGTTCCACAGGTATTCACATTTCTCATGTATATACAATCGGGCTTCATTGTGTTCATTTGTTTTTAATCTAAGATGTATTTGTTGCTTACCCATTATTCTATCGTTTTTGGCTTGGAGAAAAAACACACCATTGTTCATAAATATGTCGGCAATGCTTTCGACCTGATTTATTTTAGACCAACATGCAGGGTCTAGGTAGCTTAATGCAATTTGGCAAGGGAATTGTTTTTCAATCTCTACAACTTGTTTGGCTACATCTTCTGCTGACATTCTAAGTCCTTCATCTATTTTTTTACCTGTTGTCCCATACCATTCTCTAAACACAACAATTGTATCGCCCCGTTGCACACTCCAAAGAACACAAAATGGTTTTGCGAATCCCCAGTCGCATGACCTAATAACTATATCATCTGACTTTAATTCAAAATCTTTAATCTTATGTATTTTAGAATCTAGTTCTTCAAATGCACTACCTTCTACTATTGTCCAGTCCCCAAAGCGTAATCTACGATATGTTCTTTGGTCGCCCACGGCTTTCAATCGGTTTTCATATTGTGGGTCAGTATCTTTTAATGAAGGATTGTCGTCTATTGTTGCAGGTATATATTGTCTCGTTAGCCCTGTCTCTTTATCTTTGTATTTCTTATGTGGCTTACAAGCGTCAATAAAGCGTTTTTTTACCCATGCAATATTGTCTCCTGATGGAGTACCTGTAGCTCTCATGTATTTGGGTAACTCAGGATTGGTTGACCGAATACGAGAAAACAAATACATATATTGGTCTTGCGTAAAGCTAGTTATTTCATCAAAACAAACTAAATTAAGTTGGATACCTTCCCAGTCATACTTGTTGGTTTCATGCTCCATGTGAAACAAATAAACCTTTGCTCCTGACGGAAAAGTATATGTCAGCTTTTGTTCTGACCAATGAACTTCTGGCTCAACCTTCTTGTATAACTGCATTGTTCTATCGATGATTCTTCTAAGTGATTTTGTATTACGCCTAAAGATAACGGCTCTAAACTCAGGGTGGGCAATCCACCTTAAAGGCAAAACCATTATTGCTTCGGATTTACCACCACCATTTGCTCCACCAAACAAACACTCATCGACAGTTGTCGCCAAAAAGTCAGCTTGTCTTGGGTGTGGTTTCCAAATTACTTCTTTAGTTAACGGAGATTTCTTGGAGTTCATCTTCATCTTCCCGTACTTCTTGTGGTATTTCTACCACATAGTTTTTAGTCTCAACAACAGTTGTGGTTTCGTGTTTTGGTGTCCAACCCCTGTGCTTACCGATACATTGAAGATAAAATTGTATGCTAGGAAAGTGTCCTTCGTCAATGAGTTGTTTTAATTTGCTTTCACAAAAGTCAATCATAACTTCTCTGGATTGCTCAAATTCGTTCTTTAAATCAATATTGTTGCGAATCCTTTTGTAAAACGCTTGTGGTGTAATTGCCAATTCTTTGCAGATGTCCACCACCATACCTTTATGCTTTCTTACAGCATTAATAAACTCATATTTTGAAGTTCGTTTTTTCGTTGCCATACATAAAAGATACTTCAATTATTTGGTTTGTCCACTTTAGATATTGAATATTTTAACAAATTATTAAAACACACTTCCCACAAACTTGTCTTATATTTTTGTTCAAAAAGAGTAATGCCAACACTATGAAGCTCTATGTGTTTTTCCCGACATATCGGGACAACTGTAAAATGACGAAAGCTAGGGATATTTGTTTTTCTGCCACTAGCACGGACAAGTTGGTGGGTATCGGGTTTCAACGAGCCAGTAACACAACAGGGCTTTTGTTTTACCCATCTTAAATATGAATCAGCATGGTTTTGTATAAAATCATTTGTCATTGTTCTCGTCCACCTTTGCTATTAACCATTTAGCTAAATAATAAAACGCTTCTCTCCATAATTGAATCTTATATTTTTGTTGAAATTTGTCAATTCCCATTGCGTGATATTCGGTGTGTAACAATCTATTTAAAGGCACAACAGTAAAATGTCTTGTGTTGGGTTTTTTTCTGTTTACTTGAATATTGTCTAGGTGATGCAAGTCGCAACCTTCGGCAAAACTAATGCAACATTTTTCTTGTCTCATGTATTCTAAATACTCTAAAGAATATGATTGTACCAGTTTTTCATTAGGCAAAAAAATTCGAGCCATTAGACTTCTAAATCTTCTCTCCTATATGTAATCCCACATATTGTGCATTTTTCTAGGATTATTTTTGTAGCATCGCAAATTTGTGGATTAACACATTTGTCATCAGGCACAAGTCCTTTCATTTCAGCAACATTGTTGTCAAAATCTTTTCTGTTTGTTGTGTATGCCATTTCTAACATATCGGCAACAGCTTTTGTCTCTGATGTTTTTTCTGCTACGGGCAGTAACCTTACCAGTCTTTCATAGGGTATTTCACTCATGTATGTTGAGTTCTCTTGTAAAAAAGTATTAAACTTTAAGTAAATCTTAATGTCTTGTCGTGCTGTTTCTTTAGGAAGATTAATAGTTTCAAGAAAATCATTCCAAGTTTCAACCCAAGAATCGTGTCCCACATATAGCTTTTGTTCTTTTACGCAATGCAATAGGTAGCCCCTATCTAGTCTGCCTTTTAATATTGTAGTATTAATGTCTTTAAGTATCTGACAAATTTGGTTTAAGTTGGCGTTTTGTATTATTAAATCATTCATGTGGTTCTCTACTTATAAGATTTCGTTTAATTAAAATTGATGTGCATTTTTTGTCGTATTTATTAATTAAGTTTTCAAGTTGTTGAACAAACAATGGTATGTCCGTTCCAGTTTGGAATCTTA
>Ga0080013_1002935_pt1 | contig 18949 bp, 19 predicted proteins | sample ETNvirenome_6_85_FD_69236 | JGI IMG/M metagenome (GOLD analysis project Ga0080013, IMG submission 69236) | Marine viral communities from the Pacific Ocean - ETNP_6_85 (SPADES assembly) (version 2) | ecosystem: Environmental > Aquatic > Marine > Oceanic | place: Pacific Ocean | collected 2013-06-19 | reverse complement strand
ATGATCTTCATGAGAGCTTGAACCTCTGTCGATGTAGTCCATTCCGCCTTGTCTATATTCTACGTAAGGAGTGATATCACCAGCATAACAGTCACGCCAGTTTTGGCCAAGGTATTCGTTTTTAGCTTGTGCTTGAGACGCAAAAGCTCCAATAAAAAGAATAACAATCAAAGAAATTATTAAGTATCTCATCCATCTAATTAGACTGTTTCTTTTTTTTCTTGCGTTTCTTCTTGCCCTTAAGATTTTTAATGCTCTGTACCTCATTTTCTATTACCTCAATCTTAGTTTTAATTAAGACCATGTCTTGTGAAAGAGAAAAAGATCGTTGAAGCGACCATCCTCCGAGCGCTAATAGAATAGCGAGTAAAGCGGTAATAAGTTTATCGTTCACTGACACCACTCACAATCATTTGTGTCATCAATAATTAACTCACCACTTGTTTTTGGTTTATATTCATATGTCTGTTGTTCTGCGTTGTCTTTTTCTTCGACCTGACAACATGTACCGGATTCTTCTTTTTCTTTGGAATGCGTACTGCAGATTTTTTTTTCGTCTATTTTCATTTTTTTTCCTCATGATTACATTTTCCACATGGACATGCGCCACTAAACTGACTTGGTTTTCCACCCCAGTTTGAATGTTCTTCTAGATCGCAATGACAAACGCAGTCACAATCTTTGCATCTAATTTCAGGTCCTTCACTCATCTTTAGTTTCCTCTATATTATAAAAATAGTTATCACTATCTTCAGTTTTCCATTTACTGGTATCTTCTACGTTCCATTCACTGGTTTGTACTTTCCAGTCAAAAGGAATTTCATCTTTTACAGTAAAAGATGGAATGCTCCAGATTAATCTATTATTGGGCTGTGCCGCATAGTTACCATCATCCAAGGCTAATATGTGAGCACACTTATGCTCATGCGGTATTTCTGAATGATCCGTATCAACTATATTACTCTCTGGGTGGGCCCAGTCAACTGTGAAAAGATAGGATCCTATGTGCCAAACTTTATTTTTATCTATATATTTGCCAGATTGGCCATCTAAAATATCGAAATTAGTAATAGCAGGATAATAACTAAAGCAATTCCAAAGCTCCAACTCGTCAAGTCTAGTCCTAGGAACTTTTTTGACATCAAAGCCTCTTTGGATGAAGGCGCTAATTGGTAAACGATAGAAGATAGCACCATTTTCCATAATTGCGTGAAACAATATGGGACGGCCTGTAATCGATGCAATACCAAAAACCACACAGTCCTCCACTTCGCCATGGTGTTTTTTAAGGTCATATAGATATTCTCTCCTGATTTGTGCATACAAGACAGGAATATTTGCATTTAAATAAGCCATCCCACATAAAATCCTTATGCTGCAATAATTACGATTGCTATAACAATAACGACTGCTGCAGCAATTTTAGGATGAGCTTTAGCTTTTGCCCATACCTTATTAATGTGTTCCATAGTTCCTCCTATTTAATTTCACCCCAGTTGTCACCAGATTCATAGTCTACCTTATTCGGTATCTCTAGTTCAACTGCAGATTCCATTATATTAACTATTTGTTTAGCTTGTTTATCATCTTTTATAGAAATGTCCAACTCATCATGTACTTGAATATGTGGTATAATTCCTTCTTTATGTAGTGCAATCATAGCTTTTTTAGTCATATCGGCGGCGCTTCCTTGAATTAATTTGTTTAAAGCTTTGTAGGTGTAGGCGCGTTTGATCCCTGGTCCGTGTTCCCTGAGCGCTGCTTCATGGGTCATGGCCTTATGGATCCCGAAACTATTGGGTTCCCACAAGTGAAAACGACAAAGGCGCCCTAATAAAGTTCTAATTTGACCTCTCTCTTGGGCTCTACGCATAACGGATTGTAGTAGTTGCTTAACGAATGGAACTTCTGTATGATACTTGCTCAAAAGTTCTTCCGCTTTATCTTTACTTACCCCTAGTTGAGCTTGTAATTTATTTTTACCCATACCATAAAACAATCCTAAGTTAATAGTTTTGGCTTGCGATCTTGGGATATCTGCCATCTCGGCAACAATTTTATGAAAGTCGACGTTATTTTCTTTATAAGCATCAGCCATTTTATCAACGCCGTATAAATTTTGAAGTAAAGCATAATGCGTTACGAGGCGCGGCTCTTGCTGAGAGTAATCAAAACAACCCCACTTATGTTTTTTCTCTGGTATAAATATTCTACGAATGATTGGTCCGAGGTCCTTGTTCCGTGCAGGAATTTGCTGGAGGTTTGGATTCGAATAACTAAATCGTCCGGTGATGGTACCCCCATTATCACCACGAAGCTGGTTAATATCAGCATGAATTCTGCCTCTATGAACATGTTTAATGATGGTATCAATAAATGTGGTGTGAGCTTTATTTATTTCACGAGCTTCTGCAATCTTTTTAACGGTAGGATGAGTATGATTAGCTAGAAAATTTTTAGTGAAGCTGGGAGCTTGAGTCTTGATGGTTCTTTCATAAGGTTCTTTTAATTTATCAAAGACTGTGGCGATCGAGGCCGCGGCCCAAATCTGTACATCAATTCCAGTTTCTTTTTTAATTTGAGTGAGAAGATTTTTTTCTTCATTTCCCATCATCTTTTTTAATCGTTCAGCTTCTTCAATATCAACTCTAACTCCTTTAAATCTCATATCAATTAAACAAGGAGTGAGTGCTGTTTCTAAATCAAAAATACTCCAGAGATCCTGAGTTTGAAGTTCATGTTTACAGGCTTGCCATAATTTTAAGGTTAATTCTGCATCTTTTTCTGCATATTCCCCCACATAAATAGCTGGAAGTTTATACATTTCTTGTTTAGGATCTACTCCCCATGATTTGGCAGCTTCTTGTAAAGCGTATTCATTTTTAGATTCATGGATGTAATCTTTACAAACTGAGTTTAAATCATAGCGACCTCGATTCTCATCGATCAAAGAAGTAGCAATCATGGTATCGATAATACGACCATTGATTTTAAAACCCATGGCGCGTAACCAACATACGTCGTACATGGCATTGTGAAAAATTTTATCTGAGTCTGTTAGTAAAAGATCTTTAACCCATTTAAGAACAACATCTTTGTCCATGTTGCCTCCACCTTCATGAGCGATTGGATAATAACCTTTCCATCCATCAACAGCGACAGCGATTCCTGTAACACATCCTCTACCTACAATAGAACCTGAGCCATGTGTTTTTAATTGAGGATCTTTTGTTTCTAAGTCGATAGAAATTTCTTTACGGTCTCTTAAGTCTGGAAAATTAGTTGGCGGAAGCCATTCTGTTTGTGGTGCGAAAAGTGGTGTATCAGTCATAATCTCTTTCTATGATCATATCAATCATGTGTTTTGCTTTTAATAAATCTTGCTTTCCTCCCTTATCCTGGTGTCTCACGACGTATTTAATAACACAACCTTCCGGATATAGCAACTTGTTCTCAGTTACAAACCTACTCGGTTGCAATTTATACTTTCTGTAGTGATTCCCACCGATCTGCTTTTTCCATACACTCATTATTTACCTCTTAGTTTGTTCCAAAAATTGTTATGCTTCATTCCTTTATATTCACCAAAAGTGAAGTCAGGTTGATAAAGAAATAAATTGTGTTTTGTTCTGGTAACTCCTACGTAAAAAATTCTCATCTCGTCGTCTCTATGCTTTCCTCCCATACAATAAGAGTTATAGGGTTTATAAGTCCAGTCGCAATTTAAAATTGTATTTGCTGACTCTAACCCTTTGGCTCCGTGTATAGTGGATAAGAGAATACGTTTAGATTTTTTATGATTTCCTTTCTCAATTACTTTTTTTAAATATTCTATATAATTAACATAATAAGCTTTATCACGAGGTCTTAGATTTAAAATTTCAAACCATGGTTGATTAATGTCTGCGTCTAAATAAAATTTTTCTTTCAAATCTCCATACTTATATTGACCATCTTTAAGAATAATTGAATCCGTTTTAATTAAGGATGTTTTTTTTCTATCTCTTATAAATCCTGGTGGAATAATCTTATAAAATTCTCTAACATCTTTACCTAGAATTTTTTCCCCTTTCTGTAAATTTAACCAAATTTCAATAGCTTGAATCTGGTCCGGAGGAATATTAGGTGTAGTTCCTCGTTCAGCTCCATTAGCAAAACCATTTGATTCTTCTACTTTTTCCCAAGTTAAATGATGACTGGATAAAATTTGAGACCAGTTATATGTTTCCTGTGCATATTTCATATCTAAAATATTATTGGTTCTTGATAAAATTAACCAATGAATATCTACTTTAGGATCAGTTATCTTCATATCTAAATAGTTATTAGCTAGAACTTCTTTATTTCTAAATTCGTTAATTAAGCCAGAGTGCTCCATTTTGAATTCATTAACATTAGCTGGTTTATAATTTTTTTCTTGACGATTTTGTGGAGGAATAAGATGGATAGCAGCTTCTGCTAATTCCCAAATTTTTTTATTTAATCTTGGTGAATGTTCTAATACGGTTGATTTATCTGCTTCAAAGTTTAAAAATGTTTCAACTTCTCCACCTTTAAATCCATAGATAGCTTGATCATCATCACCAGCAATGTAAACATTCTTAGAAGAATCTATTAATTTTTTTATAACTAACCATTCTAGTCTATTACAATCTTGTGCTTCATCAATCATTAACACAATGTTTTCTGGAAATTTAATTTTGTCTGCTAGTCCTTTATACTTTACATCTTCCCAATCCATTTTAAGATGGTTCTTTTTATAATTCTCATAACTTTCAACCATATAAATTAAAGTCTTTCTTCCAACTTGAGGATAACGAAGTGTATCATAATACTTTAAAATATTTTCAATACCATCACCTATCATTATTCTTCCTTTTTTAAGAATATCCATTCCTCCATAGAACTGTCTTTTTCTTGTATCATCAATTTGACTTTCTTTTTCAACTCCATGAAATTCTCTGGAAAAATCGCTGCTATAACAAATATCTTTATCTTCTTTAATTTGATTCATTAAATAAGAATCAATGGTACGTACATTGGCTAGTAATTGTTTATCAGTAAATTTATTTTTTTCTCCAATTCTTGAGCGAATGTTTCTAGCAGCTACCTTAGTAAATGTAGTTGTTAAAGTTTGATCAAAAGGACAATTATTATCTAAGTGACTTTGCAATCTAGAAATTAGATTATAAGTTTTTCCAGTACCTGGGGCACCAAATATTTTTTCTATAAATTTCTCACGCATTAATAAGGTATTTCTGGTCCTTTCATCTCTTTCGCTGTTAAATCTTCTATGTCTTCAAAATACTCTTTTTTAATTAAAAAGCAACGCTTGTTATTTTTTCGAGCTTCTCCACCCATTTTATTTTTATCAAATACATTTTTTATAAAGGATGTTGTTTGATTAGATCCCATTTCCCATTCTTTTTGAGTTAATAAGAATGTCTTAAACCAATCTAAATGAAACCAAGCATGTCCTTCTCTATCTATGAATGGAGATTTATCTTGGTATGCTATTTCCCATTTACCCTGGTTATCTTCTTCTACTTTAACCATGTCTAAACACCATTTAGTTAAATACTTTCTTAGTTTTCCTTTGTTCGTAGTTTCAGGATCAGCTGGAATAATATTTACATTAGATTGTAATTTATTGAGAAGAGTTTCCCAATCACGTTGTTTTAATAATTGTGGAGTTCGTCCTGTTTGTTCTGTTGCTGCAATCTGCCAAAGTCTTTGAGTTGTTAATTCTCTGGAATTTAAGACAACAGTTTTACCACCATATGTTAAAAACCAAACCTTTGGATTCGAAACCATTACAGAAAGTTTTGTAATATTATTATCAGGAACATTTCCTTCACCAACACCAAATTTTTGCAGTCGACATTCTCTGGAACGACAAAAAGGTTTTAAAGGAGCTTTTTTACAACCAAAAAAATAATCATTCTTGGTTACAGATTTTTCTACATTTAAAACTTCCTGGGCTGTTAATGGACCCCCTTGTAATTCTGTGAAACAGTGTGTATTATAATCGCCTAATTTTTTACCCCAATCGTCTGGAAATCTTTTTTTCAAATAAATAGCTATTTCGGTCAAGGTATTGTTTCTATGTCCCTCAACAAATCCAAAAGTCGCCATTGTTCTTAAACAGATTGGACCATCTTTAAACCAATCATCTTCTAGTGGAATATTAAAATCATTTAATTGATCTTCTGTAAGTGAGTATTTTTCATATAAGTCAAAAAATTCTTTAAGCGTAGCCTCTGTTCCGTCATCTTTAATTGCACATCTCCACTTATTTTTATCAATTCCAGTGTGAAGATAATATGGAAGGTTTAACCAACTTCCAATTTCTCCTTCTTCCTCAATTTTTGGTTCTGTTTGAACTGGATAAATTCTATCTAGATTAGCTTGTCCTAAAGTTTGAGCAATTTCTGTAATCTTTTGTTGCATGACCTTTGCTGAAACCCAATCTTTTGTAAATATAAAAGCATGTGCTCCTTTGCTTTTAGATTTGCATAAGACTAATGGCAGTTTTCTATCTCTAAGTTTTTTATTAAGGGTTTTGAAGTCAATTGGATAGGTGTCAATATCAATACATCCCCATTTACATTTATGGTCTTCTCTTACTGGTGCAATCCCAATACTATCAACATCACACTGAAACTCTTCTCCATTTTGTTTAATGATTTTAGCTTTAAAAGGTTTACCAGTTAAATGATTACCCCAGATTTCATCAGTTAAAGCATCTCTTGAAGTATAACTTTTTCCTTGTTGTTTAGGACCTGTGGACTGTTTAAAGTGAAAGACACCAAACCCACCATTAAAACCTTCAAATATATTTCTAAATTTTTTTACTTCTTCTTTCATAATAGTTTAGCGAGGCGGCTTAAGTCTCCCGCTACCGCCTCTATTCTCCTAGCTAGGAAAAACTTAAAATGGTGTTGCCTGTTTTGGTGGCTCTTCTGATCCATGCTTAGCTTGGATTTCTCCCTTCCCAACTTTTGTTGAGAATAATCTAGCTTGATCGTAGATACCTTTATCACTAACAGGTCCAACTTTCGTCACATCCCAACCATACCATGTGCCTTTATCGTTGCTCATTTGTATAGTTTTTAAATTATAAATGTGGCTGTAAGTTGGCGGTGTAAACAGACCGTTCTTACCTTGAAGACGAATACCCATCATCATTGAATTCCATTTACGACTAATTTTTAATTGAGTCGCTTTCATAGAAATCAACGCTGTTGATGGTGCATTGCCTGATACAACAATCACAAAGTGACTGGCTGTATTTTCAAGATAGTTACCATTCGGTAGTCTATCTTTGTTTGACTTATCCCTCGTTGCTTGAGGAATATCGTCGCCGGCGTCATATATTTTCACCGGTGCGCCTGAACTCTCACCTCTGTCTTGCCACTCTATATACTGTCTTTTGTAAAAGACTGGCACTACATTAATACCTTTTTCCCCGTCATAGAGTTCGTTCGTAACAGTATTAATAATCATACCAGGTTCTGCCCCTTGTACGTATTTACTGTTCCGTTTATTTACTTCCGGAGAAAGTTGTCCCAAGACTTTCAGAAATGGTAGAGCAAGATCTTCTTGCCCAATATTCTGAGAGCCAGCAGCTGCATCCGCTTCAAATACATTTGAAGATAATGCGCCTGCATTTTCTTTTTTTGCTACTTGGTTCATTGTCCTTGGTTCCTTTTTATTATGGTTCTGTTTCCTACGAACACGTTAAAAATATCCGTTGGCACTTGTTTACCTGCCTCAATTCGCTCACGGACTAGAGCTTTCAGAGTCATGGGCTCAACCTTCAACTTCTGTGTCGGTTGAAACCCTTGACCCTTCGCAAGGTTAGCATATTCTGCCGCCTTGTTATCTTCCCCACGACCGAAGGAAACGGAGATCTCATTCTTTATAATATCTCCTAGGCCGTTTTGGCGAAGCCAACTATAGGCTTTCTCTCGGTTTGCGACCGAAATAGTTGCGCTATAATGCTGTCTAACATCTACTGAAGAACCATCAGCTAATTTTAATGATGATAATCCCATTTCACTTAATAGTGTTGGAATTAATTCTCCAGATATTTGTTCTAAATTCTTTTTCTTATTTTTGATTAGCTCTTCATCATTTTTAATTTCATCTTCGAGAGCTTTTAATTTTTTCACTTGAGTGGCAAGTGAATTTATATTTTTGGTTTGATCAATAACATCTGTTTGATCTTGTTCCATTTGTTGTTCTAACTCATTCATCTTTATTTCCTCTTTCATGTAGGTTTATATCAATAGGATAATATTTTCTTTCTTGTTTATCCCACTTAAGTAACTTGTACTTACCATTTGTTATATCAGAAACTATAGAACATGCAACACCTATTATTGCTGGATCACCAGTTAATAATAAATAATCTTCAGGAGTGTATTTTTTTAATTTATCTCTTAATCTAAATATTAAGGGTCCTGGCGAAAATATAATTTGTGACATTTCGGGTAGACAGAACACAAATTCGCCATACTTAGAAGCACCCATAATATTAATTTTAGGTGCACCATACCTTGTTCCAGAAATTTCCTGGATAACATAAACTTTACTTTCCATTTTCTTAGGTTTAACGTGTTTTTCCACAATTGGCAATACACCTAGCGCGGCTATGGTTTTTATGTAGTCCCTTCTCGTGGGTGACGTAGTTAAAGATTTTACTACTTTGTTGTAAGTTTTAATTTTCATCTTTCTTGACAGGCAATATAGGATAGTATAAAGTGCTTGTCAAGAAAGTAAAAAGATATAAAGGGGTGGTGGGATGGACAGAAAGAACATTTTAACTATGAACTATAAATTTAAAACGGATCCATATAAGCATCAGATGACTGCTTTAGAAAAGTCATGGAATAGAGAAACCTATGCATATTTTATGGAAATGGGTACAGGTAAGACCAAAGTTCTTATTGATAATGCAGCAATGCTTTATGATAAAGGAAAAATTGATGGCTTACTCATTATTGCACCTAAAGGGGTTATTGGAACTTGGTATAATCAAGAATTACCCGCACATTTACCTGATCACGTAGAGAATATTTCAGTTTTATGGAAATCTAATATTACTCAAAAACAAAAAACACAATTAAATCGCTTATTTGAAATAAGCCACGATCTTCATATTTTAATTATGAATGTTGAAGCTTTTAGTACATCCAAAGGTGTTGATTTTGCTCAAAAATTTTTATTATCACATAAAACCCTAATGGCTATTGATGAATCTACCACTATTAAAAATCCTAAAGCTCAAAGAACTAAAAATATTATTAAATTATCTAAGGTAGCCCAATATCGAAGAGTATTAACGGGCTCTCCAGTAACTAAAAATCCTCTTGATCTTTTTACACAATGTTATTTTTTAGATCCTTATCATTTAGATCATAGTTCCTATTATTCATTTAGAATGCGGTATGCTATTATGAAAACGGCCCATATTTCTGGTCGTTCTATACAATTAGTGACTGGTTTTAAAAATTTACCGGAACTCTCTGAAAAATTAAAACCTTTTTCTTATCGTGTCTTAAAAGAAGACTGCCTGGATCTTCCAGCTAAAATATACATGAAAAGAAATATTGAATTAACCAGTGAACAGAGAAAATTATACGAGCAAATGCGTAAAGAAGCTTTAGCTACATTAAATAATAAAACAGTTACAACAATGACCGCACTCACTCAATTAATGAGACTTCATCAGATTACATGTGGACATTTTACGGCTGATGATAAGTCAATACAAACTATTAAGAATAATCGTTTAACTGAATTATTAGATGTATTAGACGAAATTGAAGGTAAAGCCATTATTTGGGCACATTACCAATATGATGTTCAGACGATTGTAGCGGCGCTGGAGAAAAAATATGGTCCGGGGTCCGTGGTTGATTATTATGGGCTCACGCCCCAAGACCAACGGCAAACGAATAAAGACAATTTCCAAAATAATCCTGATACACGCTTTTTTGTGGGAACGCCGCAAACCGGAGGATATGGGCTAACCCTTACGGCAGCCAATACGGTGATTTATTATTCGAACGGTTATGACTTGGAAAAACGATTACAGTCCGAGGACCGTGCTCACCGGATCGGGCAGAAAAAGTCTGTGACCTACATTGATATTATGGCTGATGAAACCATAGATACTAAAATTGTAAAATCCCTGCGTAAAAAAATAAATATTGCATCTGAAGTTCTGGGAGAAGAATTAAAAAAGTGGATATGAGTGATCCTAAGAAATTTTGGTATTGGTGCTTTCAAAAACTATATTCCGTAAAGGAAGTTAAACTTTTGAATAAAAAAATTAAACAAAATTTTTTATCACTTAAGGATTATCCTGCAGATAAAGTAATTAAAACCGCTAAAGTATTTTTTGTAAACCCGCTAAAAATAAAAGAATTGGAAAAAATGTTTGAAGCCGTTTACAGCGCCAACAGAGATAATTTTGGGTTTAATTTATTTGATTCTATAAATGATAAACATCTTCCTTTAAATTATAATATTTATGATTCAAAGGTAAAAGGAGAATATGAATACCATGCGGATGCCTGTTATGATAATCCAATAGCTGATATAAAGTTAACTGGAATTCTTAACTTATCAATGGAACCCTATGAAGGTGGAAAATTTTATTTAAATCCATTTGGAGCTGAATTGGAAGTGGCTGAAATGTCTCAACCAGGAAACATGATTATTTTTCCTTCCTGGTTTCATCACAAAGTTACTCCTGTAACCAAAGGTAAACGAATTACCTTGAGTATGTGGGCTCAGGGACCTAAATTTGTTTAAGTAATCCTCCAAAATATAGGATATACGCGCGACGCGCGCAGAATTTTTGATTTCGTTATTTTAAGTAAATTAAAACCAGCATCAGAAATAACACGAGACCCTGATGGCGATTAAAAAACGTATTAAAATTACTATACATTTGGTATAACATTACGCATCTCCTATGATTGGTTTGTAACGGGTTCTATTATCTTCGTCTTTATAAGCTCTTAAATTTTCCTTTATATTTTCCTCTTGATCTGCATTGTAACTAACGTGCAACCAGCCCGAGTTGGGTTCGTCTGGATTCCAGAATTCTAATATCATTTGATCATACATGAGGTTATGACTGATCCAGTTAAAGACCTCATTATTAGGGGTACCAAAGATTTCGAAGTCCGCCGCCATCCCTTTTGCATGCTGCGATTCTAAATTGCTGCCGATGGCAACACACAGCGCCGGAGAGCGATAACCCGACGAGATACTCACAACATGATTAAAATGATCTCTAACAGGCTGTAGGACCCTCTCACAGAGCAATCTTAGGTTCTCCTGGTGGTCAGGACTAGGGTTATTATCTATGCCCTTCCTCTCAGCGGTTTGTGACTTGGTAAGCTCTACCAAGGAAAAATTTTTGGAAAGCTGCATATATTATGTAAGGAAATGCTGGAATAATTGTAAGGCAATGGCCCCCACCATCGCTAAAAGAACCCAATAGATTTTGTCTATCTTGCCACCCAAGTCATGAATATGTGTTTGCATATGTTTCAAATGATTGTTCTTGATGTTGGCCACATCTCTCTTAATGCCTGTAATGTGTCCTTGTAAACTAATAATATTTTCTCTTATAGTTTTGGGTGTCATGTTCTCCTCGCAATTACTTGCTCCGATGGCGACAATAAAGCACTCTCATTTCTTGTCAACCCCGTTTGTGGGTTCATTTGTGGTGGAATTGCTGCTATTTTTGGGCTAGGCATATTAGGCAAAGGAGGTAGCTGCACCATTTGCTTTGATAAAGATGCAATGCCTTTTAACTTAGGTTTTATAACTTCTGAAGTTTGATCAATTATTTCATCCTCCACTTCAGGTTTATCTGCTGGCATTGTTAAATCTCTATTTCTGTACTCTCTTATAACCCGTTTAAGTTCTGAAATCGGGTAGACGAATGATCTATCAATCTTTTTATCTGGATAGGCCTTCTTCACAGCATCGTATCTTTTCTTCATTAAAGTTTGAGAATAAGGAACAGGTGTAAATTTTTTTCTTAACAGTCTCAAAAATTCTTTATTAGGCAGACGTCTTTTATTTATTTTTTTAATTTCTCTTCTTGAAACTCCCAGGTCAAGGGCATCTTGAATTGTAATAGCCATTTGTTGTTGAATTTGTAAAGCTTCATCTTGAATTGCTCTAAATTCATCAGCTAAAACTTCGCCCCCTCTGTTAAAAATATCTTTGGTACTGTAAAAATCTTCAGCGGCTGTCACAGCTTTTTTATTTCTTCCATATTCAGCTAGTTTATAAGAATAAGATCTAGGTACGTCTACGTTTATAATTCTTATTCCAGAGAATAATGCAAGCATTTCATCTTGTAAACTTATAGGTACTCCACTTGGTGTGAGTTCACCTTTAGCACCTTGAAAAATTTTTCTTCCTGTTCTTGTTACTCCAGGTTCTACTCCAGCTAGAATATGAGCAAATGATTTTAATATTTTTGTAGAAGGAGAATCAGTTATAGAATAAACTTTACTTCCTGTATCTGTAACTCCACCTCTACCCCCACCCAAATAGCCAGCAGGCATTGTATCAAATACTCGTTCCAGAGCGATTGATTCAGATATAAAAGGTTGAACTAATGGAAGCATAAAAGAACCAAAGAGTTCCATGGTTCGATCATCAATTCTTTGACCTGTCATAGGTCCTTCTTGTAATTCTGCTAGAAAAGATTCAATAGGTCTTTGAACGACTTCATAAGGACTAAAGTAAGAAAAGTTAATAGCTTTTCCTTTTCCTTCAACCCATTTATCCATTGGAATTACTACAGCGTCTCGATTCCATGGAGCTGCAAATGAACGTCTCCATTTTTTAAGATCTTCAATTGGAGTTCCTGTTACATAAGAAGCTATTTCTAAGGCAGCTTTTCCTGAACCACCCATTACAAATGAAGCTCCCATCATTCTTCTATATCCCATCTGTCTAATTAATTCATTGTTAGAAGAAATTTCTTTGGCTGCAATATTTACAATGTTTAATGAAGTTCTTAACATTTCAGCTGGAAAGGATACGAAATTACCAAAAGGTAATTTTCTAATTGCTTTAATAGCCTCAGGAACTTTACTGTACGTTGGATAAGTATTTCTAATCATCCACGCTGCTGCTTCTTCTACACCGTCATCTACAGTTTTAATTTCATTTGTGATTAAATCTCTTCTTCTAAATGTAGTTCCTGTAATTTGTTTATACCAGTCAGCTACATCATCTATGCTTCGAAGGATAGGTTTAAGTTGAGATTTTGCGTACTCATGACCATACCATTTCCATAAGTTATCCCCTCCGGCATATACTCGAGTCGCTTCTTTTAAAAATTTACCATTAGCTAATTTATTATAAAGATTATCTAATGTATTAACCGATCCTCTTTTAATATCTTTTAAGACAGCTCCAAGTTCAGAAGCAACCACGTTTTCATCAATGACACCTAATTTAATTTTCTTTTCTATACTTTGGATTAAGTCAGGAGTATTAACTTCTTTTCCTGCTCCAAAAATATCATCCATTACAATTTTAAATGCATCCGTAACCGAAGCTCTTCCTCCAATTTGTCCATTAGCTAAGGGAAATAAACTAGCGGATGTTACGTTACGAACTTGTGTAGCTGGGGACAATACCGTTTTACCAAACTGAGTAGCTACTTTAAATTGAAGTAAAGCTCTATAAGCTTTGTTTTGAATAGCTGTGTCTAAAATGCCGGGAGTTCCTCTTATAGCTCTGGCTACTTGAGGATCAGCAAATTGACCATTTAATCTTGTCTGTAATAATCCTAAACTTCTAGGAGGAATAACTCTGCTTGGAGTTAGTATTCCCGCTGCTTTAGCATCATCAGATGTTCTAAATAACCAACCTTCTTTACGTCCTACCGCTGCTAAACGATCTGCTAATCTTTTATTAACAGTGTTGGTAATAGCGTGAGAAGATGTTAATAAAACAGAAGATTTTAAATTGTTTTCTTCTCCCAATAATCTTTTAATAGCTGTTGGAAGTTCTTCTCCAGTTCTTATAAGTTTTTCATCATATAAATCTCGTTTTGCAATTCTTTGTAAAATTTCTAATGGATCGTCTCCATCCACTTTGCCGTCTCTTAATATTTTTTTAACAAGAATGTTGGCATAATTATTTATTTTTTGTTCGGGTGTTAAATTTCCTGGTACTCTTAAAGCCGATAGTCTCATATTTTCATTCTTAGCTATAAGTCCTTCTAAAAATTTAACTGCGCCAGCTGTCACTTCTTTAGGGGGTTGATAGGATGGATTAGTAAACACTGCAAAAGACTTACGCATATAATTTTGTACGTTATCTAACATGTAGGTTTTAAGTTCACCAGCTGGTAATAGATCAGCAAATTTTTCTTTGAGTTTTATTAATTCTTTATCTAATTCTTTGGCAGAAGATTGTAATTGTTTTGGTAATTTATCTAAAGGAAGTTCTTTTCTTAAATAAGATAACACTTGATCAAGATAAACATCTTTAGATGCAGGTGAAGTAGTTTTAGTGTCATAAAGGTTTTTAAATCCTTTAGCCATGTTATAAGCTCTGGCTTCAATATCTTCTAAATATTTTTCAATAGTTCTTGATCTCGCTTTAATTTCTTGACGGGCTCGTGTTGTGAATCTATATTGATCCGGGCTCGTTGGCTTGGACCTGAAAAAAGCCAATACGTTATCTAATTTTTTTAAATCTCTTTTTAAAGGTTGAGCATCTTGTGTAACAGAAAACATGCTCCATTTTCTAAACGGAGGAAGCTCATCTTTAAGATACATTTTTCCTGTTCTTAATCCAAGTGCTCCTCTTGCAATAACTTTTTCTAGTGTAAATGCAGAAGCTTGTTGTAATTTTTTAGAGATAGTTGGAATAACTACTTTATCTTTAGACAATAAATAAGATGCAGGTTGAACCACAACTTTATCTACTACTTTAAATCCTAAACCAGCTACTTTAGCGGTCGGTTTAAAGATTCCATATTTAAAACCTAAAGCAACAGGTTTTCCTAACAAAGCAAAACCAGCTCCAATAGTAGCTCCTTCTGCTGCGTATCTTAATCTATTTTTAAATGTAGCTGCAGCTCTTTTTCTTCCATCTAAACCTTCTAATGATTCTGGTTTCCAATATTCAATACTTATTGGAGTGTCCGGTCTTCCTGCTAAAAAATCTGTAGCTCCAAAAGCTCCTGCCATATATCCTGCTCTGCTCGAAATCGTAGAAAACTTTTTACCAAATTTTAATCTCGTAGCAGCTTTGGCTTTTTTAATAGGAGCAAACTTTCTTAGTCGACCCATTATTTTAAAGGCTGCTCCACCTGCAATTCCGTAGTTTGTTAAAATTTGAGTAGCTTTTCCTAAAAAAGTTTCGGAAGATTCTATTTTATTTTCTTCAAATTTTTCTGTAAGTTTTTCATTAAGATCCGTTCCAGCTGCGGCGTCAATTCCCATAGTTGCAAAATCACCAATATTAAAAGTAATGTCTTCAGCCCCTTTATAAAGTCCTCTTTCAATATCTAAACCAATATCAATGTAATCTTTCTCTTGAGGTTTAGCCCCTTCTTTAAGTTCTTTAATTCTTTTTAGTCTGTGATAGTCTCCAATGCCTGAGGGAGATAGTGTTAAAAGAAGATTTCCCAAACCTTTCCAAGTAAATTTCTTAGGTTGAGGTTCTGGTTGAATTTGCTTTTTGATTGCGTCGATAAGACTACGATCATCAATCTGCGTTGGACTTACTTTATCTGGTTTAAACAAGGGCATCTTATGCCTCCTGTGGTAATACTAGACTTACGTTGTAGGTTTGATTGAACTGATCAACATCTTCTTGAGTTCTAATATTAGCAAAAGCTGTTAAAGCTTCTTCACTGTCAGCTAATAATTTTACAATGTCGTCTGTGATTTCATTAGGAAGTCTTGCTCTTAAAGTTGTAAAATCCAATTGTTGAACTTGAGACGTGGGTGTAGTTGCAGGCCCAACGGTTTCAGTAATTTGTTCTTGTACCACGGATCCTTGTTGATAACCTACACGGCCTCCGGTTTTCATTTCACCAGGAAGTTTTCCTGTCTTTAAAAACTCCTGGAATTCTGGATCCTCAAGACCATAAGTTTCAGACATTGCTATAAATTTTTGTTTATATAATTCATCGGGGCCTTCTATCTTTGTCATAATATCTGCATTAATGCTTATTCGATCATTATTTTTAGATTGAATATCTTTGATTTCTTTTATTCGAACTGCATCCTGTTCTCTTGTTGGATCCAAGGTACCGATTTCAAGATCTAATTGCTTATTTTGTCCTTGTAATCTGTTGTTTTCAGCTTTTTTATTTTCTAAAATATCTAGAATTTCTAATTGATAAGCTTTTTTTCCTCCACCTGTTCCTTCAAGTTTAGCTTCTTCTAAAGCTGCTGACATTTCAAATGCATCTCCTAAAATAGCTTGACCCAATCTTCTTTGTTCAGCTTCTTCACTCGCACGTGTTGATTGAAATTGTTGAAAAGGTTTTTGTGCTGCAGTGGCTGCAGTTTGAAAAATATTTCCAGTAGGAGCATTACCCACCATATTTAAACCAAAATTAATAAGAAAATCATTTAGATTTCTTCTTCCACTTGTTTGATAAAGCCCTCTTTGTCTTGCTGCTTCATCCATCGAATCATAAATAGAAAGTGCATCTTTAGTAACTCGCTGACCAAGGTTATAACCTTGACGTCCTAAACCACTGGTGATTCCACCAGTAGACCCGCCTCTTCTAAACATTGGTCTCGATAATATTCTGCTCATAATTATTGAACCTGCGTAGTTCTATTTAATAAATCAGAGTATTGAGAAGCTAAACTAGTTGCTGGATTATATTGTGTAGCTCCAGGATTTCTTATGTTTCCATAGATACCACCCAATACAGATGCTGTACCCAACGCTGTTTGCAACGGTGTTGGATTTGGCATCACACTTGTTGTATATCTAGATGGCATTCCAGAAATTAAACCCATCACTCCTGAACCATACGTATTAAGTCTATCATAAGGTTCGAAAGCTGTTAGTCGACTAGCTTCTCTTGACGCATCTGCCTGCGCCTGTGCAAACGCCTGTTGGGTTGCACCCAATGTACCCAAAGTTGAGATGTCTGCTTGTTGTAAAGCTGGTACTTGTTGTCCCAGTTGCATTTGTTGTCCAAAAGCTTGGTTCGCTAATTGTTGGGACTGACCAAAACCTTGTTGTCTAAGTTGAGCTAAAAGTGCCGCTCTATTTAAATCTGATTGAGATTGGTACTCGGATCGCATAACACCTTCACGTCCTCCACCTAAATTTCCTGTTTGAGCAGCTTGTTGTCCGATACCTAAAATTCCTTGTGCCGCTTGCTTATCAAAGTCCGCCATTGTTGTGTCGATAATATCCTGTTGATACGGAGACATGAACGACTGATAAGCTGTCGGTCCTGAGTAAGCTCCAGCTTGAGTAATATAAGGTTGATAAGCTCCAACCCCTGTTTGACCCAGGGTGTAAGCTTGAGTTTGTAAAGGGTCTTGTGCTGCAACCGTTGGGGCAAATTTAGATGTATCTAAAGGAACCGAAGTTAATCCTTTAAGCTGTGTTGCATAATCTTTACCAATATCTTCGATAAACTGTGCGGGTAAGGTTCTTTGTTCTTGTATTGCCATTATCCTACTCTACTCTCCAATTGTTTCATTGTGTTATACATTTTATCCGCGCCTTTGTCTACGTCTCCTCCGCCGGCTGCTCTTACAGCATCAGCTGTAAATACAAATTCGTTTTTACTTAATCGTGCTGGGACATCGTCCGCTTTTTCTTTAGCACCGATGGGTACAAATCCCCCACCTCTTAAATCCATTTCATTACCACCGAGACTCATTAAGCCTCCTTCTTGTGCTCCAATTCTTCCACCTTGAGCAACTTCTTGAGTTGGAGCTAAATCTCTTCTTCTTTTGTAGTCCTCTTGAAATCTACGATATTTATCTAAAAACTTATGAAGGTCTCTTCTTTTTAAATCTTCTAAAAATTGTTCGGGAACTTCTGGAACTTCTGGAGTTCCATCTGCATACCCAATTCTTCCGCCATCAGCTACGTCCACAGTTGCTTGCGAATATTTAAGGGCCATTTCTTCTGGTGAATATTTTCTAGCGGACGCTTCAGGTAAAAAGTTTAATCCTATTGTCTGTCCTTCTTGTTCGCCTGTGATGTTGGCGAGTTTTGCAATATCTTGAAGATTGATCCCTGGTCCACGGCTCGTGATCCCTCCTCCAAGTTGCTCTTCAGGTTTAGCAAACGCGCCGGCAACTAAACTAGCTGCTGGAATCGCCCATTCCGGTGAACTTAAAATACTTTTTAATCCTTTTCCAGCTCCGGTTCTCACAACTTGTGGAATCTTTTTCCATGCCTCACTCATCCAACCTGCCGTAGGGCCAAGGAATTGACTTCCTGCTGCCACTGCAGCTGCTGTTAGTAATGGATTCTTTTTAATCGGATCCATGATTTTTTTCTGAAACCATGATCCAATGCCATAAGCTTTTCTACCATCGGCTCCTGCGATCCCACCATAAGCCATCTGTGCTGGCATCATGGAACCTAATCCTTCTTGAGCTTGTTGTAATTGAGCTAAAACTTCTTTCCACGCTCCACTTGAAAAGAACTGTTGAAAATTTCCGAATTGTTGCTGAGCTTGAGGGGGTAATTGATCCCAAAGTTCTCTAGCAATTTGTTGTTCTTTCCCTTCATTACCTTCGTAGGTAATATCAGGAGCTCCGGATTCTAATTTTTCTGTAATTTGTTCTTCAAATAAAGCCATAATAATATCTGTGTAATTGTAATAAAGGCAGGAATTTCACCTGAACTTTAACTATTACTTTGTTTTTGCTAATAAATCAAGCGTTGGAAC
>Ga0080013_1002934_pt1 | contig 18949 bp, 33 predicted proteins | sample ETNvirenome_6_85_FD_69236 | JGI IMG/M metagenome (GOLD analysis project Ga0080013, IMG submission 69236) | Marine viral communities from the Pacific Ocean - ETNP_6_85 (SPADES assembly) (version 2) | ecosystem: Environmental > Aquatic > Marine > Oceanic | place: Pacific Ocean | collected 2013-06-19 | reverse complement strand
TAGTATCACCAGATGATATACTATACTCCCCTAAACCCTGGTTGTCTCTATTCTGACCGACTTTGCCAATAGCTCTTAAGCCAAAAGCAGCGTCTTTGTTTGTTTTTGCCATAGAGGCCTCCTATTATATGTACCTGCCCCGAAGGGCCTCCAGTACGGGTTTATGTTATCTCGATGGTTTGTGAATTCCTAAATTAGGATTTCTTTGAGCCACCAAAAGTAACACGCGATTGTCTATCAATATTGATAGGCATGCTTGGGTGCTCTTCCTTCATAAGATCGTTGTCCATTGCTTCGACTTTTTCTGCATGCTGTTTAGCATAATAATCTTGTCGTTGCTTCGCGATCTCTTCCGGTACCCTAGCGAGCACTAGGCCGCCAACACCGATCACTCCCTTGTACTTGCCGTCTTCGACAACTGGATAATCACCGTCAGGATATTCATCAGATCTTACTAATTCATATCCAGATCTTATTCTTCCTTGGATATTTTTTGTATCCTGGAATCCTAAAGATTCAGCTCTTAACCACCTATGTCTAAAACCTGTAGGCGCAGGGGGTGCATCTAATGCAGATGGTGGAGTCCAAACTTTTTTGTGAGATGTTTTTTCTCTCGTTTGACTCGCACGTGAGGTTTTCTTTTCATTTTTATTTTCCATATGCTTAAGCCTCCTTCGTGATGTTTAATTGTTTCGCATATTCTTCAAGTGGCACACCTAATTTTTTAGCGATTGCTACCTGTGATGGTGTGAGCCTCACAGTTTTGCGACCAGATTTGGTACTTCGCTTCGCTGAAGCTACTGTTTGTACCGGAGCAGGTCGTGTATTTTCTCCCGAACTATCATTATTACCAAATTTGTGCGGGAATTCAAGTCTTATTCTCTTATCTATTTCAGAATAATACTCGTCACTTGATGGGTCAAAACCTTCCTGTTCTGTTAACTTCTTATGAAGATCAAAAGCAGTGTAAGTCATAGCAGAATCCTGACCAAACCACGTGTTTTTATCAGCCCACGCGCTTGCTTTAGGATCTGGTGTTCCTTGTGCTGTTGCCCTTCTTTGTAAGTTAATTTCAGGAGTAGGTTTGTCCTGTTGTTGTTTTTCAAAAGCTTCTTGAGCAACTTTAGTTTCTTCAAGTTTAGCTTTTTTGTATCCAAATTCAGATATAGACGCTAAAGCTTCTGATTCAGCGGCAAGATCATTTGCTTCTCTTGCTGCTGCTAGTTTTGCTTGGGCAGCTGCTACACCTGATTTAATACTCTCTTCAGTTACAGCAACAAAGTCTGGTTGTAATTTAGAAAGTTTTGCATCAGCTTCTTTTTTATCTCTCATTATTTTTTGAGCATAAGAAAGAGCTTCATCTTTTTGACGCTCTGCTTCTCTCCATTTCTTCGTTAACTTTGCTATTCTCTTCTGTACACTATCAGAGTAATCTTTTAATTCTGTATCATCTTTCTTTTCTTCTAACTTAGTTTCTCTTTCATTTTCATAAGTTTTATCCTCTGGTTGTTTTTCTTCAACCACAGGTCTTACTGTTGACTCTTCAACTGGAGCCTCTTTCTGTTCTACAATATCCTCTTCTTTTGTTTCAGGAACATCGACATCCATTGCTGGACCAGAGGTATCGAGTTCAACTGTTTTTTTCACTTCTTCAGTGTCTGGCATAGTTTTCTCCTTCTATGTTTAATATTGATGAAGTATATCTTCGGGGTTATCTATTTTTGCTAATACTTCATCATCATTTAGCAATCTAACTTCACCCCCGTCAATTTGAATTCTTGATCCTGCATAACGTGCAAAAATTACCCAATCACCTTTTTTACACCAAGGTCCTTCGGGATATCTTTCTTTATCATTATAACAGTCTGGACCTTGAGCTAATACAAGACCACAAGTAGATCCTACTTGTTGTCTTTCTAAAGTTTCTTGTCCAAGAAATAAACCACCCTTAGTTTTTTCTTTCATTTTGAAAGGAAGAATTAACATTCTCCAACCGGTTGGTACTGGTAATTTTGAAGATTCTTTTGTTTTTAAACGTTCGTAAGCATCGACTTCTTTGTCGTTTTGCTCTTTATTTTCTTTATCATACTTTTCAGCCAAAGCATATTTAATCTTTGGTGTTGAGTTTGATGACTGTTCCTTTTTCATCTTTTTGCTCCTTTTCATTTAGCAGGTTAGAGATATCCTGTAAAATTGTTAAACACGTATGTGCTTGTCCTAGCATATACTTATATTTTTCCATATTGTCAACTGTGCCTGACATCATACTTTCTCCGATATTATGATATTGGTCTTTCAAAGATCTCTGTATTTTATTTATTAGTGTAAGTTCATCCATTTAACATTTCCATCTTCTGCGAGCCTGTCTTAGTCTAGAATTAGGATCTTTTGCAGCCTTTGGAAATTTTTTCATTTGGCCTGCGCTTCTTGCACAGTACGACTTACGTCGATTTGCAGCTTTAGATCCTGGTTTAACTTTTCCAGTCACCGCTGTTTTTAATTTTGAACCGGGATTTAATCTTCTATAGGCTTTGACACCGGCTCGTGTCATACCAGCTCCAGACTTTGTAGATCTAAAGTTCTTTTTATTTCTCGCAGGCATAGTGCCTTTGTTATATAATTCTCTTGGCATTTGTCCTCTTGATATCATATTCTTTGTAACTCCGGATTTTTAGATAATATATTTTTTTCTGCTCTTGGTCTAGCAACAGAATCTTTACTTCTTTTTCTAAGTTGAGCAATTGCAGATTCTTTTAACTGTTTTTGTTTTTTTAATTGTTTTAAATCTTTTTCTAAATTCATGATATTTTTGGCATCCTAAAACCAGGGTTAGAATAATATTTTGCGTAAGATTTATTTCCAACTTTTACTCCACCTAAATCTCCAGATACATAACTTCCAATGTAATTTTTTTGTGCTTGTCTAACCATAGCATCTCCACCGTCTGCTTTTTTAGTTCTCTTTGCAAACGTTGCAGCTCTACTAGGTGTAGGGCCTGTATTCGCTTTTGCTTGTTTTCTTTTTACGGCACCCGCACGTTGCCCTTTGGACATCGCTCTTGCTTTTGCAATGGGCACGCATTTTGGATAATTTTTTCTTTTTTCTCCACCACTCCGACCACACTTGGGGTATGAGCCATCCGATCGCTTGTTCGCAATATCTACCCAATTTTCCTTCACCCATGCTCTTAAACCTTTCTTGGCCATTAGACCTCCGTCATCATAGTCATGTCTTCATCAACAATTAATCCACCATCAGCAGCTTTTTTTCTTTTCTTCTTGCCACCTGGTGTAACTTTACCAGAGCAAACAGCAGATGCATACATATTAGCATACGCGCTTGGGTACACTTTAAATTTTCGCTTCGCTGCAGCTTTACCTCTTGGACATAGTTTTGCCATTATGAATTTTTTCCTCTAGCTTTTTTGTTCATACCTTTTTTACAGATTCCACCACCTCTTAAAACTGCTCTTCCACCTGATCGATAACCACCCATAGCTTCTGGTATTATTTTTTTAAATTCACCTGTTCGTTTAACTACTTTAGGATCTTTTAAAGTATCTTGAAAATCCGATAATCTTTCATTTTTTTCCTGTAATTCTACTCTTTTTTTATTTAATCTTTGTTTTTTTGATTTTGGATTAAAAGTTGCTTTAATCTCTTTTTTAATTCCAGTAATTGCACTATCTCTACCTTTTATATAATCGTCTTCAGTAAAGTCTGCATCTTTGTAATCTTTTTTTAAACTTGCAATTTTATCTTTATTGCTCTTATACATTTTATCAGTTCTTCTTTGAGCTGCTTTTCTAGATTCTTTTAATAGTTCTGATTCTGAATTAGCCATTATACTTTACCTCCACGTCTAAAATATTTTTTTCCCTTTAAAGCCTCCAAACGTGCAGAAGGCTTTGTAGGTTTCTTCTTCTTCTTTTGTTGCATCATCTGCAACATTTTCTGAAGTTTTTTTTGACGAGACATTATCTATTGATTTTGCCTTTTTTCTTCATCTTGCTACCGAATTTTCCGTAAGACTCATCTCTGCTAGCTTTTAATTGTTTAGCAGTTCTTTTCTTTCGGATTCTCATAGCGATAGATTCGTCTTTTCTATCTTTGTAACCTTGTTTTTTCTTACCAACTTTTTTCACAGATCCTCCTTTTCTGTACATTTGTCCGCCTCTCATACCCATATCAGGACTATAAAAGCCAGACTCTTCATCTCTTCTTGCAGTGCCAGAAACCATTTTTCCACCACCTCTTTTCATTGCACGTCCACCAGAATTAAAACCAAATCCAGGAACTTGTTTATTAAATCGTTTATTAGGCATTATTTTTTTCCTCCGTTTCTAAAAATTTGTGTACCCTTTATACCATAAATTGACGCCACGACAAGGATCCACAAATTGGTGAACCATGACGGGAGCTGTGAGAACATGTCGAAGAACAATTTTACTTTGTCCATCGCTGTCGGATCATCCGAGATGACTGCCCAGGCCAGCACCAACACGGGCAAACTTAAAATTATGAGAACGGCTTCGTCCTTCCAGTCCGATTGTCTAGCTTCAAGGAGTTTTCCTTGATAAGCTTCGTCACCTCGGGCCATCTTTTCAGCATGCATTAACTGTGCATCTGACATTGCCATCTTCGTTCTCTGCTTGTTAGCATAAATTTTACTTCCAGCAGAAACGGCTAGTTTAATTGCCGATAACCACATACTAGTACCACTTAGCTGTTTTCTTTTTGTCCTTAAGCATTCTTCTAGTACCTCTTACTTCTGTTTCATCTCCAGTTGGTATGTAGTTTCTTTGCATACCATCTGCAGTAGTTACAGATCTAGGGTCCAACTCAATGTTTTGAGATGGAATGCTTACGTCAACTGACTGTGTAAAAAACTTATCGTCTTTTTTTGCCATATGTCCTCCTATTTTTTTCTTAACTTCTTCAATGTTATAGCAAGACGCGCTCTTTGTCCAAGCTTTCCTGATTTTTTAGCTGCTGAACGTAATTTTCCAGCAGGGATCGTCTTACCTTTTTTAATTCCTAAAGATTTTCTTAGAGCTCCAGGTTTTTTTATTGCTTTTTTAATGAAACCACCTTTTCTTGCTTCATCTCTACCAGACATTGCCTTTGCAATTGCCATCCCTCTTCTTTTTTCGTAAGGAGAGAGACTTCCGTCTTTATTTAAGTCGGATTTTTGTTTATTTATCATCGATTTTCTCCTTCATATTTTTCTATTTCAACACTTGGCATCATTTTATCTACATTTGGAATAGATTTGCTCAAGATTGTCTTTTCAATTGATGTATTAGCTCTTAGTTTTGCTAATTTTTCATTTTGATCCAACTTCTCATCAGTGTTTTGTTGGTTCATCATGGCTTTCATACGATCGAGATTGATTTTTTCTTGTCCTTCTCGTTTTTTACGCTCGTTGTCCATAGCTCTAAGGTCTAATTCTCTTGCTCTTAATTTAGCGATAGGATCATTTCCAAAACCTGAAGTAACTTCTCGCTCTTCTTTTAAGAACTCTTCCATCATTTCAGCAATCAACACAGCTTTTCTAGACTCTAACCTTTGAGTCATTGCTTGAAGCTGTTGTGCAACTTGTGGATTCTGCGCTGCCATCTGTTGCATTTGTGCTAATTGTGGAATTTCTCGTGCAAACTCTAATTCAATTTGTTCTTGTGCCATCAAACTTATGTGCTCCATAATATTTTTTTCCATAGCGGCTGTAACCATAGGATTATTTTTAGCAATATTAGTTGCCATAAAATTTAAATGCGAAGTAATGTGTGCTCTGTGATCTTGACCAGGAAACGCTTGAAAAGGTTTACCTGCTAGAGCCATAATATTTTCTAACGCTGGGTCCATTGGTTGAGGCTGTTGTGGTTTAATTAATACTTGATCAATATTTTTTACACCCAACGCTTCATACATATTTCTATATGCTTGATATAAATTATGCATTTGCGGATTTGACGTTGCCAGTTGCAACTCCGTTTGCGCGAGGGAAATACGCTGAGTTTGTGAAAAGATGTTGGGATCCGCAACTGGCACAATATCTACCCGATCATCAAAGTCTTGTTGTTTAATCATTCTTTGACCCCCAACTACGTCGTACGGATACTCCGGTGGTAAATATAATTTGAATACTCTTGCTAATAATTTAAATTCTTTTTTAAGAGCAGAATAAATTCTTTTGTGTATTGCTGACATTGTTCTGCTACCTCTTTCAAGAAGAGCAACAGTTGTTCCTACAGCAGCTTGTTGATTGCCATCACCAATTTGTAAATCTGCAATCGATGCAAATCTTTGACCAGCTTGTACAACGATACCCATTAATGATAGTAAAGTTTGAGATGGTTCTTTAAATGGTAACATCATAAATGAATCTTTTAAATTACCACCAGGTGCATCTACATCTCTAAACTCACCAGGTTGTATAGATTGCGCATCATCTCTAATTCTAATGCCACGCATTTTAAATCCTGCGGGTAAGTTGGAAAGCGTACCCGCATCCAATAATTGACGAAGAGCTGCTGTTGCAGTTCTAGACAGACCACCAATCATATGGATGAGACCGAAGCCATAGAAACCTAGTCCAGGTAAAAATTTAAAATGAACAAAGTAATCTATTTTGTTTTTGTTCGGATCTCCAATTTGATAATTTCTTCTAATAGCTAAAACTTTTCTTGTAGCTAATTCTACAGTAACAATGTAAGGAATTTTTATTCCAGATGGTTCACCAGTTTCTTGATTAACATCTTCAAAACCTTCAAGATCTAAATTAACATGACATTCAATTAAAGTATAAATGTCATCGTCTTTAGATTTTCTTTGACCTTCAAGTTCTCTTTCTTTTTTCTCTACATCAGATTCTTCATAACCAGGTGTTCCTAATTCTATATCTAAATAAAATCCACCTACTTGTTGTTTTCTTAAATCGTTTTTAGAAACTTTAATCCGGTGAATGACTGCCTCCGCATCGTCTAATGAGGTAGCCGAATAAGGGACAATCAAATCATCTGCCGGAACGAACTTTGATATAGCTCTTCCTTCAAGTTCATCGTAATAAATTTTTTTAAACGCTGAACCTGCAAGAGGTAAATAGAAAAGCATTGAATCAAAGTCAGGCTCATATTCTTTCATTTTTTCCATGAGCTCAAAATTCATATAATCTTTAACACGTTCTGCTTGTTCTGCTTTTTCTGGACTTGGTGCTCCGACTACTTGCGTTCGGACTGGTCCATTAGCTGGGAGTAACTCTTTATAAGCGAGCGCTTGAAACTGTGTAACAGCTTCAGCCAAAACCGGGTGAGTCGCCCCCGAGGCACCTTGAAACGGTTCCGTTCGCATGTCATATTTAAATCCTAACAGGTCAAGACCTTTTGTGTAAGATTGTTCCCAATCTTTTCTTGACATGTTATAGTCCATATACTTTTGCGTCAAGTCACTTCCTAATTCTCCTAAAATATCATCTGGTAAAAATTCTGCTAAATTTGCGTAGTGTTCATCACCACCTTCTGGTGATGCTGCATTTGGATCAAAATCTATATCAACTGATCCATCTTCTTGTTCTATTACTTCAACGGGTCCTTTAGATGTTTCTTCTGCAACCGCAATTTCTTGCGCTTGATCTACTATCTCTTCTTCACCCGGAATTGTTACTGAGCCCCTTGGACCTTGCGTCAGGGACTTGTCTATTTTGTCTGCCATTTGTTTTCTCCAATTTAACTGTTTTAACAGTATTATAATTAATTTTCAACCCCTGTGGCGTGGGTCCTGATTCAGGCGGCAGGAGCCAGGTCTTAGGGTACGAATTCTTCTGTTTCATCTCTTTGTCCTCTTACTCTGTTTTTTAACGAATCTAATCCTTTTGCAGCCTCTGGTCCAAATAAATATGCCGCTCCTAATTCATCTGGACTTGTAAATCCTTGTTCTGCTGCTTTTGCTACATCTGCTCCACCCATAACCATACCTGCTGTACCTAATACAGGAACAAAAGGTGCTGCTACTCTTACTATAGGTCTAGCAATTTGTTTTGCATATTTACCAAACGTCTTTAAAGCGCTTGGTTTTTTAGCCGCTTTTATTTGCTCATTAATATTTAAATTTATTAAATCATAGTCAGCTTGAGTTAATTCTTGAACAGGTTTATCAATTAAACCAAAACCTAAAACCTTAGAATAATCTACACCATAACGTCTAGGTACCAATGTTTTTTCATCAACTAAAACTCCTTGTAAAACTCCTTTGGTTCGATCAGCTAATTCAGAAACTTTTAAATTTATTGTTTCAATTTTTTTTTGAATATCTTTTGGAACTTTTCCAGGAGTTAACCCTTTAATTAATTTTTGTTGATCGTCATACAACTTTCCTAATTTTTGTTCAGTAGGTCTAACTAAAGATTGGTTAACAACTTTCTGATCTAATCCTAAAGAAGATATTAAATACTTTGATCCAAAATTTGCATTAGCTTTAAGTGAAGCTCTGTGAGCTATATCTAAATCATTAGCTAAAGCTGTTGGATTTATTTTTTTAATATTTTTTTTAATTTTTGCTTCTGCTGATGGATCAGATGTTTTTTTAATATTTTCTTTTCTAAACTCATCTCGCTCCCTTAATCTTTTTTCAGTGCCTTCATAAGTTTGTTTAGGATAAGTTAAATTTTTTTCATTAGCTACAACCCTATTTACTCTTTCAACATTAGTTAGGGTCATACCAAATTTTTTAGCTAAATCTTCATTTGTTAAAAGTTTTAATCCTTCTCTAGATCCTTTTGGATATTTATATCTGTCAGTCAATAATTTTATATACTCTTTTTCTTGAGCAGCGTTTGCAAATTTTACATCGGTTAATTTAGTTTTACCGGTTGGACCTTCATAAACAGGGGTAGGTTTATCTACTTTTCTTTCTTTAAAAAATTTTTGAGATGCTGCAGTTGCAGCTTTACCGCCTTCAAGTTTTCTACCTTCGCTTAAAGTTTTATCTATGTTATTAATAATTACTTTTCTGGTTTTACCAGTATCTTTTTCGATTTCACCTAAAGTAGGTGCACGTCCTAATTCTTTTTCTAATTTATTAAAAGAGTTTGTAATAAGGTTTTTAAGATCAGACATTGGACTTATATTACCTGCTGACATTGCTCTTTTAATTGTTGATCTGCTATAACCTAATTGCTCTGCAACTTCATTAATACTTTTACCTTGTGATAAAAGAGTTTTAATTTTACCTTGTACTTTTGGATCAGATCCTATGGAAAAATTTGCTCGTCCACCCTCTGCAAAGAAACTTTTTAATTTGCTTATAAAACCTTTATCTTCTTTAGTGAATTTATCTTTGTATTCTTCTACAGCTTTTTTATATATTTTGTCAGCTTCTTTTGGATATTCAAAGTCTGGTAAATAAGCATCTAGTTCAGGGAAAAATTCTTTATCTAAATATCTTACGAAGGTTTCTTCTTTTAAAAAATACTTATCCATTATTTTTTGAAACTCAGGTTTCATCATAATTTTATGTCTAGCTTCGTGAAGGATAGTTGACATTTTTCTTAAATCCATAGGTTCAGTTCCTGTTTCAACAGGTCTTTCAAATATGCCTACTGGATATTGACCTTCTTTTATTTTTTCTTCAAAGGTAGATTCTGGAGATAATATTTGATCTAGTCCTCTTTTTTCTGCATACTTTTTAAATCTATCTAGATCTTTAAATCCTACTTGAATACCTTTGTAATTATAATTACCTGATTTATCCATCGCTGGATAAGTAATATCATCTGGATCAAAAAATTTTTTAGCCCCTGGATCTCTTTCTATAATTTTTTGTAAACTAGCATAATACTCATCGTCAGCTATTTTTCTTTGTTCATCTTTACTACCCTCTGCAAAATTCTCTCTTTTGTAAGTTTCTATTGTTTCTTTTATTTCTGCTTGAGGTAGTGATTGATAGATTCCTGATGCCTGATCCTCGGTAATTTGTCCTTTGGCTATAGCCTCTTGAAGATAGAAATCAAAAAGACGTAATGTAGATTCAGGGTCCAGGCCTCTTGAAGCTTCTTTTAATGTATTTAATTTATCTTTAAAAGTTCTTGGTGTAGGTTTTTCAGAACCATTGGCAAATGGTTTTCGCCTGACCATATGTGCATAGGCTTCATTATAATGATGGAGTTTCAAATTAAACTCCTAAGATACCGGGTAATCCTCCAACGGCAACACCAGCTCTAGCTTCACCTTCTTCCATTCTTAAGAAGTCATCTATTTCCATGATTGGAAATCCTGGCATTTGTTCGTTCATATTGTATTTGTAATTTTCGTAAGCATCTAAATCTTCTTGACTATAATTACCTGGTCTATAAGAAGCCATTTCCATTTCTCCAGCCATTTCTTTTCCACCAGAAGACATTTCAAAATAAAATTCTTTTAGTTCATCAATACTTCTAGGTCTTCGTTTTTTTCTTTTGATAAATTCTTCTACGATAGCTTCCATAGTTACTCTTGGATCAATTGTTTTTGCTGATGCTTGCATGATACCTTCTTTTTCCATAGGTCTACTTCCTTTTAAAATTTTTTCAAAATCACCCATGGGATCCATGCTGATTTCTTTTATTTGTATGTTATTCCTTTTTATGTAGTCCGTCAAGGATTCTCCTGCTTCAACTCCTACACCAGAATTGTAAGAATCTATTACATCTGCGTAACTTTCAAATTCCATTAATAATACGTCCTTTGTTTAGGTGGAATTATTTCATCCTGATAGTCTTCAGGGTGTTGAATTAGGCCACCTTGCCTAAATCTCATTACAGCTTGTGTCATTGAGTCTACCAAGTCATCGTGATCGCCATAAGGAAAAGCTGCGCATTCCTCAATAACTTCTTGTGCAAACTCCATTTCTTTGGGCGCCCATATCAGTCCCGACTCAAAGAGCGGAGATACTGCGTTTACTCTAGTATGCTTATCATTGCCTTTACTAGGTGTAAAATTTATAACAGGAATTCCCATCTTACGCAACTCATAAGTTAAGGGTAGTCCAGAGGCTTTTGATTCTATGATGACTGTTTCTGGATTCCAGTAGCCGTATTGTTCAAGCGCGACTCTACGCAACTCAGGGAACTCATATCGTTCTTTCACTGCATCTAATAAAATTAAATTTGGTGGACTATCTTCATCCGGACGAAAAACTCCCCACGTTGTGATTGCAGAAAAGTCTGCAGTTTGTTTTTTCATAAAAGCTGTGTCGTAAGATTGTATTACATGTTGCAGAGGTGGTAAATCATCGTCCTCCCATGCACGCCACCATTCTCGTTTTATTAAAGCTCCTTCTTCTGAAGTAGGATTTTGCATATACTGTGCATTCCATTTTGATAAAGGAATAGAAGCTTTAACAGATTCTAAATCTTTTATTTCCCAATACTCAGGCCAAACAGGTTTACCTGATGGAAGGATAGCAGGAAATTCTACAACGTCCCATTGATCAGCTTTAATTTCTTTTTGTGCATTAAGTAGTCTACCTGTTAAATCTTTTTCATTCCAACGAGTCATGATTACTATAATAGATCCACCAGGTTGAAGACGTTGTCTTGGTCCTGATGTATACCATTCGTAAGTTCGTTCTAATGCTTGTGCATTCATTGCATCTTGTTCAGAATGTGGGTCATCAATAATTAAAAGATCTGCACCCCTTCCTGTTATTGCTGAACCTACACCCGCTGCATAATACTCGCCTCCTTGAGCTGTTTCCCATTTGCCGGCAGCTTGTGAGTCTTCTCTAAGTTTTGTATTAAATACTTTTTGATATTCAGGGGAGTCAATCAAAGCTTTAGCCTTACGACCAAACCTTACAGATAATTCTGTTGTATTAGTAGATTGAATAATTTTTAATTTAGGATTTCTACCTACCATCCACGCAGGTAAAAGATAAGATCCAAATTCAGATTTGGTATGTCTTGGTGGCATATTAATAATTAATCTTTTTATTTCACCAGATGCTAGTTTATTAAATTTTTCTGCAATCTCTTTGTGATGTTTACCTTCTATAAAATCAGGCCAAACATGTTTAACAAAAGTTAAAAAATCAGTTTGAATAGATTGTTGTTTTTTCTTTTCACCATATCTATTGGCTAATAATGCAAACTGTCTTCTGACATCAGCAGGTAGCTTATCTAAGTTCTGTATAAATTTTTCATTCATAAAATTTTTTCGCAAAATTTTTTTACAAGTATTTTGAAAACTTATAAAGTATTTTACCATTATCTATTTAAAAATCCAGCAATTCTAGTGTAGGTTGTGGGACCCCTAGTCTAGATATAAAAAACATTTTTTAGGAAATTGCAAAATTAGGAATGGCTCTGGGACCACTACGCGTGGCGTGGCGCTGGCTGGCGCCACAACCTATGATTGATGCGTTTATTGCATACAACTATTAATCGAGAAGCGTCATGTATGCTTTAGGATTAAGTCTACTAAACTTGTCCAAAGCTTTTTGCATTTCATCCCATTGCTCTAATGCCTCGTGATAAAATACTTCGTCATGTACTTCTGATTCTTCTTTTGTTAATTCAACGGACTTGCCACTGAATCTGTTTCTTCTTGTGTAGTCTTTGTTGTCTTTCATGTCCCATATCATATAGGATAGATCAAGCATTGTCAACCTCTTTTATTTCTGTGGTTGTCCAATTATATCCATAACTATTTGTATGTGTAGTTTTTACCGGATCCTCGATTGGTGTTTCAAGAGCCTCGGTTCTTGGGTGTAATTGCACAAACTCTTGTATGTGTTCACTAATAAAATTATGTAAACAAGTTTGGTCACAAAAGTATTTCCACATTGAATTGTTCCTGTATTCGTTTAATGCAATTTTAATTGTTCTTAAAACTTTGTTGCCTTTGACACCACGAACTCGTGTGGTTGTCTGTCGTTTATGGCAATGTGGACCATGGCACCAATTATAGTCACTCATCTAGACCTTGCCATTTCCCAAACGCAAACAACAATTATAAACATAAATAGAACTTTTATTTCTATCGGCATTTGTCCCTCTCTTTCTTTGCTTTTATTAATGAATTCCAAAAACTAGTTTGATTTTGAGCGCCCATGATCATACTTGCCATTACGACATCATGAATAGGTATTTTATTCTTTTCATTAAATAATGTCTGTCCAAAAGTTTTTTTAATCTTTTCTCTCATTTTTACTGACATCATTAGTGCCTCACTTTCCACGATTGCGACGCTGTTCTATATCCATGTGCGTCTAGATCATAATAAACATAATACGCAACACCTTTTTTTGATGTTCCATATCTTGATTTATCATCATGTTTACCTTGTCTTGTTATGTGCTTTTTATCCTTGTTAGAATAATAAGTTATGTAAAATGTTTTAGTCATATTTCTTTCCTCTCTTTCTGTCCCTATCCTATACTAAATAGGATAGGGTGTCAATAGCTTAATTTACACTTTGTTGCATTTGCTGTCTTGCAATAGCAACCTTTTGATCTCTAGTTAAGACTTCTTTATCTTCTAAAAGACTTGCCAAATTGTCAGGACTATAAATTGAAAGTGCCATTGAACTACTTTCATTTAACATTGTTTCATTTAAAACAACTCCAACTTTATCGGCTAATTGTTTTGCCTGATCAAATGTTCTGTAAGATTTTAAACCTAATCTTACTTTTTGCATTTTGCCCTCAACATAAGAATACATTTGTTCATGCTCTTTAATTACATTGTCAGCACTAGCAACATACATCTTAAAAAAGTTTAAAGTATTCTCATCAACTTTAAAATTTCTTGAGTGACAATAACTAGAACCAATAGTCCAAAGTTTAAAATCATTTTCCCATTTATCTTTAGGATATTCTGTTCCTGTTGCGTCATTTCTAGAATGATTAAAACCCAAAAATTGATTTACTGATGTTTCATCAGCATAATATTTTGGATTTCTTTTTGAGTAGTCATTATTGATAGATAAATTGAAATCAGGGTTAAGACCTTTTGCTCTCATTTCATCTCGGTAGTATGCTCTTGCAAAGTTTCTACCCATGCTAAATCTTACATGAACTTCATCATTTGCTTCATACTCTCTACCCTCATCATCAACTTTAGTTATTGGTCGTTGAACATAGAAACAATTATCCTCATACAATTCACCACCGGCACGATTGTATTTTTGTATCATGGATCTGATTGTATCTACATCTTCCTGTGGTTGATGATATCTTACAACTTGATTGATCTTCTCTTTTGCCTTTTCACGCATAAGATCGTATTGTTGTTTTGCCTGAACTAATTTGTCTTTTACTTTATCTTCGTAAAAAGATTGAAATTGATCGGCAACAACTTTACGTTTATCGGCGTTTAATGTTATTTTTTTAGTTTGCATATTTCACTCCTTTATTTGTCCCAATATATCCCATATAAAATATATGTCAAATATTATTTTCGGCACAACCTATACGTGTATGGTCCAGTTTAGAATAATTCTAATGTAGTTTTTTTTATAATATACGCTAACCACCATCCCCAGCCACCGTCCAAGTGTATAGGATTTTTTAGGATATGTCAATTCATTAGAGTGTCCACAATGGGTCAAATAAAAAAATATTTTTTAAATAAATATTTGACTCCTAAATTATCCTATGTTATAAAATGGCATGACTGAAAAAACTAAAATAGATAAAATACATGACAGGTTAATTCTTCAGGCTAAAAAATTAGCATTAGTAGAATTACAAGTTAAAATTAAAGAAGATATTGATAAACTTGATACAGAATTAAATTGTATTGATTCCGATGAGGATGAAATACCATTTTAGATAATTAGATGGGACCGCAAAAGTTTAAATGCGGATAACATGGACCACCTCTGAAATTGGGTGGAGAGATCAAAAAGTTCCAGTTGCCAAAGCCATCTTTTATCAGGCGGAGAACTTAGAATTAAAGCTTTGCTCCGCCTGATCCCAGATCACTTGTTCTTTTTGCTAGCGTGTATTGGCAAGTGATCTGGGATCAGTTGCGATTACAGGCACGGCAAGATCCAGAAGCTGTAATTGAGAAGCTGTGTTGCGGGGCAACTGGTAAGGCCTTTCTATTAGTGCTGGCTGACAACAGCCATGTGTGAAGAGAAAGGCCGCAACAGGACCTGTAGAGAATGCATTGTTAAAAACAGGTTAAGCTCTACAGGGCCGCAAGCTCAAGCTTCAAGCCTCAGGCTCAAGCCACAAGCTTGACAGCTGGGCTAGGATATGATAGGATAAATTTAGAAAGTGAGAAATACATATGACTAAAAAAGATAATGATCCATTTGGTTTTAACAAAGCCATCAATTGGGAAAAATTAGAAGATCCAAAAGTATTAAAAGAATTAAAAAAACTTTTTGATGAAGAGGAGAAAAAAGAAAATGAAAACAAGTGAAGCATTAAAAATTATAGGCGGCTCATTGAGCAAGCCCTCAAAGATGCCAGGATGGTCGATAGGTTTACCGGCCAAAGAATGCAAAACTGGCGGCAAGCTTCAGAAGGTTAAGGGCTCAGTCTGTTATGACTGTTACGCTCTAAAAGGTTGTTACGTCTTCAAGGTTGTTCAGGATGCACAGTATCGAAGGCTTGAAGCTATCAAAAGCCCGCAATGGGTCACAGCAATGGTACACTTAATTAATTCAAAAAAGCCAGATGTATTTAGATGGCATGATTCAGGAGACGTACAGGATCTGGATCATTTAAAAAAAATTTATTCAGTTTGTAGGGCTACACCAGAGAAACGTCACTGGTTACCCACTCGAGAAGCATGGATCAAAGATCACCTGAAAGACAAGCCCAACAATTTAGTCATACGATTTAGCGCGCCCATGGTGAACCAGCGGGCGCCTCAGTCGTGGCCTAACAGCTCAGAGGTTGTTGAAGCTGGCGCTACATGTCCAGCCCCAAAACAAAACAATGAATGTCGAGACTGTCGACAGTGCTGGGATCCTATGGTAAAAACTATTAAATACGGTAAACACTAAAATGTTTAGACACCCAAAATATTATAAAGAATTACGCAAGCGTAATAGGGACTTATCGGAGCTTCAACAGGTAAAGCTGGAACGCTCAGTCCCACAATCGGATCAGGTCATTAGCGAGACTACGGCGACGGCCAATGGAGAGCGTGCACCTGGTCCGGGCCTCAAGCAAGAGGGCTCAAGCAACAAGCAACAAGCGGATAAGGCTCAAGCTACAAAGTCTCAAGCATCTTGAGGCAAGACTCAAGCCCCAAGCTGTGAGGTTCAAGCTTCAAGCCACAAGCATCAAGCTCCTTGATAACCTTCCCCTCATAAAGTTTTACAAGGTTAAGGGAGAGGTCCTTAACCAAGATAAATGTATTGCTCGGATGTCGTATATGAAATGATATTTGATGTGGAGACAGGCGTATCTTGTTTGTCTTTGTTACTTTTAATTCTACAGTGAAAAAGTGGCCAAAACTATTACAGCCCAGTAGATCAGGAGTCCCCCATGCAGCACTATTTTCCAAGCGTGTAAATGATAATTTGCAATTATTTTCAATATTGAGCGTTTTAATTTCATGCCATAGTTTCTTTTCTGGTTTCACTACTACACCTCATTCATTTGTCAATCATTTTGAAAAAATTTGTACAGTAATTCTAGGCATGATTGGACTCAATACAGGGTTAACTTTGTGAGAGATTGGAGCTTTTACAAGCACTAAAGAATTGCCTACAACAGGTAAAAAACCATGACCATTTCCATCTGTAAACATAAGCTCACCACCCCATTGTTCATGCCATTTATTATTTATGTAATAAGTTGCTCCATAACTCCACTTACCATCATCATGCCAATTAATTCCAGAGTTTTTTTCCATATAATGAATAGTAGTTTTACTCTCATTAAGTCCTAATTGAAAATAAGGATTATGTTTAACTAAAGTTTTTAATGTCTCAAAAGGTTTGTAATTATCCACCTCAGTGCGTTTAGGAGGAACAATATTATTCCATAAAAATTCCGGCCAAACTCCACCACTACTGTGTAAATTTATTTGTTTTCTTTCTCTGATGATAGCATTATGAATACCCTTATAGGTTTCTTTATCTAAAAAATTATGAATCCACCAAAGTTTACCTGGAATAGAATAAGCTAAGTGCATGGTTGCCCTTGACGTAAAAAACAATTAATAGCATAACGAGTGCCTTCAGTAATAGGTTCTGTGCCATGTATCCAAATAGGTTCTGCAGGAAATATCATTGCATCTCCAGTCTTAAATGATTCTTTTATTTGACCATTAAAGAATCTAAACTCACCACCTTTATAATCCTCATTCAAATTTAATGTACAAGATCCTCTTGTATGAGGACCAACATCAGTGTGATCTTTAATTAAACTTCCTTTTTGATATCTAAGTATTCTTATATTATCAGAGGCATTTATTAAAAGACTATTAAAACTAGGGCCTATTTTTGTAGTTGTAATGTGTACAACATAGTTAGTAACCATTATACCTATGTATTGTTTAGCTATATTTAATGCATAAGTTATATCTTCATTGGGATTACTTATTTGAGACAAATTTAAACAATCAAAATTATCTTCCTCTAATTTTTTTGTTTCATACTTATAACTATTTTCTTTGTGGAAAAGATTAGGGTATTTTTCAAATATTTTTACTATGTTTTGACAATCCTGTTTAGGAACTAATCCATTAATTCTATATTTTAAATCAGATATCTTATGATCATATGTCATATTTTTTTAATTACTTTACCCATTTTCCATTGTTCAGGTGAAATTGTAATGGCAAGTCTATGAGATTCTCTCACTCCAATTAATTTATTTTCTAAAAGCTTTACACCGGTGATGTCATAGAACTCACCATTTGGCAGTATAACTTGTACTCTAGCGTTGGCTGCCACCTCGCCTTTCATAAATTTATCTAATGCTTGTCTTAATACCTTTCCAGTAAACATGGGTTGATTTATAGACGAAGTTATACTAAATATCAAGTATGATAGATAAAATGATTTATAACACTTTGCTTTGGGTTATGGGATGGTCAGGGCAAATTAACTCTTGGGCTTGGCGTAAGCACGCAAAGATGATTGAAGATAAAAGATTAAAAGAAAACGAAGAGTACGTAAAAGAATTACAAAGAAAATTATAATGGGTTTACCTAAAAAATTAACAGAACAGCAAATGAAATTTGCATACGAACTCGTTACAAATGAGGGAAGGAAAACTGCAACAGAGTGTGCTGTTGATGCTGGCTTTGCAAAAGACTCAGCAAGACAATATGCAAGTAAATTACAAAATCCAAAACTATACCCGCTTGTAGTTAAGTATATAGGTGAACTTAGAGAAGAGTGGCAAAAGAAATATGAAGTAACTTATGAAAAACATATTGCAGAGTTAGGACAAATTAGAAAAGATGCTCTTAAAAAAGGAGCGTGGTCAGCTGCAGTGAACGCTGAGGTAGCACGTGGGAAAGCTGCGGGTCTATATATAGAACAAAAAATAATAAGAACAGGGAAACTAGAAGACTTAACGACAGAAGAATTAGAATCCAGAATGAAGAAGATAATTGATGATTACTCACCCATTCTAGAAAACGTCCCGTTTGAGGAAATAAAAGGGCAAGTCCTAGAAGAAAAAGAAACCAAAGAAAAGCCAAAAGACTAGTCATGTTCTGTCTTATCTAAATCATTTTTTAACATTTCAACAATCCAAGGATTATCTCTAAACACACCCATCATTACATTAGTAAGTTGATTAACCACCGCCTCTTCATGTTCTTCTTTTTCAAGAGCAGCTTTTTCTTGATTCAAACCAGAAACTTGTACAGCAGCATGCATAATTTCATGAACAATTGTGTTAGCTCTTTCTTGTCCACAAAGATCATGTTGTACATGTATTACATTCTGCCTATAATCATATTCACCAAAACAATCAGTCATCTCCCATTTTTTATAATC
>Ga0080013_1002933_pt1 | contig 18949 bp, 20 predicted proteins | sample ETNvirenome_6_85_FD_69236 | JGI IMG/M metagenome (GOLD analysis project Ga0080013, IMG submission 69236) | Marine viral communities from the Pacific Ocean - ETNP_6_85 (SPADES assembly) (version 2) | ecosystem: Environmental > Aquatic > Marine > Oceanic | place: Pacific Ocean | collected 2013-06-19 | reverse complement strand
ATAAACACGTAGTTAATATAATACCTAACTCCAGATTATCAGCCGAAAACGCTAAGATTTTAAGCATGATTACTTATGCCAAAAATTTGTTGAGGCTAAGGAGTTAGTTAAACAGATAATAAGGCTAGGTATTGCCAGTATTTGGAACCGAGTTTTCGTCATAACAAAACGGTTTAAACATGGACGATATCCAAATATGCTATGGCTCTAGCCTTATAAATTTGAATAGTACTTGCCTAAAACAAGTCAAGTCCTGAGAAGGCAAGCTAAGCTGATTCCAGGAAACCAGACTATAGAATAGATTTGCTGGTAACTGAACTTGAATGATAAAAAGGCTATTCAATTGATTTGGAGGAATTATGCCATATCCATTTAGAAAAATAACTAAAGAATGTCCACATTGTGAAGAACGTGAGATTGATGGAGAAGAATTTGAAGTAGATTATAATCCACAATCAGATCACTATTACACAGCATGGAAATACTGGTGTAATAATTGTGGTAAAGACATAGATGAAGAATATCTTATTCCAGAAGATGAAGAGGAATAGATATGAAATACTTCGGAAAAAAAATGACTGACGATAAAATACAATACGTCAAAAACTTAAACAAAAAACTAAAAACAAGAAATTCAAAATATAAATTCATTAAACCTAACCCAGATAAGTCAATTAAATGGGATTTTAATGAATGGATGGATTGGATTGACCATTGTTGGAAGGAGATGTTCAATGCATAAACTGGAAACAGTATTTAATACACCAATATCAGATATAAAAAGGATATTACTTGATGGAGTTTGGTATGATGTACATACTATAGAGTTTTATCTAGATAGTTCACCTTACGTGATGCTACAAAAAAGAATATTCTTTGAAGCAGCACTTCAAGATGATTCAACATCTAAAGGTAAGAAGACAAAGAATAAATCTAGCAGAAAAGTAGTAGGTAGCTTTGATAAGATAACTATGATTGAGGCTAAATATTCATGAAATTATTAACCAAAGAAATTAAAACTAAAGCTAAAAAACAATATAATAAGAGTTCAGATTTAGAATCGCAAAAAGTAGTTGCGAAATTCTTTGACCCCATGGGAAGTTGGACATGGTACCTAATGAATTTAGGTGACGATGAAGACTATGCCTGGGGAATAGTTAAAGGTCATGAAGTAGAAATGGGTTCATTTTTAATAAGTGAGCTTGAATCAATACGATTACCTTTGGGAATGCGTATAGAAAGAGATAAATTCTGGAGTCCTTTGGTTGCAAAAGAAGTATATGATGGTTTGCTAGAAGGCAAACACTTTTGAATGAAGAGGAGGGCGTAAGCTCTCCTTTGTCCCCTTGTGGGCTTGTTATTGTTAACGAATAAATAATCAAAAATTTCGTCTAGAACATTGCATTAATAAGCCCACAAATATTAACGAGGAAGGAGATACCTTGATAGATGACGCACCAAAACATCCTTTTAACATCTTAAGAAAAGATGAATTCAAAAAAAGCATAGAAAAGAAAGGTAAATTTGATTACCTGTCTTGGGCAATATGCTGGGATAAATTAAAAGAATGTGATCCAAATGCCCGATATGAAATGGTAGAAACAATTGAATGTGGACAAAGTAAGATTTGTCATGTGAGATTGTTTTATGATTGGGATGGCGATGAATGTATACACGATGAATACTTAGCTGTCACAAATCATATGAACCAAGCAGTATCCAATCCAGATGCAGTACAAGTTGTAAATACTTTTAGACGTGCAATTGCTAAAGCAATAAGCATGGCAACGGGATATGGATTAGATCTATGGATCAACGAAGACATTCGTGACCTTGATTATGTGCCTAATAGCATAAAAGGCAGAATGCCAGAAAAAGGTAAAATAACACCAGATCAAACTGCTAAACTAGATAGACTTTCTAGGAGCAATTTTCTAACTACAAATGGACAAATCAAAGTAAAATCAATTATGAAAGATGAGTCAGTTTTAGAAGAAGAAGTTGCTAAGAGAATAGTTGAAATTGAAAATGTAATTAAAGAAAGAAAATCGAAGGAGAAGAATTAATGGGTTTAAACACTAATTTTGCTACACCGAAGAGTAAAGATTTTATGTCTGGAGTGTGGGTAAACAATGTAACTGTTGTATCAGTAGAGCCAATTTATGGCGGTACTGAATGGCAGCATGAAAAATATAAAGATGACATAGGAGTAAATATAGTTATCGAAATAGGTCAAAGCTTTCAACCAACATTTTATGTGGGTGGCAGATTAAAGAAAGATGACTTTGGAGAAACTGTAGGACTAGGATCAGTAAGACGAGTATCTGAGTTTTTCGATGCTATAAATGTTGATGTCAATATGGATGATGATACATATAAACTTGACGAAACAAATTTAGAAAACTGTGTTGGTAAAGAGTTTATGAGATTATCTTACGTAAGTGGTAAAAGAGAAAATGGTAAACTTAAATATACAGATTTTCAAACAGTTGCTTCCGCACAATCTGAGAAGAGAGATCTTGTTAGTACCTTCAAGGATCATATCAATAAAGAGTGGATAAAGAACTATAAGCCTGAAGTTATGGAAGATAACAATCCATCAATTGGAAACGATGAACTCAGCGACTGGTAAACGATCAACAGCTAAAGATATCATACTTGATTACCTGTCAAGTAGATTTCTTCAAAATGTATACTATATATCATCTCATGATTTTGAAACAGATGTAGTAAAATTTGGGAAAGATTGGCATGGTAAATGGCATAACCCAAGTACATATAGTAGAGCATGGAGAAAACTAAAAGAGTCAGGATCTATTCCTGAACTTGATGTCTTTAAAGTTGAATCAACTAAAAATAAGAGTGCAGAAACAACATGGGTACTAAAAACAAGAACATAGAAGTTGCCATAGGTAGCGTAAGCAATCGTGGCAATGTTGATAATATTGACAATTTAAGAGCATATGCTGCACCCAATCTAGAAGTGTACAGGTCGATGTTTCTTTATGATGAATCCTTTAATGGAGATATAAAGAAATACAATGGAACATTTGAGATTAACCAAATAATCCTTGATGTAGATATTAAGGATGGTAATCTAAATAGCATTAAAGACCTGTATGCTTTCCTAGCAGATGAATTCACATCTGAATATTTCAGATTTTGGTTTAGTGGAACTGGATTCCACGTACACCTTCCAGACCTGTTTCAGCTTGGCTCACGTAAGGATCTACCAGGAGTCATTAGGCTGACCCTGGACAAGATATTTGTCGGTTATGGCGTAGATTCTATATACGACAGGGCTAGGCTGATACGGGCTGAGTATTCATTTAATAAGAAAAATGATACATATAAAATCCCACTAGACCATGATGATATGTTTTATTTGCAATATAATGATCTCATTAGAAAAGCCCAGGAAGTACCAGACTTCGATAATGGCTTAGAATATCCTACTTTAATAGAAGATTGTAAGGCTTATTGGGAAGACAGAGTGCTCTGGACTAAGCCTAAAGGGGATACACATATATCTGATGATATAACAACAAATAATACACAAAACTTAACATCTCATGTAACTTGTGTACAGAAGATGTATAGCCAAGGCCCTGTTTACGGTAAAAGACACATGACTGTCCTAAGAATGGTATCAGCGTGGAAACGTAGCGGCATACCTATTGAAGGTAGTGCGGCAATGGTACAATCTTGGGGAGGTGACTTTGCAAGTAGAGAAGAAGTCGATAGAATATTAGCAAGTGTATACGAATGGGAACATGATGGCTATAGCTGTAATGATCCCATAATGGATGCATATTGTGACTCTAAATGTAAGTTTTATCGTAAAAAAGACTATGGTGTGGAGGTATTTAACGCAGATAATATGTCTGAACAATTCCTTGAGTTTGTAAATTCTGATTTAGCAGACAAAAGCTTTGACTTAAACGAAATGTATGATATTGGAAGTAGCTATAAATTCACAGAAGGTGAGTTAATAACTATGATTGGCGATACAAAATTAGGTAAAACAGCTTTTATACAGAATATTGTAACAAGAGCAAATAACTTCAAGTGTCTATACTTGTCATTAGAAGTTAATCAAAAATTAATGTGGAGAAGATTTTGTCAAATAGCTTTTAATGAAAATAAGCACGAAATCACTAAGCATTATATAGATAACGATCTTGAATTCATGAATAAAGCCAAGGATAAATTGGGACATATAAAGATACTAACAGTATCTCCAGAAATAAACAGTATCATAGATGTCATATCTGCACTTCAACCAAAAGTCATTGTGATTGACACAATTGACGAAATAAGAGTAGATTATGTAAATGATTCATTAGTTAAGATGCAAAAGATTGTAAGTAAGCTTAAAGAAATAGCTCAAAAGTATGAAGTTATCATATTTGCAGTAAGTCACATTAGTAAAACTGCTGCTTATGATGGCAATTTAACTAGACATAGTGCAAAAGGTGACTCATCTATTGAGCAAAAATCAGATAAACTAATAGGGATATCTGCCCCTAATCCACAATCAAAGGCAAGAATAATAGAATCTATAGTGGCACGTGACGAATCAGGATTTAAACTTAGGTGTTGGTTCAATCACGAATCATTTAGATTTCAGCAAGCATCTGATTAGCATAGGGGGAGTGTAATGCTCCCCTTTTTATGCTATAGAAAAGGAGTAAAATGACTTTTAAAATACTAGGGTTCCCAGTTTTTAAATGTGTAAAAGTTGGAACAAAAGGAGTGACAGGACTTAAAATCGTAGTATTAGAACTAATTAACTTTGCTATAACCTATGGAACTTTAAAAGGCGAACATATACATTTAAGCTTTGGTATTTATAGGTTTGAAATATTTGGAGGACTAACCATATGGTCATGAGTAAACAAAAAGGCAACAGGGTTGAACGTGAAGTAGTAAAAATATTCGAAGAATATGGATGGAAAGCACGTAGAGCCTGGGGATCCAATGGAAGAGCACTAGGCTATGACGAAGAAGTAGACGTTGCTGCAAAGCATCCAATGCTTAATATTAATGGTGCAGACATACCAGAGATCAGAGTTCAGGTTAAAGCCAGGAAACAAATATCTAAATATATTAAACCAAATACTAGCGTTGTTGATTGGCAAGTTCTAAAAGAGAATAGAGAACAACCGTTGGTAGTACTTCCGTTACACGATTTACTATCAATAATAGGAATACTATCTGGAGAAGTTTATTAATGAGGATAACTAAACAAGAAGAAGAGTTACTAAATGAGATAGATAAATATAAGTATACTCTAAAAAGTATTCAAAAAATAATAAACGTAGCCCTGGAGGGTAAAGATGAACAATTCACTAGGAACAGAGATCACAATGGACAAGCTGCAGAACGCCAAAGTTCTAATTGCGAAGTGTGTGACTGATAATGTAAATAGAATGTCTTATATGAAAGCAATAGATGAAGCTATTGGATATATAATTAGCTTACAAACTTTATGTAAGAATATGGGAGTAGATCTTCCAGAAGGAACCAAAAAAGATGAACAAAGCAAGGCTAAATAGCATCATAGAGATGTATGAAGACTTGCTAAGGAGAGGCAGAATCCCCTTAGACGGTTCAGCATACAATAGAATGCAGAAACTAAAATTACAAAAACTATTGAGGAGAAAAACATATGGAAACAGTAGCAGCAACAACTGAAAACCAAAAACTTAGTATCGAAGAAATGATGAGAAAGTGGAGTCTTGCTGAATTGGAAAAACAAAACAATTCTCTTAAAGACTTTGCTAAAATACTAAAGCCATTTAAAGAAAAAGGTTTTGATAGAATCGTAGTAACTTATTCTGGTTGTGGAGATTCTGGAGAAATATATAGTACTGATTGCATGAAAGATGGAAAAACCATTGATCCATGTATATGGAAAAATCATGGTGACAAATCTGATCCAGTAATGCCTGAAGAATGGAAAGAGTTTAAGAATGAAAATCGTGAGTCTGGAGACAATTCATTTTATGATCGTAGGAAATTAATGAAGTTCTTAGACCCATTACATGAAGCCTGTTATAATATATTAACTTACGATTGGTATAACAATGAAGGTGGAGAAGGTGATATAATATTCGACCTTAAAAATATGACTATTGAAATTCAAGCTTCTCATAGAGTTGAGACAATTGAACCAGTAAGTGAGAGTGAGCAAAAATCTCATTTTCAATTAGAATACTAATGAAAGCATTTAATCATTGTAAATCATCAGTTAAATACTTTGGTGGTGAAGAAGATGATTATCTTGATATCCACCGATGGTTCGATGAATCTAAGTCCTTTTATGGAGATATAAGACATCGTGCTTTAAGACACCATACACAAGGAATAGCTGAATGTGAAAAGCTATTTGGTGTGTATATATATAATTCAGATGGTAAAAAAGTAATCGTTAAGTCAGTAGCTGAACAACATGTAAGAGAAGATCTAGGTTTTATACCTACAATTCAAGATTGGTTTAGTAAAATCAAACCAGAACTTTGGATGGCTTCGACTAAACGAAATACTAAAATGAATCTAATGTAATGAAACATAGAGGCGTGGCTTTTGCTGTGCCTCTTTGTTTTTTCTACGTTTAACTTGATTGGCAGTTCTGCCTTGAGATTTTAACTTTATATTTAAAATACGCCTTGCTCTTTTTTTTGCTTTAGCTCTCTTGTTCGGCATCTGGTTCTTCTATAGGTTCTACCTTAGATTTAACCTCATCAGGATAGTAATACTTACTATACCCAGCATCTTCATAAAAATCAGGAGCTTCCATCTTACCTGTCTTTAAATAGTAATCAAGCATCCATTTAGAAAGCTGGGACCCCCAAGGGACATCTTGTTTCTGAACATGCTTCATTAACTCCTGTGGTGGATTGTTGGTAAACAACTGTCTTTTAAAGTCCATTTCAGAATCATCTGTTTGACTAAAGATATTATTTATAATTTGTTTATTTTTATGCATTATCAAAATACTCCTTTATTCTTTCTTCTCTAGCATCTCTAATGTTCTCTCTTTTTATACGATATGCTATCTTATCTGTTGGTATTCTAAAGAAATTATGAAAAGCTCTTTCGGGCCTTTCGAGTGTTTTCTTTCCTGAATACATTATTCTGCCAAATGGATACATAGTATGTATTGTGTAATCAGCAAATTTCTCCCAATCACCTTGTATTAATTCTACAAAGGTTTGTGGGAACCTTGCAATAGGTGGTAGAGCTACTTGCAATGGAGCTATTGGCCTGGGCAATGTTCCGTAAAAGGCTCTATCACGTTCTTTCTTATCTCCAAATAGTAAATCAGATGTTTCTTGCATCCAATCCCATGGTGGTGGTAATGCTGTATCAAATACTGAATACATATAAGCACCTGCCATAGCATATGCAAATAGATCTGTTAAAAACAAGTCTTTAAACTTTTCATACTCTGGAGTACCTTGTTTAAATCCATAGTCTTTAGCTTGTTTATAAAATTCTTTCCTGGTACGAACAGATTGAAATGCAAATAATTTAAATCTATTTAAAACTTTACCTAATGCAGTTGTCATAAATGCAGGTCTAAATGCATTGTGATATAAAAATTGAGTTGTTTCAATACCTTTTAATCCAGCATCAAATATATAAGTATCATTAAGGTTGGTCTGATTCCCATGAGGCCCAAGTCTTTCCTGAGACTTTAATGCATGAGCTATAAAGGCATCAATTCTATTCTTTCTCTCTGAGAACTGCATAAACCATCCACCTGTCTTGAGCATAGCATCTTTTATACCATAGCGTTCGGCGAGCTGCATAATGGTTTCATCTCTGTCTCCACGTTTAATACTTGACTTTAGATCTCTTATAAAATTCTTAGCATCCTTACCTAGCTTACCTATGCTAGTCGATAGTCCTTCATTATATTCTAATTCATTAGCAATATAGTTGTCTATCACTCCCTTTTCGTTAAGATATTCGATTAGCTGCTTTCTATTCTTAACTGTCTTTCCATTTTTTAATTTTAATACAAAATTTCCAGACGCATCTTTTAGTAATCTTTCTGTAACAATAGAATCTCTTTGAGCATCTCTAAAATGTTTAAAAGATGCTGATCCAATTGTGGTCACTCCACCTCCGTATAAATTGGTCATCATAGAGCCTGTATTAGCCAGGAGTGTAAGTAAATTATACTTAGCTTCCGTAGCTCCTAACTCATGAATCCTTCTAACAAAATAATCCCTACGAAGTTTGGGATCTTCAGGTGCGTTTCTCATAAAAGGCAGCTTACTTATTTTGTCATTCTTATACATCTTTTCCAATGCATTTGTTACAGCATAGTCTGTAGTTAAATAGTATGGATTATGTTTTAACTTTAAAGGATCGCCTTTATGCATTGACTTCTGTATCCTATCTGTTAATAGCGAGGGGTGACCTAAACTATTTTTTAAATAAAGATATAAAAAGTCAGACCATACATCTGTATTGTTTTCATAACCTGCTTTTTTAAGTGCTTTTATTTGCTTCTCTGTCAATCCCTTATCTAGGTCAGTAGTCTTTTTAAATTTTTGGATTTCTCTATTACCATAGATAGCCATTATATTGGCATAGTAACTTCTTACTAGCTGTTCTTTGTATCTGTCAACTACCTCTGGGCGTTTGTCGTAACCATCTAAAAATTCCTCACCACGTTGTAATAAATTCTTAGGTTTGCTCTTAAACCCTACATCTTTATAATCTTTATCTGCGAATTCGTAAGTTAGATTTAAATAATTATCCTCAACCCTGGCTGAATTACTCATTGTATTTTCTTTAAATAAAAATAAGTTTTCGTAATTATCTTTGCCTTCAGCAACTAACTTTTCGATGGATTGATTCATAAGCTTTTTGGCTTTTTCGTTCCATCCATAATTAGTCCTAGGAAAATATTCAGATGGATTTATAAAACCAAAGGCATAGTCCCCAAACTTATTCTTCTTACGATATTCCTCTCTACCAGCTAAGGTATCTTTACCTTTAGCTTTCAACTTACCTTCCATAATACTTTCGTATTGATAGCGAAGAACAGATTCAATTCCTACCATAGGAGGTGCTTTGCCAGTAGTAATAGGTCTTAATACTTTATCAATAAATAGTTTTTGATCAAAGCTTCCGTCTTTATTGAACTTAATGTAATCATTGAGCTTTCTATAATTAGGCTTATCTGTATCTATTTCTTTAGAAAAATCAATACGTTTACCTTTCTTATCATAAGTATAAATTAACTTACCAGCATCCTCAATAAATCTGGTAAACTTATCATTGTATTCCTTTAATAACTCAGAGCCTGTTTTACCTTTAAACTTTTTGGTTAGAAATTTTTCATCAGCTGAAGATAATTTTTCTTGCTCTGGATTTCTACTTTTAGATATATGGTTAAACAAATTCTGCTTTTCATTTTTAGATAATCCATACTTATCATAATCAAATAAAGCTCTGTTTTCATGTTTAATTCTATCTAAAGCTGCGTTTTGAAATCTCAACGATTGACGAAGAAAACGTCTTGTAGCTCCAAGCGGTGTCATGTATTTAACTACTGGTGCTTTTTTAAGTCCAGTAATCGATCTGTAATCGGTTATATAAGACTCATATTTGCGTATTGTAGGCTGTAATTCCTTATCGCTGATAGTACGTGGGTCTATTAACCAATTCACCCATTTAAACCTACCTTTTGAGCCTGTCTCACCATACTTAAAAAATGCGTTCATAGCCCTAATGTCTTCAATTGTAGCTAAAGATAGATCTTTTGCGTTATCCTTCTTTGCTGTAAAGTCAATAAAGAAATCATTTAAGCTATCTATTTGTGGGAACTTTTTAAGATTCTCACGTAATAGTTTTATATCTGCATAATCAGAATCTTTATTTGCCAGGATATCTAGCTCGTCATGTTTAAATTTTTTGCCCTTTACAGTCTTACCAATTTTAATTGTATTAGATACAGCTTTATCCATATCATAAACAAGCTGCCTACTATCTGCAGATATTGGCTTTACAACTTCTTCAGGAAACAATTCCATTTGTCTCGTTGGAATCCTGTCATGGATCTCTTGCATTTTGTCCATAAAATCTCTTTTGGAAGAATTGTAAACTTCTTTAGAACCAAACACAGCATTCTGTAGTCTATATTTAGCTGAGATATTACCTTTGGCATTAACAATTTTTAATGGATTCATTAATGCAACGTCATAAAATTTTAACAAAGAAGCGACAGCTGGCCCATCTAGCTTATTTGATTTTGCAAACTTTTCTAGCTTTGCTTTATCTTCTCTTATTGCTTCGTTAAAATCTTCAACTGTAAATACTTTATTATTCTCTAAGTTTTTCTCAGCTTGATATAATTGGTTTGCCCTATTCCTGGCTTTATTGTAAGTCCTAATTAAAGCTTTTTTAATTTCAGGAATATTATTTTGTTTGGATTCCGAGAATCCACGATATACACCTAGTGCTTTCTCTGTTAGCAATTCATATGATGCTGACTTGCCTAGGTTAATACTGATATCATCATACAATTCAAAATTAGTCCTTCTTTGGGGACTTAACTTTGACCAAACATCTTGTAAATTCTTTATAGGAATTTCGGTAACACCTAAGAATTCCTTAAGAAACTTCTGTTCTTTCGGATCTAAGCTTAATTCTTTTAAGCCTTTACGTAGTCCAAGGTTAAAATCTTTAGCCTGGTCAATATTTCTTACGTCATTAAAAATACCAAGATCAGTTGCATGTTTAAACTGTCTTCCTGCTGCGCCATAGAATTCTTGATTCTCATATTCGGTGGCCAGCTTTAACAGGTCTTCGTATGTCTTAGCTTCTTTAGCGTAAGGATTAGTTTTAAATCTGCTAAAAAATGAACTAGTAGAAGCTAGTGTTTTGTTTTGCTTTAATATTTTAGGTGGAACAATCTTGCCATTTTTTTCTATTGTAAATAGATCATTGTACATCTTCCCCCTAATTTCAGGTATACTTTTAATATCATAATATTTTGTACTATCATTGTTTACGTTAATACTACCATAAACATTTTTAATAAACTTCTCTATTCCGCCCTCTTTAACCTTTAGAACAATACCACTATCAAGCTCTAGCCTTCCTTCATTTGCTTTTGCTTTAGCGTATAATTCAAATATAGCATCACGCATAGCAATCACTTGGCCACGCTGATCTGCACCTTTCCTCCCAGTAGCGTATGCTCTAATCCTATCTACTGGGCTGAACTTAGAATAAGTAGGAAGGTCTTTTTTTGTTGAAAAATCAGCCATTATCTCTGCCTCATTCCAACCATTTCTCTCATTAGCTACTTTCCTGACTTCAGCTATATGGTTTCTATCTCCATTTTGTATAATAAATGCTGAGTCTGCATCTTTGTCTGCGCCACCAAGATATTTATCTTCTGTTCTATGGGTTGTGATTCCCGCACCCTTATGCTTTGTAAATCCTTTAAATTTAACAGCACGTACTCCGCTAAGAGAATCAGCAGGAATACGTATAAGAAGAAGATCAAGTGCTTCATCAAGCTTCTTAATAGTTTCTTTAGGTAAAGCTTTGAAGTTATTAACCTGTTCTGGTGTACCAAGCTTACCGTTGTTAATCTTCCATAGAGTCCAAAGATGACCGAGAGTAGTTTCTCCATCCTTATTTATTCCTCTTTTAAATTTATTTAATGCTGCTATTTGAGCAGGTTCAAGATTAATCTTAATAGGCATTTTCTGATGCGCTGCATCCAGTAAAACTTCTCCTTGCTTAACTGGTCTATTATTAATCATATCTGCGTCAGCAAATACATCTTTAGTTACGGGGTTAAGCCAACCTTTGCCTCCGTATGGCCAGAAGGGTGTAGTAACTCTTTTAACTGTGTATTTTCTAATAGAATTAAAATAATCTCCTCTTAGCTTTTCAAAAAAAGTATTAGGTGCATACTTACCACCTGCTAACCTGGATAGATTTGCTGTGGTATCGTGATAAAATGAATATTTTTTATTTGTATCATATTCAAATGATTCAATCAGTTTATCACTTTCTGCATCTATTTTTTGTAAAGCTCTTCTAAACACATTTCCATCTTCAGTATTCTTGCCAAGCTGTTTGATAACAAACGACAATGGCATCTTATCTATATTGGAACGACTAGCCTCAAGATACTCTTGAATAGGCTTGATGTCTCCAGTTTGTTTAAATTCTTCAACTAAGCCCCTGGCTTTAGTCGTTCCTTCTAGATTGGTATAGTAATGATCTATAAAAGATCTCAACGTGTTAGGCGATTGATGCTCGTTTGCTGTAATGAAAAATTGTCTTGGCAGGTTTATACCTTTAATACCTCCAGGTACATCCTCATATGTAGATGGATTAATACGTAAGGATTTTATTCCTACCTTATTAACCTCTGGCATACCTTCTAATATGTATTCTCCATTCTCATATCTAAAGGTAGTTGGTCTTGTCTCTCCAGTAATTTTATTTGCTGAATCAAATACTACGAAATCTAAATTGTTATCTTTAATAAGTTTGTTTATAGCCTCTTGGCCAGCAGCGTTCTTACCACCGCTTTTAATAAAAACAAGACCTTTATCTACTGGAGATGTTAACCTCCCCATAACAACGGGTTTGATATTATCTTGAGTCTTACTATCAAAACCCATCACTCGTACTATATCTTTAAAAACGGAAGGTCTAAAGAATAGTCCGCCATCTGTCTCAGATGTTCCTTCTATAGCATCTGGATTAAAGTCTTGATCCCTTAAGACCATGAATCTTAATTCATTGGCACCAATTGATTTCTTAAACGTATTAGGATGCATAGGCATACCTGATGCTTCTACATACCCTTGCATTCTTTTATTAAAATCAATTGCATCTTTGAAGTAGTTTTCGCCAAGTATCTTTGGCAACTTACTTAGATCAGCTTTTCCATTTTGAGTGTAGCCATGATTAGCTAGTTCATGTAATACATTTGATACAAATTGTTTCTCATGGATTTTCTTTGCTGCTTTAGAATTCTTACCAGCATATAGATTGTTAACAAACTCTGCTTCTGACTTTTTAAAATAATCTAATAGCTGTGCTTTTTCATTTGAAGCGTATTCAGCTAGTTCGTTTATTTTCATTCCATTATCATTGAATCTCGCAGTAAGAAGCATATTCTTATCTTTAACTCCAGCATAAATATATTGCCCACTTTTTGCCAATTCCGTCATAATGTTGCTAATATTGTCACCAATGTTGAATTTATTCTTAAAAGGATCATATTTAAAAATATCCTCATAAACGACCCTTTTTCCTTCAACCTTACTTACATGTGATAAAAAGCTAAACCCTCGACCAGCACCGAAAATATCGACAATAGGGCTATTGTACTGGTTGACACCGACAAAATTTAAGGCTGTCCCCTTTACTCCAGAGCCAATTGTTGATATTGTATTATCATCTAAATTGTAAACTTGTGTATCATATTGCTGCTTATTTCTTTGTGCAAATAATTTATAAAGCTCCCTTTGCTTTTTAGGATTGTTAATCCACTTTGCATATACAGCATCGTTTCTTACGTTTTCAACAAAAGCATCTGGATCTGGGCTATCTTTTACTGATAAATCTTTATCAATAATAAAAGAACTTATTTTCCTATTTAAATCTCTTGCAATCTGCTCTGATGAAGTGAATTTTCCAGCTTTCCCAATCGTGTTGTAAATATCTTCAGCCACCTTCTGAACGGAGGTAGGAGCAGTTTCAACAGGATCCATATAATCCATTCCATTATCAGAATCAGGACTCTCATTATGTTTATAAAAAGCATTTTCCTGAGCTCTTCTTGTGTATTCTTCATGGGCTAAATTCCTCATTTCCCTTTCATATAACCCTGGTTTAGTTGGGTTATCTTCGTATTGTAATCTTTGTTTTATAGTTTGATTGACATCTCCATCGATATTGTTATTAAGCCATTTTTCAGCAGCAGAAGTTGACTGCTTATGTACATAGGCTTTTGTTTCGGGATGTAGATTTTTAAATTCTGGATGAACTTCTGGTTTAAAAATAGACTCTTTACTTGTAGAATCTAATTCCATAATTATCCTACCACCCTCGGCTTCTGCTGCAGGTCTGGTTTTGTACCCAAAAAATCCACCTAATAAGTATTCATATAATTGAGTTTCAATAGGCTCGCCACGTAATGTAGATGGTAATCCCATAAACGCTGAACCAACAGCTGCCTTAAGTGCGTTTTCAGTCTTTGTTCTTTGTCCTTGTGACTTGGCTACGCCTAACCTGTTTCCAATTGCTCTCCAATTCCCTATCCCACCAAAGACTCCACCTGCTAGTGCCCCGCCTACAAATGTATTCATATATTCATCTGGGCCTGCCCATACATTCGATATTAAACTTGCAGTACCAAGTCCTATAGATTCCTCAGCTATGGCTCTGCCTACGCCACCAGCTTTCATGGAATCTAATGTATCAAGCTCTAGCTTAGAAATTCCTTTACCAACATACTTCTTGGCCATTTTTGATCCCATCATTGGGAATGACCATCGATCTAAAAGTCCAACTGCTTTCTGTCCTAAAAATCCTTCAACTTCTTTCCCAGCAACGGTTCTTACATACTTTGTTTTATCTATAGCTCCAATAGCTTTTAACCCTTTAGTTACCCCACCTAGAGGAAGAGCTAGTATACTTGGAGCAAAACCAGCGAGGTGGCCAAGACTTTGAGCTATGGCATCATATGTAGTTCTTGGTTGCTCATCGGGTGGGACAAAAGGGATCATCCCCCTTACAAATCCACCAGTAAAATTCTTTGCTAGTGAAGTAAGGGAAGTAGTATCTGCGATAGGTTTAAAATTAATTCCATGTTGTGCAGCTTTTTCCTGTAATATGCCTAACTGGTTATCATTAAACATATTGGGATTCGCACGATATAAACTAATTAAAGATTGAACCTCCGTTGATTCATTTCTATAGGCCATTTATTTTATAAATATATAGGATTTGAACCTTGTAAAAGACCTGAATATCCTGGCAGTCTTCTGTTCAAAGTGTTTCCACCAGCATAAATAATACTTTCTAATCTATCGTTAGTTGGCATTGAGTATTTTAGAAGACCAGCACCACCTAACATTCCACCTAACGCTGCTCCAGAAAATGCTCTTTCAGGAGCTCCCATTGGATCTTCTAGTAAGTTCATTGCTGCTGTAGCTCCGCCAAATCTAGCTGCTCCGCCTATAGCGTTAGATGCTCTTTGTGATCTTTTTACTATTTCTTGTGTTTTGGTTGGCAATCTTTTCATTATTGCCCTTGCTCCCGCTGCTCCTGCTTTGGCACCTGCAGCTCCTGGGACAAGTAAACCAAGTAAGGCTAAATTGCTTGCAGTCTTTTCACCTTTTGTTTCACCGTATACACTTTGACCTCTGGAGACAGGTCGCATTTCATTTGGTAGCATACCAAAGGTTGCGTTATCTACCAGGTCAAAAAAGAATTTCTTTAGAGCTTTACTCTCTGGTCTAAATGGTAAGCCTAATTTTGCAGCAATATGTGCAATTCTTTCTGCTTGCTCATCTGAATAGTCTTTTGGATTTTGATTGTAGCCAAAGACTAATTGTTTGGCTCTTTCTACTGGATCCATTATCTTGCCTCTTTTGCTTGTATGTTTTGATATGAAAGATAAGAATCGGTTGCTATTCCCATCTGATTTCCGCTAAACATAGCATATAGTTTATTAATTTCATCATCTATAGCTGGTTGTAAATTGTGTTGAGTTGCAAACCCAAATAGACTTTGGTCAAATTCAAGGTTTTCTGGTATTGGAATTTCCTTTGGTCTTATCTTAGAAAGGTCAGGTAAAGATTTGTATTCTTTCATAGCCTTTTCAAGCTCTACCTTTTGACCTCCGCTAGACATCTTTATTAGCCTACTTAAATGATGCTCGTAATCTTTTGGAGCTATTAAAGAACCAAAACCTAAAAATTTACCTTCAGCTTTAGCTGCTTGTTTATACGATTCATATTCAGGTTCGTAATCTTTTCTATAGTCAGACCATTTGTTTTTAGCATTTCTAAAATCTTGATGATAACCTATTTGCTCTTTTATAATATCGCTTTGAAACTTCTGTTTGTTTCTAGTTAAATCAAAAAGAGTTTGTTGGTTTTCTGCAGCTTGTTCACGCAAATCCATTTGCCTATCGAACTGTGCTGCTTGAGCATCCTGTCTCCTTAACTCAAGAGCATATCTTGGTAAGTTGTCTAGAAATTGATTTATCGGGTCATTTGTTATTTGTATAGCCATATTTTATCCTTTATCCTTGATTTGCTTGATAGTCATTTGGATGTACCCATGATTGACCATCCCAAATCATACCTGTTTTTTTGTCCTGTTCGCCTACCTCATAACTGCCTGTTCTGTCTGATTTATAAGGATCAAGATCTACTTGTGCTCTAATTAAATCGATTAATCTTCCTTCGATTTTATCTCTATAGTCTTGTCCTAATCCAAAAATATCTTCTTTGGCTCCAAGTTGTTTTTGTTCAAATCCTAAATCTAAACCTGACAATCTAGATTCGTAGGATTTTTTTAGAAAACCGTCTGGGCCAAGCTCTGCTTGTATTCCTGCCAATTCGGAACCTACTTTACCTGTTTGCTCGTTATAAGCTGCTGTTAATCCTCTGCCTTGTATACCATATTGACCTAATTGACTCTTCAAACCCCCAGATGTTTGGTCATATTGTAATTGAGAACTTTTATCTGCGATATCATATCCGCTTAATTGAGCCCCCAGTTGACCTGTTTTTCTATCATATGAAGTTTGGGATTGATCTGCATCCAACCCTAATCCAGCTAATTGCCTTTCAAGCAAATTAGTAGCAAGGTTTTGTTGCCTACCAATAGCTCCTTCACGAATGCCTATTCTACCAAGCTTTTCTTGCTGCTCAGCTGATATACCTGCAATATCTGCTTTGTATCCTTCTCCAGTTAAACCAAACTGGTCTAATTGTCTTTGTAAGTTACCTGCTAACTCTTGGCTTTGAGCTTGAATAGACTGCTTACCTATATCTGATCTTGCTAAGTCAGATTCAAGTCCAGCTGAAACTTGTCCCTGCCTCGCAGCTACTCCTGCTTCTTGCCCCCTTAATGATGCTAACCTACTACTTGTGTCACCAGTATATCTTTCTATTGCTCTTTGAGACCTAGCGCCTCGTGCACCAGAACCTGCAAATCCTCCTGTATCTCTAGATTGATCATACATACCAAAAAGATCAGCTTGAGCTCCTCTAGTTGCTGATGTTAATTGTCTCCCTATGTCGGCTCCTTGTCTATCTAATTCACCAAGCTGAAATCCAGCTTTTCTTTCTACATCACCTCTTGATAAATCAGCTAAGTCCATACTTCTACCTAGATCGGCTTGCCTTGCAGCTTCCCCAGCTTTAGCACCTTCCTCTTGTAAGCCTAATCCTTGTTGGGCTCGACCAACTTTACCTAATTGTAAAGAGGCAATTCTATTTGCCTGATCTCTGTCAAGTCCAGATGCTGTTAATTGATCTGTTAATTGTGATTGTTTCTCGCCTTCTGCTTCAGTTGCAGCTTGCATTTGCATTCCAATACGACCAATCTCTCTTCCAAATTCATCTTTTGCATATCCTTGCTCATCCTTAGTTAGCCCTCTTTGGATATCTGTCCTTGCTAATGCAAGGTCTCTTCCTTGTCCAGCAAATCCTATTTGATCTTTAGCTAATTGCTCTCTAAGTCCTAATGATTCTTCTTGTCTGTCCAAAGCTTGCTTCAAATAACCTTCTGGGCCAAGTTGGGCTTTTAATAAATCAGCTTGTCTCCCATATTGACCTTCTTGTCTTTCAAGCCCTAAAGCAGCGTCACTTTTAGCCAAGTCTAATTGCTCTTGCTGGATCCCAAGACCTTCCTCAACAAAGCCTTCCCTTGTTGGGTCATAGTCCTGAAACATTTCCCCATATTCTTCTCTTAATGCACTAGCATCATATCCCATATTTGATAATATTGAGTTTAAATTAGTCCCAGTAGTGGTAGTAGCTCCTGTTGGATCAGTAGGATCTGTTGGATCGGTAGGGTCTGTTGGATCAGTCGGGTCTGTAGTTCCTTGATATTGGTCTTTAGTAGCTTGAAGCTCTTCATCTGTTGGTTTTGTTACATCAGCTCCCGCACCTTTAAACCCAAACATATCAGCACCAGTCATTGACCAATCTGTATCTGCTCCAAACCCAGTAAATATATTACTAGCATCAAACCCTCCCATTTGATTCATATCTACACCAGCATCAGTCCCCGTAGTAGCAGCTTTACCAGAATCTAAAGCCGCAGCACCTGCTGTTACATCTGCACCTGCTCCTTGTAAGCCAAACATATCTGAGCCACCCATTGAGAAATCTGTTCCTGATCCAAAGACACCACCTTGACTTCCAAATATTCCACCAGAGTTAGCCAATGCTTGTAAGGCTCCTGTGTCTACTCCTAATGGGTTATCCCATGAATCACCACTTGCAGTATCATCATTTCCAAAATTGGCTGACGCTGCACTTCCTTGAGGGGAGCCTGGTTGTGTATTTTCTGCTGACGAGCTTGTGCCTCCTGAGTCTTCTTTGATTGCATCGAAAGGATCATCTGTTCCAGCATTCATTTCATCTTGTTTAATGTCGTCTTTCCAGTCTGGTCTACCTGTATTAGTTCCTATCATATTATTTTGAGCTTGGCCTAAAGTCGCATTAGCTGCTGCTCCAGTACCTAAGTTGACACTTGCTCCAGGTTGATTATTCATTGCCACATTTAATGGGCTTTGTGTAGTTGTATTAGATGGTGACTGAAAAACGTCATCTTCTTGAAATCCGTATCCTTTTGGCATTACCATCCTCCGTTAATATTTAGAATAGAACTATATGGATTCTGATTCTGATTCTGATATATAGGACTT
>Ga0080013_1002932_pt1 | contig 18963 bp, 37 predicted proteins | sample ETNvirenome_6_85_FD_69236 | JGI IMG/M metagenome (GOLD analysis project Ga0080013, IMG submission 69236) | Marine viral communities from the Pacific Ocean - ETNP_6_85 (SPADES assembly) (version 2) | ecosystem: Environmental > Aquatic > Marine > Oceanic | place: Pacific Ocean | collected 2013-06-19 | reverse complement strand
ATTAATAGAAATGTATTGTATTAACAAAGTAATGATAGGACATACCATATTTGCAAATGGATTTTTAGTTTCGGCGTGTGATTGGGGATATGTGTGGCCAGATGAGTTTTATATCAACGAGGGTAATTATTATCCACGAGGTGAAGGACAATGATTAATACAGGAGTGAAGTCATACGATATTAGAGATTTTTTTGATGAGACTTTTGTTAAAGAGTATAAAGAGGTTGTGATAGATTATCGTAACTTATTGGATAAAGGATTACCAACTACAAAAAATGATGGTAATTCAACCAATAATACAGACTTAATAAAATGGATTGAGGAACGTACAGATAAGGATTTTTCGTATCTATATAATAAAGGTCAAAACGAATATCAATATGATTATAAGTTTGTAAGGGCCGCGTATGAGTACTTGGATAGTATTAATGTAGATGAAAATTGGGATCTCGTTAGTCAATTAAATTGGGATCTCGTTAAAGAATTACCTAAAGATGTTATTCCTAATTTTAGTTCATTGAGTTTGATGTATGCTCCTCCCCAAAGTAAAACACATAAATATTATTTTATGACAGATAAAATTAATGAGGTGTGTTTAAAAAAAGTGATTGAAGAATTTCCATATATGTGTAATAGTTTAGATGATATACGATGGAACACAAACGAATGGTTTGGTCATATGATTGCAATGCCAAAAGGGGCATTTATGAGTTTTCATAGAGATAATACAAATGATAGACCATTCACTTTATTGAATTATCTTAATATAGATAGAACACGAGAAGATGGTGGGTGTTTTAGATATTTTATACATAAGGATTATGATGTAGAAGATAAAGAATCACTTGATTGGAGTAAATATCCAGATTATGTTTATTATAAATCTATTCCTCAAGAAGATGTAGAGAATGTAAAATCTTTAAGGTATAAGTATCATAAACTACCCAACAAGACTCCCAAACATTTGAAATCAATAGATATATTTAAAAATTATAATAAATACGATATAGTGGCCAATTATACTACGGTGAATATATTGTTACATAAAAATCACAAAACGAAAAAAGAAGATGAAAAATATTTTGTGTTGGAGACTCCACCCTCAAGTGATTATATTGGCGAACAAGGTATTCCACATTTGGTTACTAAGAATAAGAGTGAGGAAATTAGATATACATTATATCGTAGAGTAGTATGGAAAGATATTAACGAATTATCTCAGAGAACAGTATGGAAAGATATTAGGGAAATAAAATGAGAGAAGAGACGATTTTTTTTTCAACTATTTTCAAAAAAGTGAAAAAAAATAACTTCAAAAAAAATTATATAGATATATATTACTAAGAAGGGTAAAGAAACACTTTAATTAATCAAGGTAAAAAATTATGTTTCTATTAACAACATAAAGGTAAAGAAGTGACCATCATCTATGTACAACAAGTTATCTCTTAGTATTGCATTATATGGTTTATTAATCACACCACTCTCTCCGTTAGGTGTGTATGAGAGTTACAACATAGTAGATTTTGTTAATAGAAATTTTAAAACCGACGACCAATCAAAGCCCAACCGAGTGAAAACTCACAATCCGTTGTCGTACCAATCCCCCAATATTCTACCGAATATTGAGGGTGTGCCTAATTTGGACACCCAACAATTCGTGAGAGTAGAGGGAGTGGAGAGAGTCGAGAGATTGCCGAGATACGTTATACAAGTTTCCCCAAGTGAAGGAGAGTCGATGGATGACTATCCATCAACGATATACATTGTAAGAGAAGTGAGAGAAGTGAGAGAAGTGAGGCAAAATGCCGATGATAGTGAAATTGATGAGAGATTAAGAAGGTATTAAATGAATCACTCACTAACAAGACAAATCGTAAAATTGATATATAGTTTGAGTGAGTTGGTAATCATCATGGGACGATATTTGGGCATATATGCCAAGGATTCCCTTGATGAGTTGTTACTCATTAGTCATCGAGGTTCTTCATATAAGGGAAAGAGTCGAGAAGTAGAAAGAAAAGCCTTTAGTGAATGGATGGATTGGATTGGTGATACGAGTGACGACAAGTCGAATATCGAAATGGAAGATAAAGAATTGGGTTATTACGACGCGTCAAATGAAGAGATTGAGAACGGAGTTGAACGAAGTGAAGATGATATGAGTAAACCGAATGGTGATAACTTTCCATATATCAGGGGACATTCGAATCCATACTAAATAGATACTTATAGAAGACCATTCTCTTCCCTATATATTAACAAACTTTATGATATTACAAAACAAACTAAAAACCGCTATACAATTTACACTACAATGTTTAATCTCAATATTTATTGCACTTGAAGTTAGTCAACCACCTAATCCATACGCACGATATTTGATTGTGGTGTTGGTGTTGTATATATGTTTAAAATACAATATAGTTGAGAGAATAATCAAAAGATATTCTAAAATAATAAAATGGGTTAGAGAACAAAGTAAAATCGGAACTATTCGGTAATGATTTCTGAGATTGGTGAGAGGACACCGCAAAGATAAAATAAAAAACTACTCACCTAAGTAGTATAGTACTCACCACTTGGTGGGTTTTTTTGTGCCCTATTTTGATGTATGTCCTAACGGATTGCCAAATCTAATCTTCATACTATTTATATCAAACTTCCTTCATTATATACTAAAATAATGGAAATAACCTTAGACCAATATGATATTTTACTCGTCACGTTAGTAACTTTATATTGGATTTGGATGATTAAGAAAATTAGGAGATAGAGTAATTTCTAATCTTTTAATCTTTCACTTAATATTTTTCAACAAACAGTCAAATAGTCCTCATTCCCCACCATTACCCACTATATTATACCAATATCACTAACGTCTTCCAAATATAAAAATATAACTTCCAAAAAAACATTAAGGCCCTTCCCTTCGAGTCTGACGTTTTGTCATAGAAAAAAATTTCACCATCGGGGTCTCTAATCCAAAACCCATTTATGTCATTTTGTCATCAAAAAATGGGCGGATTCTTGTTGGCCTCACTATAGAACCAACCCAAATCCATTTATTTTTCATCGTGCAAAATTATTTTCATAAAAGGCTTGACTTTGTTGTATAATTGTCGTATATTATGGTATAATGAAGGACATTGCATAAACGAAATGTATTATAGGGCAATCCAGAATATACGAATAAAAGCGTATATAAGTCAAGCTTTTTCTTTTATTTCTTTATTCTACGGGCCGAGATGTGATAAATGTCACATATATGCAAAAAAGGCTTGACTTGTATAGTATTTATGTTGTATATTACCACCGTAAATAAAGAGAATAAAGATGGGAATAGTTGAACAAATAGGTAAAGGAACTAAAACCGAGGCTCATAAAGATATGGGTGTGAGTGGTACAGAGATGGATCAGTATAGTAATCTATATAGTTGGTCTAACTCTGAAAGTTTCTTTAATAACGACAATGATATAAATGGTGTAGATGATTTAATAGAATATGATGATTTAGACGAAACCGATTTATATTTAGATTAATCGAAAATAATTAAAAAAAAGCTTGACTTGTATATACTTTATGTTGTATATTCTAATATAAGAAATGAAAGATAAATATTGAATTTAAAAACACTCTAAAAAGCCCGACTCACTCCGTGAGATAAGATTGAAAAGTGTCTAAGGGCGTAAAGACACATGAGAGTAAAAGTATTGTGGGTTTGTCGTGACTACATATTTGGAACGACGGTGGGTTGGTGATGACTACCTATTTGGAATCACCAAAGTATTCTAAGGGTGGAAGAAAGAACTACCATACGGTATCCGACCCTGGGTTTTAAAAGTCTCTTATATCCACCCAAAGTATTCGAAAGGTTAGAAGGTTGATTATTCACGGGCGACGGCCTTAGTGATAGACTACGGGTGTCAGACACGATTCTGGCTGTGAGGTTCGAGTCCTCATCTAATCTCTAAATGATTGGCCGAGAGCTAATAATAATATAGTAATAGATTTGACTGAAAGGAACAAATAGGTAAATAATAAAGTGCAAATAGATAAGAGTAAATGGTATACAGTTAAGCCTAGTATAATAGAGAGAGTGAAGGAAGTGATAACCATAACCTTTATCTTCTCAGTATTTATAATGTGGCTAATAGTAGGAAATGCATAAGTATCTCTATTCTGACAATTTGTCAGAGTAAAGGGTAGGGGGGCATTTACCCGTGAACCTGCAAAAATATGACATTATGACAGAGGCCCGTATCGGTTTGCATATCGAGGTCATTTTTTTCTACATGGGTTTTATACTTATTTATGTATCCCGATGGGATAAGAAGTATAAGCTTGGTAACTCAACCTTATAGGAAGGTAAATAAATTTTGATAACAGATAAGTATATTTTAGCATTTGGTTGTTCTTATACCATAGGTCATGATAGTGAAGATTCTCGAATCATATATGGAGTTGATGTGAATCATCAATATGCTAATTGGCCTCATCACTTAGGTAAATTAACCAATAGGATAGTTGTAAACATGGGTGCAAATGGTGTCGGTTCATTTTATATCACTAATAAAGTCTATGAATTAGTTGATCAATATCTTGATAAAGATTTTGTCATTATCATAATGTGGTCGGGATTGCATAGATATGATATGATTGAAAACAATCATTGGCTTCATAGTGGAAGGTCATCTACTACTCGTGAGGGATTTAGAGAAAATTATCTAAAATATCTATACAGTGATCAAAATGCATATTATCATACAATACTTAATATGTTGAATGTTCAGAATTTTTGTAAAGTTCTTAATATACCTTATTTGTTCTTAACCCATAGAGATATACTATCTGAATTTTATCAAAAGCATGAAAAAGTCAGTTATTTAGAAGAATGTATAGATTGGGATAATTTTTATTTTCATGACGGATTTAAGGGTTGTATGGAATGGTGTGTTGAAAATGATTTTAAACTTAATGAAAGTAACCATCCTTACATAGAGGGTTACAGAAAATATGCAGAACATCTCTATGATGTATTTAATGGAAAATTACTTTAATTTGGAGAAATAATATGACAGATGTTGACATAGATGAAATATATTATATTTTACGGAAGTATGATATAGACCAAAGTATACTACGAGAGATACTTTATAAACTATACGATAATATGGAAAATAAAGAATGAGACAGATATGGTAACACTAATGAGTCTAAAGAAAGCTGAGATCGCAGGTGGCGTTGATTCTTTGCTTGAAAAACTACACGGTTTGTTGATCGGAAATGACGTGATACACATCTGGGATATTTTATCAGATATAGAACAGTACTCGGGTAAAGGTGGAAAGAGAATCGCCAAGCGGATGAAATACCTTGATGATTTCTATAATGATCCAGAAGTGCAAGACTACACACCTGATAAACCCATTATAGATAGTTTTGGTAGAGATATTGAAAGCTATAAAATACCTGTGGAGGATGAATGATGATTAAAGAATGGTTAAGAAAGACAAGATCATTACGGCACGACATATATGAAGTTTTAATGTGGATAGTAGCTGTAGGTATAGTAATACATTATTGTATAAAATAATGGTGATAGAAGCGTTTATAGGTCTTTTCATATTCTTATTTATTCAGTTTCTTATATGGAAGTTATGGTATATGCCCGATGATTAAACAGTATGAAGATATTGGTATTGGTGGTGAGGTACTTAATTGGTGTTGGGATAATTTAGGTTCAAGTAAGTTTCAGTCATATAAGAAACCAGATATAATTTATGATTGGGTAGCAAGTGATTTAGTAGGTGAGTGGGTTTCTTCTGATAATGAAATAATTGTGTATGTAAATGAGATTGATAGTTTAAAAGAATTTATACAGACAATAATTCACGAGTATGTACATTACTTACAATCACCGATTTGGTATTCGAGACATTGGAATAGAAAACCAAACCAAAAATATTTTGACCACCCATATGAAGCAGAGGCTGAGGGAGTAGCTGTGGAGTATTGGAAAGTTTGTAAAAAAGATATAATGAAATGAATAAGTATCTGAAAAAGATTAAACATTTAAGAGCTACATTTTTACAATTTGCTAAAGATAGATCAATTCCTGGACATTGGCCAGAATTTCTTGAAGAAGATTTTGATTTTATAGAAGATTTAGAAATTAGGAGTAATATAACTCCTATTCAAATGAGACACTGTAATAAACTTTATAAGAAATATATAGATGCATAAGTATACTGAAGTAAAATTATTTGCAAAGAAATATAAAAAAGAATTAATTCCTATGTTGAAGAAGATGGGATTTAACGCAGCAGTAAGAACGAAAAATACTTATTATAGTATGGATGGTACTATTGTTGTTGTGATTAATAAAGTTCCAAGTAATTTTGATGTTTGGGAAGGGGGGTCGGGATATGCTGATGGTAAGACGTATTCTTCGAGCTATCATCAGACAGACCGGGCAACAAAATTACTTAAAACTATTGAAATTAGAATTGATGATTTATTGTTGAAAGCAGATTTAGAACCAAGATTAGATTTAAGTTATGATATGAAGATGAGGTCAGAAAATTGATTACCACCAGAGGGCCGTGGTGGTGCCGGAGCGGTTTAACGGGTCGGTCTGCAAAACCGATTAATCGTGGGTTCGAATCCCACCCACCACTCATATTAAATGGAGAATAAAATGAAAAAGTATGACTATACATATGGAATGGAAAGACCAGTATATACAATATATACATTGGTTGACCCAAAATATAAAGATATACCAAGATACATAGGATTTACAGATGGAGATGTAGTGTGGAGACTTGGGAGACATCTTGGAGAAACTTGGGGAAAAGATAGTATGAATAAAGAAAACTTGAAACAAAAATGGATTCGTGGACTTCGTTCACATAATAGAATACCAAAATCAATCGTGTTATATCAGACGGTGGATTGGGATGACGGTATTTTGGCAGAAAGTGTTTTAATCAACTTGTTGTGGAAAGGAACAACCAACACCAGACGGTCATCAGATAAACTCTATAAAAAAAGATTGAGAACTAAAACTGGAAGATTGGTGGTTAAATCACTCAAGGAAAAGTTCAAAAATATTGACTACAAATATAAAGGGATAAATCTTGAGAACATCTATCCAGGAATATTAAAATGAAAAGGAGAAATAAAATGAAAAAATCTTGGTTATTAATAATGTCTTTTGACGAACACGATGGTAGTCTTAATGAGATTAAAACATTGTATCATGGAAAGACCAAACGAAATATGGTTAAGATGATGAATTTATTTCAGGATATGAATGAACATTTAGTTTTAGCTTTAGTAGAAGTAGATAAGAAATCTACTTATGATGATATTATCAAAAATGATGATAGTGATATGTTCTTTATGGATTCCAAATCAAATTGGAATAACGAAAAAACTTATGAGGACTTGAAAGAAGAAGTATTAGAAGAAATGATTATGAGTTCTTTAATTAGTGGCGAAATGGGATACGCCTAAAACGAAAGAGAGAAAATAATGGCCCGTAAAAAGAAAATAGAATACCATAGTTATATGGAAGGCAATGTAAAACATATGTCTTGTCAAATATGTGGTAGATATGAAGCAGTTGGTGATGACGCCGTCGCAGTAAAATGTAGTAGATGTGTGAGTCTGATAATGATGGATAAATATCCACACGCAGAACCTAAATCATACAAACCTACAGGTCGTCCAGCAGGATGGCATTGGATGAGTGAGTTCGTGGATAAAGATGGTAATGTATTTCACAGGGGTAAAGAACAACCTAAATTAAAGGGTACTCTTAAACCTACAAAAGTAAAACCACCTAAGAAACGCAAAAAGCGTCGAACAAAACAACAAATGCTTCTCGCTATAGACGCCGAGAGAAAAGCTGAACTAAAGAAAGCAGTTCAAAAACAAAAAGACTTTCTAAATCATAATATAGATAAAGGATAAAAATGGCTAAGAAAAAGAAAAAGGATATTCCTTTTCATATTGCTCATAACTACAAACATTGGACTTCAGATCAAGGTTACAAATTTTGGGCAAAGGATGAAGAAGATGCTAAAGAGTATCTTAAAGTTATTGGGCACGAAAAGTTAGAAGAAATAAAGGAGTCATAATGTTTGAATTTATGGTTATATTTATCTTACTCTATATAGCATATCATGTTGCCAAGAGTAACGATAATGATTGGTTTAAATTTTAAGGAGTAAATAATGACTATGTTACCACAGAAACCTATCACTAAACCTGGTGAAGGGAAACAACGAGAGAAGCAGGTTACCCGAGAAAGATATTTAGAAGAACGATATCAGATTTCTACAGGTCTTAGAGGACCAAAAAGACTTGGAGTAGAAGGTTCTAAAAGACAAAAGGGAGAAAAATATAAAGATTTTGTAAATCGTAGAATGAATGAAGGTGATGAATCGTATGAAGATTTTTGTATTCGTAGAAAAGCAGAAAATGGACTGTTAAGAGAATATCTCAGAGGAGTTTGGGTAAAGAACGAAGAATGACCGAATCTCAGAAAAAATTAAAACACTTACGAACAACAATGATACAATGGGCGGATGAAAATAAAATCCAATCAAAGAAAAATAAACAGTATCATGTGATACCACAAAGAAATGGTATTGATTGGGAAGAAGATTTTAAGTTTGTTACCAAGTTAGATGGTATGTTATCTGATGGTCTTGATGATAAATTAAAAAAAAGTGAAATGAAAATGTGTAATGAGTTATACAGGTATTATAGTCAATGTTATATGATGAAATAAAATGACACACTTTGAAGAAACAAATAGAGTTGCTAAAAAAGTGTCTATTGAAGAAGGTTTAGAAATAGCTACAGAATTATTTAATATTCTTGCGAAAGATAAATCGGGGATTGGATTAGCAGCCCCACAATGTAATATTGATGCCAGCGTTGCCGTGGTTAATGTTAGGGAGCCCCTTATCTTAATCAATCCTACTATTAAAGAACAATGGGATGAGATAGATTATTATGAGGGCTGTTTAAGTTATCCAAAACGAGGTGTTCACACTAAACGATATAAAAATATTATAATACAAACCGAACAAGAAGAGAGTGGTTGGTATTTTAGTGGAGCAAAAACAACACAAGAAGTTAAAGGAACTTGGGAACAAGAAAGTAAGGAACAAGACCAAGAACAAAGATTGTTGGAAGCGATTTGTGTCCAACACGAGATAGACCACTTGAATGGATTAACTATTATGGACAGAGAAAATAAACCGAAGCCACTTAGAGTTAAAAAGAGTTGGGGAAGAAATGAAATAGTTGGTATTACAGATGGTGAAACTTATAAAGAAATTAAATATAAGAAAGCAAAACCACTTATAGATAGTGGTAAATGGGAAATTTATATAGGAGGCCCGATAACAATATGAGCATGGTAAATAAAATATTGAGAATAATGAGAGATAAATATCCTGATGGAACAGTGTCCAGTTTTATTGTACCTGACCACATGAAAGGATTGTATGATGAATTAAAGAAACCTTATCTTAATGAATATTATATTGTAGATTTTCTTTATTGTGATATTGAAAATGATGAACCATTAGTAGTAAATCCACAAAAAGTTATTGATTTAGAAAATCTAAAAGAATTTATTCTTCATTGGTGGGAAAATAAGGATGTTACAAAAAGATTAAATAATGGAAGTGAAGTTAATTTATTTCCTGTGGTGGAGGCCCGATAACATGATGAATAGAGAAGAATTTTATATTAGTGATTGGGATATGATGATGAAAATATGGCCAAATTGTCCTGTTGATGGTTGTAAAAATAAAATAAATTTAAATTTAAATACTGGTAAATGTTTCCCACATTCAGAGGGAAGTAACCAATGGAAAAGTTTTAAGATTTTGTTAAAAAATACATTCATAAATAGACCAAAACTTTTATGGAGAAAAATGAAAGGACCGATAGTATAATGCCAAGAGTACAAAAAAGACCCGAAAGAAAAATAATCAGAAGAAAATGTTATAGTTGTAGTAAGATGGCAACTAAACCATATGTATATCATATAGTTCCATCATATTCATATGGGGCACAAATACCCGTGTATAGTAAGAGTGATGTTAAAACTAACAGGGTTGATTTAAGAGGAAATAGAAAAGTTTTAGTTTACAATTATTGTAATAGAGAATGTTATGAAAACAGAAAACCACCAGAACCATCCGAAGTCTAAGAAAAATGAAACAAAAAAATCCGATACGAAACGAGATAGTGTATCTTTGGCAAAAGGAAAAGATACCCAAAAATCTTCTGCGGCAGGAAAAGGTGACAAGCTCAGACGAGGAATCACACAAGATGAGTGGGGGGAAAAATGGGAAAAGATATTTGGTAAAAAGGAAAAGAAAAAATGAGCGTAACAGTTTTAACATATCCAAGTGATTTTAAACCAAATAAGTTGATAGAAGAAATTCAACAACATTTTGAATCACATGGTTTAATTCTTGCAAGAATGATTGGTGGTTCTAAATCAATTTATCGTAAAGAATACCCTAAAGATTTAGCTATATTTAATGCAAATGTATTTATGAAAGACGTGGGTAAAGTATGGTATGGTGATTTGAATCTTACAGAAGATTATGTGATATTAAAAAGTATTGCAGAATCTCTTGATACCACATTGTATGTATTATGGGAAATGGACGGAAGATTTGGTAAAGAAAAGAAACCTATTAATGAGTTGATAAAAAAGGCAGCATGGAATACTGATGAAGTTAAACCAACTAAAGATTGGTATCTAAGTGTAAAGATGAAAGAAAAGAAATGAAAATAAATACAAATAATTTATCAGTTATGAAAGGATTTATGTCAAGTTACGGTTGGGTAAAAGGTAAGACAAGATTACCTATAGATTACAAATCAGTACCAGACCATGTATGTGAGGATTTTGATGATGATTGTATTGACATTCCACGAACATATTGGGAATGTTGGGAATATGATTCAAAATGTGGTGTATGTCCTTTTATTTTACAAGAAGTTACAGAAGAAGTGGAGAAATTAAAATGAGAACAAAAGAAATAAAAGAATTAGTATTAAAAAGAGTTCCACCTGGAGATCAATGGACAGATGCTAATACAGAATCAGATGTATTTTCATCGTTAACAGATGGGTTAGAATATACTTTTCAAAAATCAGGAGGAAAACTTACTGAATTTCATTTAAGTTCATTTAAGGGAAAAATATTTTCGGTTATTTATGAAGAAGAACCAGAACCAGATCCTGAACCATTACAAAAATATACTATGTATGGTGAGACTATAGAATGAAAAAAACATTAACATATGATGATGTTCAAATAGTTCCTAAATATTCTGAATTAGAACATCGTGGCGATATAGATTTAAATACGAAATTTACCAAAAATGGTAAGTTACGGATACCAATAGTTGCTGCTCCAATGGATTCTATAACAGAATATGAAATGGCATATGCTATGTGGAATTTTGGCGGTATTGGATTTATTCATAGATTTATGAGTATTGAAGAACAATCAAATATGGTTGGCACTTTAAAAAAAGAAATAGAAAAGGATTGGAAGGGAACAAAACATTTGGAAGTTTCTGATGAAACAAGAGAGTGGTTTGAGAATCCACTTATAGGGGCTGCTATAGGAGTTACGAAAGACTATGTGGAACGCACAAAAGAATTGGTGTTTAGCGGATGCAATGTGATACTTATAGATGTAGCACATGGACATCATAAATTAGTGAAAGAAGCATTAGGGAGATTAAAAAATGAAGTTGAAGGAGAATTTGAAATTATCGCCGGATGTGTGGCTACGGGAGAGGGAACTAAAGACTTATGTGAATGGGGAGCAGATGCCATTAGAGTTGGAATCGGAAATGGATCCTTATGTGAAACAAGACTTAGGACTGGTGTTGGGATTCCCCAAGTTTCTGCTATCATTGATTGCGTTACCATTGCAGATAGTTATGATGTTCCTATTATCGCTGATGGTGGGATTCGTAATGTTGGTGATGTATGTAAAGGACTTGGTAGTGGGGCTGATTCGATTATGTTGGGATCCCTTTTATCGGGTACAAAAGAAACTCCAGGAGAAATTGAAAAGGTAGGTCAATGGCCTAACGAACAGTTATTTAAAAAGTATAGAGGTTCTGCTTCATTAGATAGTAAACTCGATAGAGGAGAAGATAAAAATGTTGAAGGAAATAGTAAGGTCGTTCCATATAAAGGAAAAATTAGAAGAATACTTGGAGATATTGTTGATGGGGTTCGGAGTTCTTGTTCTTATGTTGGTGCATCGAACTTGGAGGAATACAGGTCATTGGTCGAATTTGTAGAAGTTACAAGGGCTGGACAAGTTGAAGCACGGCCTCATTTGTTAGATTAGAGAATATAAGATGAATAAAGAAACAATAAATATTTTTTTTACTTGGGTAACAGCAGCATTTATAGTTGGATTAAGTGTATTTTTATTGGGTATAATAGTAACTTTACCATTTTGGTTGTTATGGAATTGGTTAATGCCTGATATATTTGGATTACCTGAAATTACGTTATTACAAGCATTTGGGTTATGGTTGTTTGTCGTACTATTAAAATCCAATAATTATATTAAAAATTATCCATTTAATGATAAATTAGAATTAGAAGAAAAAAAAATAGATAATACTAAAGAATCACCATTTTCAGATACATCATTTGGACAATGGTATAATGATATTAAAAAAAAATATGAGGCATAATAGTATTATTAAAATTAGATAAAAAAATTAGTTTTATCTATTTATCTCAAAGTAAATTGGAGAATTTTAAATGGGAGAATTTAAGATAGAATTAATTATAGAATTGTTAAGAGAATCTTTAGAGTCAAAAAAGTGGGAAAAAGTAGAAGAAGCTATAGAACTATTGACCACTTTAGAATCTAATCCATTTGATGAGTACGAAAATGATGAAGATTTGGAAAATGAAGATTTATGGTAATAAATAAGTAGTAATGAAACAAGGAGTAGTAATGAAACAAGGTACAGTAAAATGGTTCGATTCTAAAAAAGGATACGGATTTATATCGGAGTCAGAGTCAAACGATGATGATAAAGATTACTTTGTACATTTTTCCGAAATTAAATCTGATGGCTTTAAGACCTTAAATGAAGGTCAAAAAGTGTCGTTTGATATTGGTGAAAGTACAAAGGGACTTGTTGCGACAAACGTTAACGCATCAAGTTAGTAGTATGGGGCTGAATGGTATCGACTGGTATTGTTTGACTTTAAAGTGCAGCAGAGTTTGAGTAAGACTCGAAACAAAAGACTCAAGAAACTCAGATGGCGATAACTCGCTTGACGGGCTGGTAATTGATTGGCATTTAGCCACATCAGAAATGGTGACCAACGATTTCGTTGAACCTGTTTCAGATTATCAACCGACTTACGCTTACGCATAAGTCCTTGGGTCGTTTAACACCCGAGCATAAAATAAGTTGAACACGACTCACTTCAGGTTTAGAGGATAAATGAAATCTCAGTTAAAGGATATGTTCTGAGTAAAAGAAATCCACATGGTTGTTTGACGGTTTCTACCAATGGAAACCGTCTAAGCTGTAAATGACTTTATGTTAAAAATAGACAGGACCGGGGTTCGATTCCCCGCAGCTCCACAATGGTTATGAAAAAATATTATTACGAGAGAAGTAATCTCTTAGAATCTGAAGTTAATATAAACTTCGAAGAACTCCTTTGGATGAATGATGCTCAAACTGAAGAATGGATTGAGAAGTTAAGAAAGTTTATTTTAAAAGAGTGGGATGAAAAAGGTATTCCACCAACGATTGGTCAGAACACTAAAGACATAAAAAAGAACTTTAGAAAACTTAGAGATTATCCATTACATCAAGGTAGGAAACAATTCTTGACAAAGGATGAAGATACAGGCAAGTATGATGTGATTAAGAATTACAATAAACATGCAAGTGGTGTTAATCAATTTTTTCCTACGATGTTAAAGACTCGTGTAAATAAAAGTTCTATTTATACTTGGTTTACAGATGAGTATAAAGATAAATTTCAAAAGGTTATAAAGAGAATTCTTAAAAGAGATTCAATGTATAATTGGTCAAGGTGTTTATTAGATAACGAAGAATTACCTGAAAACTTTTTTGTAGTTCAACACAAAAAGAGTTCAGTAGAAAGTGGTTATTTAACTTTATCAAAATCTGAGGTAGAAAATCTCAACAATAAACATACAACAAATCTTCCAAAGGAACTTGATGATACAAAATATAAGTTTTTGGTTCATAGATTTAAACTTAGACAAAAGTTATTTCCAGCAGGAATTCAAGCATTTAGATTAGGACTTGGCCAACCAGCAGTAAATTTCCCACCATTAACAGCAAGGTATTTATATGAGAAATATACAGAACATATATCACAAGACGTGCTCAATGTGTATGACCCATCCGCAGGTTGGGGTGGTCGTATTCTCGGAGCTATGTCATCATTCAAACGAATTCATTATATTGGCACAGACCCTAACACGGATAATTACATAGACGAGTTAGGTAAGACAAGATATGAATATGTAGCAGATTTCTTTAATAATGATGTATTAGAAACCAATCCATTTTGGGAAGAAGATAAGAATACTTACCATTTATTTCAAGATGGAAGCGAGAATATTGGGAACAATCCAGAGTTTCAGACGTATAAGCGGAACATGGATTTGGTTTTTACGAGCCCACCATACTTTGACAGAGAGCAATATAGTGAAGATGAAGAACAATCTTATAAGTTATATCCTAAGTATGATAGTTGGAGAGATGATTTTTTAAGACCAACTTTAACTACTGCATTCGAATATTTAAAACAAAATAGATATTTATTATGGAACATATCCGATATTAAAATTGGAAAAGATAAGTATCATCCACTTGAACAAGATAGTATTGATATTATTGAATCTCTTGGTGGTGAATATCAAGGTAAATTAAAAATGTTGATGACTTCTATGGTTGGAGTTGATCAATCTAAAGTCAAAAACTCGGTAAAAGTAGGTGGAACATATCTTAAATATGAACCCATCTTTGTATTTTATAAGCCAAAAAAGACTTGACTTTGACGAAAATATGTCGTAAGATCAAGACAGTAATTCGAAAGGAGAATTAAAATGATATCTACTAACAAGGCAATAGCTGGATTAGTATTTATAACATTAATGAATGGTTTTGTTTCTGTTAATATGTTTACCAATCAAAGTGATTTTTATTCAAATGAAGTTGATAAACTATTGATAGATAATGAAAAATTACATAATGATTTAAGAGAGTTTTACAAATATGGTGTGGAAGTTGATGTTACAATGTATCAACCAGTATATCCACAAACGGATTCGAGTCCAAATATTACAGCAGATGGAACACGAATTCGTATCAGTAAAGCAAGCGATTATAAATTTGTAGCATTATCTCGTAATCTTTTAAAGAGATGGGGTGGCCCATTTGATTATGGTGATTTTATTCTTATCAAAGGAACACCAGATAAGGATGGTGTGTATAATGTTAGAGATACAATGAATCCAAAGTATGTTAACTATGTTGATATTTTGGAGTCTACAAATGTACTACCATATAAATATGAAGATGTTCACATATATAAAATGAACTGGACAGATAATATTCAATTAGTAAGCAATAAAGTAGATTAAAGAATATATGACATCTCCTAAAAATAAAGTGTTAGAATTCAAAGTTGGAGATTGGGTAGATGTTAGAATAGTAGGAATTAAGGATAATGAAGATCCTCCATATAAAATAGAAAGTATAGATGGAGATGAATGTGTAGTTGTACAAAAAGAAGGTTCTTATGTACATAGAATTAAAGTTTCAAAAAATAAATTAGTGCGGTTATGACCCAAAATGAATTATTAGAATTAAATTTTATTGAAAGAGATCCTGATATTATTATAGGAAATTTACATTCAGTTGTAAGTAATGAATTTTTTATGAAATATTCGTGTTCTTTTCAAAAAGATAGATCAAAAAAATTAATAGATTATTTTAATGAAGTTCGGAAAAAACGATATGGAGCTGGTGGAGTTTTACCCTCAGAATATACAAGTGAATATAATAAAATTTGTGAAGATTGGCAACGAAAAATAATAACTATTGGTATCGAAGATGATTTGGTAATAGTGGTTTTAAAAAAAATTCAAATGTTTAAAACTGTATATGTTAGAATTGAAGGGTTGCCAATTAGTATTACAAATAATAGAGATAATGAAATAAAAGTTTTATTAGAATTATTTAAATCAAATTTAGTTTTTAAGGTTGGTGGACTTGAAAAAGAAATGAAAGAATTAAATAAATATGGATTTGAGTTTAGTGAAAAAATTGATTCGTTTAATTTTTATAGTTATATTCCAACTAATTATGAAAAAATGACTAATAGATGGAGAACTAAAAAGGGTATAAATAGAATGTTAAAAATGGAAAATTTAACATGGAAAGTTATGAACGATTATTCTGAAGATATTGAAACCATTAATGATGGTTTTGATAAATGGAAACGGGAAGTTGAAGGAGTTTCTAAAGGGTGGCATAAATTATCAAAGGCTATCAAAAAATATAAATTTTGGGAAGATAAAAATGTAATATATTATATGTTTTCGTATAAGGATATTCCAGTTGGATTGTGTGTGTATATTACAGTAAATAATATAGCTCATCAAATAGTAAATAAGTCAATAGGACATTCTATATATGATAGGGAATTTAATCCTTTAAATGAACAAGAAACATTAGAGTTGGAAGAAATTAAAAAACGAAGTAATGCTTTAATTCATTATATTACTATTAAGGATTTAAATGAACGTGGAATCAAACATGGGTATTTTGGTGGATCCTTTAGTATGAAAAGTTTAAGAACATATAAAAGAATAATGAATGATGATGAAATAGAACATTCTATTTATAAATTGAAAGAGAGTGAATTAAATTGACAGAACAAATTGTATATGAAACTGAGTATAATAATACTAAAATTCAGGTTATTGATAATCCAAGAACAAGACATTTGAGATTTGGAAATACGGTTAAACAATCATCTATGTTAATAGATTATCCATATGCTTTGGCATTGAAATATATAAGAACAATGGTACAAGGATTAGTGTTAAATCCAAACCCTAAAAGTATACTTTTTTTAGGACTGGGGGCTGGGAGTCTTGTAAAATATATTAACAAATATTTTGATATTCCAAGAGTTGATGTGGTAGAACTGTTACCAGATGTGGTAGATATTTCTAAAAAACATTTTGGATTGTATGAGAGTGATAAAATCAATATTACAATAGATACTGCTATAAATTATTTAAAAACCAATGAAAGTAAATATGATATTGTTTTCGTGGATATATTTAATGCATCTGGTATGTCAGAAGAAGGTAAGACCGATGAATTTTATTCATTATTGTCAGATAGTTTGAATTTTGATGGATGGGTAGTGTGGAATACTTGGATTAGAGAAACAACATATGATATGCAAGTATCTCAATGGAAGAAATTTTTTGATGTGGTTTTTGTACGACCACCAGTACCAAAATCTGGTAATGTGGTTATGTTTGGTGGAAAAAATAATCCACTTAAAAATGAAGAATTAGATATTAAAATTAAAGATATTCAATCTCGTGTACCTAATATGGGATTAAAAAAGGATATTATATTTAATAAAAATTTTAAAGAACTTTAATAAATAAAAAATGGAGAATAGGTTATGAGTAAATTAACAGAAGAACAAATAAAAAGTAATTGGGATAAATTAATACAGGTTATAAAGGATACATTTGAAGATGGAAGCGAACGCCGTGAAAATCTTTTGAAAATGTATCATTACTTTGAAGATAGAATGTGTATAGCACCAGCTAGTGGTAAAGAACATTATCATAATGCTTATGTGGGTGGTTATGTAGAACACGTTCTTCATGTAATTGATTGTGCAGTACAATTAAAAGAAGTGTGGGAAAAGAATGGAGCCATGATTAACTTTACAGATGAGGAGTTAATTTTTGCAGCTATGCATCATGACTTGGGTAAAGTTGGTGATTTAAATCATGATTATTATATTCCTAATGATTCAGATTGGCATAGAAAAAATCAGGGAATGATATTTACACACAATCCAAAGTTACAATATATGACGGTAACAGATAGAGCAATCTTTTTGTTAAATCACTTTGGAGTTAAGTATTCCGAGTGGGAATATATTGGTTTGAGATTAACTGATGGGTTATATGAGGAAGCTAATAAAAATTATTTGAAAACTTATATTCCAGACTGGCAATTAAAGTCAAATATTGCCTATATTTTACATCAAGCTGATTTAATGGCAACTCATATCGAATATGACCAATGGAAGAATGGTGAAAAGAAAAAGGATATACAAGTGAAAGAGCATGCTAAAGTATCAGTTAGTAAACCAAAAGAAAAAGATAAAGTAGATGAGGTACTTCAAAAAAGAAGTACAGATTTATTTGATGAATTATTTGGAGATAAATCATGATTATAGAAATAATATTAGGATTACTTGTTCTTATGGAAGGATATGTAATTTGGAATTTAAATAGAAAAACAGAACTATTAGAAACATGGGTAGAAAATTTTAGTGGTAGAGTTAATCAAGTTCAACAAGATATGAGTGATATAGATTCTACTGGTCATTTTGAAGCAGATGATGAAATAGGTTCAATATTTAATACAATAAAAGAAATAATTAACGATTTAAACAATTTTACAGAAGGAGAGTCCATAAGTGAGTAAAGTTACAAAACCAGTAAAGAAAAAGAAGAAACCTAAAAATTATTATTTTAGTCAAATAACTGAAAATGCTATTATTCGTTATAATAAAACTGAAGATACTGCATTAAAAAATAAAATTTATAAT
>Ga0080013_1002930_pt1 | contig 18966 bp, 14 predicted proteins | sample ETNvirenome_6_85_FD_69236 | JGI IMG/M metagenome (GOLD analysis project Ga0080013, IMG submission 69236) | Marine viral communities from the Pacific Ocean - ETNP_6_85 (SPADES assembly) (version 2) | ecosystem: Environmental > Aquatic > Marine > Oceanic | place: Pacific Ocean | collected 2013-06-19 | reverse complement strand
GCGATAAGCATTGCTCATCGTATCATAAAATAGTTTGTTGTTCTCTGCTCTGAAGGTGGGCATCAGCGCATTAAGGTATTCGTCTGAACCTGATGCTGCCTTGATGTTTTGGAGCACTTGCTCATCGTGTAATACTCTGGTGAAGTATTGTGTAAACAAATCTTTCATCTCCGCACCAGTCAAATCATCGACGATATATCCTGTGTCTTTAAGTAACTGATTGATTTCAATATGCAGCCCTTCCTCTCTCATAACATCTGTCTCTGCTCTTCTCAATGCCCACTTAAGTTGCTCGTATCTCCTTGCGCCGACATTGGTTCCGCGTATTGTAATCTCGTCGAGTAAGGTTCCCATAAAGATATGGTTATAGTGGTGAGTAAATAACTCATCTTGTATCATCCGCTCGATAGCAAGCATATCTGAATAAGGTTTACCCTTCGCTACCCCAAGCGCTTTCGTTCCATCGATGATACTTTGGTGTGTTCCTTTCAATGCTTCGACATGCCCCAACCAACCGAAGGTGCTTGTGCCTTTCCATTTATCCTTCAATGCCTGAGCATCAGCCAAGGCATCAAAGCCTCTGGTGGAATATTGTTGGTTGAGAAACATACCCTCGTTCATTGGTTTAACACGATGAGTAAAAGTTTCTGATAATCTTTCAAGCGCTACAGCATTTGGGAATAAGTCTGGGTGTGTGCCGCTCCAGTTCTCATAAGTATTTCTTATGATGGCTGCCTGACGACGAACAAGATACTGCCCTGATACCAAGTCAAGATGAGATGATACTGGATACATAGCGGCATCTTCTGCCCCTTGATCAAACATCTCTTTAATACCTCGTTGGTTCGGGCTATAGTCTCCACTGCTCCAAGGATTTAACTTTGCATCACCAACCGCTGCATCCTTTGCTTTGCCGTATAGTTCTTGTAAAGAGAAGCCTGTTCGATCTGCTGGGTTGGCGAACTTATAAACTTCCATCTTGCCTGTCGTTGGGTCGGCAAGGATTTGCTGGATGCTTCTTCCTGATACCTGTGCTTGTATGTTCCTTAACTCTGTAAGTGCATCAAGGTATTTACCCTCGACAGATGCTCTCACAAACCCTTCAATCAATGGCTTGACTGTTGGGTGCTGTGCAATAATCATCGATAGTTGTGAGTATTCAGCAGGAAGCAGGAGTGAACTATCAAGCCCTCTCATTGCTCCCCTTGAACCTGCTGTTGTAAGTGTTGGGGATAGTGTGTCTGTTCCACCAAAGATTAAAGCGATGAAGTCGTTAGCCATTGCCTGATAGTTATCTTCAAGAAGATTATTATATCTGAACAAAGCCATTGCTTCATCATCTGGGAACGCATCGAGGAACTGCTGCTTAACACCTTGCTCATCAAGGTGTCGTGTATAGTTCTTAACAACAACTTCAGCCCAAGCCTCCGGAGGTGACGAGCCTTCTGCCCTTGCTCTCCTTACTTGCATCTTGAAATCTTCAGCCATACCACCAAACCGTTCACCGATTTGTGAGGTTATCTCTCTGGTTATTGGGTTGGTGCCTCGCTGAACATTGTATTTAACCCCTGCCTTTAAGACAGTTTCAAGGGTTCCACCAGCAACTTCCTTTGGTGTAAGTATCTTAGCCGTGTAATCTTCGCGAGCCAAACCTTTCTTTAAACCTTGCATAACGGTATCGCCGTCTGCTTTACTCAGTCTTCCAAAGGTTTTACCCATATCATCAAGAGAGCGATAGCCAGCAATAGTTTGTGCCTGACTATCAATAACCTCGTTAACAAGTTTGTTCCAGTGTTTCGGCTCCATCGACAGCACCTTTGTGGAACCGGCTCCCTCTTCAAGTGGGCCGATGATGCGGCGAACTTTCTCTTGAGCGATACCCCTGCCTTGTGCATGTGTTAACAAGTCAACAAGTTCTGTTGTTTCCTCCGGAGTTAAAACGATTTTCCCATTGGGGCGATTAAGTAATGATCTTCTTGTTCCGTTCTGTGCAATCTCACTGGATACTCTGCCGATAACGCTGTTGCGTATCTTCTCTTCCAACTGAGCAACAGCCGCTTCGGGGATAAACGATTGAGTGCTTATCCTCCGCATCCTCCCTGCAGCCGGCATCAAAAAACTAAACCTGTCTGGGTTATCGATTGCATCCCTGCCGACATGGTATAAGACATTACGGGTTAATGCTTTCTCTGCTCCCTGTGGTATACCACCTGTTCTTAGTGCTTGCACATTACCAGTCGACAGTGCTGTCGCAGTTTCGCCATCGACATCGGAGATTGTGATCCTCGTTCTTATCTTTGGTGGGAGTTTGGTGTATATCATCTTCGCCTGTTCAAGTGGTAAGTCTTCGAGCCAAGCGGTTATCTCCGTGAGTATTCTTTCTTGAGATGCGGCTCCATGCCCGTAAAGTTGTGCCTTTGTCTCTGCAGATAAACTTTCATCAAGTGCAGCCCGATGGTATAACTCGTTGCTCTTGGCTCTTAATGCCTGTCTTCCTTGGAAGTTTGTTTCAAAACCTTTCCTCTCTGCTGTCTTAAGGAACTCTTGAACGGTTGTGGTGTCGCCAGTTTTCTTAGCCTCGTTGTATGCATCCTTAATCCTTTTGCTAATAGCATCGCCAGCGTTATTGTTCTTAGCACTATGACGAGCATACACCGCTGCTATGTTCTCATTGAAATCCATAACGGGTTCGGGTAAGCCAGCCTCTTTTGCTGCAGCAACTCTTGCTTTATGTATCTCTTGTAGTTCTGCTTTTAAAGCAGTATCATCAAGTTCATCAAGGAACTTCCACCATACTCCTGCTAAATGTTGATTGGCTGGATCGTTTGCAAAGTAACGGATACTATCCGAGACAACATCTGGTGCTCCTGCTGGTTTGCCTCTGTATGCTCTCACAGCCCAGTAGCCGAAGTCATCTGCAAGTGCTGGGGCTCCAACCTTCGCTGCGCCTTTCAAGCCCTGTAAGGCACTCCTGCCGACACCATAGCCCAATCCTCTTGTGGCTGCATAGCCAGTCATACCGCCCCTTGCTGTTGCGGTTGCTGCTCTTGCTGCAGGGAAGATGGGTAAGAGGAAGTCAACACCCAAACCAAAACCACCACCGATGTATCGCAATGTTTGGTGAGCATCTTCACTTACACCTGTCGCTTCTGCAACAGCATCAGCCACATCAAGCCCACCGCCCATACCACCCAAGCCTCTTTCCATTTGTGCTGGTATCTCTTCAGTCAGTGTATGCTCTGGTGAGATTGCTTTTATAGCACCGACACCAGCGGATATTGGGGATGCAAGTAATCTTGCTCCAACCGACATGCCGCTTTCGGTAACTCGCCCTTCGTCATCTCTTCTTGTAAAATAATGTTCTGCTGCTTCTTTGCCCATCCACTCTGCGGCATCAATCCAGTTACCAACAGGAACATCTCTTTCAGTCTGCAGAACATCATGCATCGGATCCCAAGGCACTTCGCCTTTAAGGATATCTTGGGCACGAACTCTTATCATCATGAGCACATCGCTATCAGGCTCACCGCCTTCCCGCAACTGCTCCCACTGCCTTTTTAACTTTCTGCTATGCGGGGTTTCAACCTCATCTGGGCCCATCGATGCATAGTAATCCAACATAAGTTTATTCTGCAACTGCATAACAGCCAAACTTTCTGCTTCTTGTTTCGCTCTGTCGCTTCGCCTTGCCTGCTCTGTTGTCTGCATTGTTTGAGGGAACATCGCTGCTGCAGCACCAGCAACACCTGTCTTTGTAGCCTCTGGGTGTTCAACATAATATTGAATATCACCACCAAATGTACCGGGTTTAACCTCCTGATCCTTAACAAACTGAAGCGCCTGATCCATCATGCTGCTATCACCACCTTGGGTAAATGCTTGATTAATCAGACGCTCTGCATCTTCACGGGCTTTCTGTTCCAACTCAACTGAATAAACTCCGTTCATATCGTATGAGTTGCTTTCAATGAAAGAAGCAATAGCCGACTGCAAACCTTCTGCCGGTAATGTTCTTCCTGTTAAATCTTCGTAATCTGGATCTCGTCTTGCTTCATTGGCGGCTTCCGCTGCTGCAGCAGACAACTCAAGCCCACTCTCAAATGCTTGCATACCCTGAACAGAACCTTCTGTAAGGTTTAGTTTGGGAACTGTAGTGGGTGTGGTTGAGGGTTCTGGTGTAACTGTAGCGGGTGTTGCAACTGTATCGGATGGGAAGCCCATGCCTCGCAACTCTGTATCAGTTAATCCTTTATACCACTCAGGATTAAGGTTGTTCAACTTGATATATTCAAGTTGTTCTTTCGTTAAAGCCATTAACTATTCCTCGTCTGGTTTGAAGATAAGTTTGCCGGGGCCTTCTTTTACCCACTCGCCTTTGCGTTCTTCCTCAACTGGTGGTGTCTCTGTTGGTGTCTCTTCAACCTCTTCAGTCATCATTGTCTCGGATAACTTACCTGTCGCTAAAGCCATTAAGATTGCGGAGCCTTCGATGCCGAGTTCCACATTATCACCGTATGCTTTTACTAAGGCAGCAGTGAGTTGATTGATATCGACGGGCTTTCCAGATGCCTGTGCTCCATCCCATAGTTGTTGTGCTGTAATACCAACCTCTGAGCCGACTGCTTTATTCAATGCCGCTTTATCCTTAACCAAGTCGCCTGCTCTTTTACCAACCTTAAGTTGGTTTTCTTTGTGTATCTCTGCTGTCGTCTTCACAGGTGTTTCGGGTAACTCTTCTGTATCAACATCAGGTAATGGTGCACCGCGAACTTGTTCTTTAAGTTTGATTGCTTCAGGGCTTTCTGGGCCGCCAGCATCAGTTGGTTCTGGTGTTGGCTCAAGCAACTTCCGTCTTGCTTCCAATCCTGCTGCTAACTCTGCTTGAACTTCTGGTGTTGCTCTTCGTTGCTCTTCTCTTTGGTATCCCTCCGAGCCAATGATATCCACTTTTTCAGCATCGGTTAACCTTCCGGAAGGTGCAGATAAGCCTCTGCTTCTCGCCATCTTGTCTCTCAATACAGTAAGCAGTTCCTCTCTTTGTGCTTCAGGCAACTGCCCGATGCCGCTCAGAGTTTGTAATCCTTCATTAAACTTGTAAGCAGGGATGTAATCTGGTTGTGAATACTTGTCGTGATACTCATCTCTCGCTTCCTTAATCAAGTCAATCGTTGGTGCTGTTGGTGCCGCAACTGTCTGTTGTTGCAACTTCCTCAATCTGTCTTCTTCTGCTTTGATGAGTGCACCATAGTCAGCGCCGTCATCTGTTTCTCTTCCAGCATAATGCACATCAACATCCGCACCCGGTACAGTTGTTTCTGTTTCAATAACAGTTAAACCTGCCTCTGCTCTCTGCCTCTGGATTGGTGTAAGTCTGCCCAATACTCTTGCTTTAGCACTTGCTTCTTTCGCTTCCAGTGTTGGAAGGTTTGCATACTCATCTTTATCTGCCTCTGTTCGCACCGCTTCCTTGACTGCCTGTGCATACATTACATTGGCTTCCTGCCCTGTCTTGTCGGAGATTTCTGTTGATGATTGGATTTTATTATCCATCTCTTGAATAGTATTGCTGATATCAGTTGGATCATTTCCGAACCGTATTTGGGTAACGATAGCCTTACCTGTTGAGGAAACCAAATCCTCATAAGTTTCTTCCTCTGCTGACTTCCGTTGTGCTCTTGATGCTGATGCCCTTGCTCTCTCCGCTGCGTTTCTTGCTGCGGCATTGGTTCGACTGGTTGCGTTCTTCTGCCCTGCGTTCCATCTTTCTGTGGCTGCATCAGCGGTTATCTGTTTCTCTTTCAACTTCGCAATCTTATCTCTGCTATCTGCGATATCGCTGTTCAACTCTTTGATAGCAGTTTGGTATACATCCATCAGTTCTTTGTATGTTGCTTGATCCAACTTATAGTTAGCGATAACTGATTGTAATGCTGTTTCCCACATCTTTTGTTTGTCGTGTGTAAAGCGTGAGACATAGTTCCCTGCGTTGCTTTGTTTTAATACTGGAGGCATCTTAGTTCCCTCCCAAGTAATCGCCGAGTAACATAGTTAACTCATTGCTTCCAGATGAAGCGATGTAGTTGCTTAACTCCTCTGCTTCTTGTGACGACATACCAAGTGAGGTTGCAACCTCAAGTATCTTTTTATTCGATGCCTTCAATCCATCTGTTGCTCGCTTTGAACCTGAGTATTCAGCATACAGTTCGCCACCTTCTTTCAGTGCTGTTCCCAAAACATCTTTAACTTCTTTGTCTGCCGCGATGCTCTCCTTCTGTAGCAAGTCAATCCTTTCCTCTTCTGCTCTCTTCTCCTGTAAGTCGATTGCATCGACATCAGTTAACATCTCTTGCTGCATACCAGCAAATGCTTCTTCAGCAGCGAAGGCATCTTCCAAAGCCCTGCCTCCAACACCATAACCACCAGTGGCTCCGTATTGTTCACGGGCATCTTGCATAGCATCTTGAGAGCGAGATAGTTGGTTTTGCTTTTGACGGATAAGCAGTTGTCTTTCGCTGTCGGTTAAGCCAAGTTCCCCTGCACCTTTACGAGCAAGCAGAAGTTCCATCTCTTGTTCTCTTCGCTTCTCATCTTCTGTTTTAACAGAGGAAATCAAGCCACCAGCCAAACCGGCACCAGCCCCTGCTATAGTTGCTGCAGGGCCGCCCTGTGCTGAAGCCAATGCACCTTGAAGAGTGCTTTGTAGTATGTCTTTTGTATTAGCCATTATAGTATTCCTTAATAGTTCTTGTTCGCGATTGAGCGATGAAGCCCACTATCGCTGTAAGTGGTTTTGTTGTAGCCGCCTTTATAAAAGACTTCCACGATAAAGACGCATGAACCAAAGTATCCATGCTCGTTCTTTGGATCACACACAACAGAGATTTGGTTCCAGCCTTGGGATAAGTTTTTCTTCATATGCTGCATTGAAAGAACCTTCCTTATTTGTGCTGCATCTTTCGGATCCTGCTTCGCTGCGTTGAGCATACCCACTGCTGTTGAGTGTGGTGAGATAGTTGATACAAATACCTGCGAACCGGGATCGTCTTCTGAGAAAGCAGGGGTCATCGTGTCGGCGACGACTGTGCCGTTATAAGCCAAGTAATAACGAGTATCCACCATCGGGTATGTTGCTGCTGGGATTGCATCTGTTATTGTTGCTCGGTTAACATCGTTCTGTTTTTCTTCTGTGTAAGCCAATACTGATACCATTACATGTGCATCATCTTCCAAGTAAATCTCTTTAGCCATATTGGGGCACGAAACATACAGAGTGGTTCCAAAAGGGTTTGCCTGTTTAAGGGTGTTAGTGTGGTATTGTCGTTGATGTGGAGGGCAATCAGGGGTAGCCACCGAGTTAACGAATACATCGCCTGTAGTAAGCAATACATCGTCATTAACACCCACTGGCTCTGAGCGGTTGAAGTCTTCCTTTCCGAAGGTTGTATCAGCCAAGTCACCTGCGATGATGTCTGTGTTAAGATAATCTCTTGCATCTTGATTGTTTGAGTTAAGTTGTGAAGCGAGCATTGTTGCTGCTCCGACAAATGTATGTGCTGGTGTATAAGCCATTAGTTTCTTGCTCCAATAAACCAAGCATGAACTTTGTTTATATCCAATCTGTTAGTTGTCTTCTCGCTGCGAACATAAAGTTTAATGTTGATGACTTGAGTTGCGGCTCGACAGAAATATAAACCGTTAAGTGTTTGTTTCTCCCACCAACAAGTCGGGCTGTGGATGGTTCCCATGTTGTTCTCCATCGCTCCTGAGAGTGCATTGCCGAACCAAGGAGTAAGGTTAACTTCAACATTACCAGAACCCAAGTCGATGGTTGCTCTCAACTGGAAGTGAAACTTATTTTGTTCTTCATTAGCCGAGCCGGTGTTGCCGTTATACCATACATCGCCAATCATAACATCCATCCCTGCTCGCAGAACTTCGCCTGAAACGAAAGAAGGTGAGCCAGTGATGGTATGGGTAATGATTAAATCATCACCGACAACATCTCCGAAAGGGTTCGTCCAATCTGTTGCATCATAGTCAGCAACAACAAAGTCTGTGTTAACTGAAGTGCCGGCAGGAAGAAGATGTATTCTTTGTATGCCCTCACCGCGAACATTATCAGAAGTTATCTTCCCTGCAGTTCCATCGGTATTGTTCTTAAGCGCAGCAAAGGGCTGGTTGAGAGACACTGATGAGATTGTATCCCCTGCTTCTTGGTATGTGTAAGTTATTTTAGCCAAACTATTTCTCCTTATCGATAAACATTACGAGCCCAAATCTGGGTGTTGGTAATGTTTAGTTGAGCATCTTCAGTGGAAGTATCTGCAAATGGATTTGTTACACCAGCGCCATCACAGATAGCGGATATCCTTATATCAATCTCGACAGCATCTTTGGTGGGAACTGGAACAGCGAACGGAAGTGTATGACTTCTTCGTTTCATTGCTGGTTGTAAACCAGTTGTCGCGACACAGATACCATCAACGAATACATAAACTTGATATCTCCACGAAGATCCGTATGTAGCCGTGAGCCCTCCACCGGTAATCTCTGCTGAACCAAACTCAACATCAACTGTAGCACCACCTGTAAGCATGCCTTCCTCAGTTGGTATCCTCATAAAGACACCATCATCGATGTCGTTGTAAAGAGGCCAGATGCCGACAAGCCATTGGTTGGTATAGTTGGAGTAAGTTACTGCAGGTGGGCCGAGCGATGCTGCACCAGCGCTGTTACGATCCCAAGTGAAAGCAGAGATGGCTGATGTAACATACCAATAACTCTGTGTAGCATTTCTTTGCCCTTTACCAATCTGTCTTGAGCCATCTGGTTTTGTATCAAAGGCGGTATCCATATTAGCCCCTTTGATTATTTTCGTGTTAGCGATGGTTTCGGCGGGTAGTTGTTGCCCGTCAAGTTGCCCGTTAAACTCTTGCATCCATCCTGAAACCGGCTTGTTAAAGTCTTCTTCGAGAGCGAAATCCCCTGCTTCTTTCGGGCGAGTTGGTGTGTATGTTTTAGCCATTATCTTCCTGCCTTAATGTTTGTCGACGACTTCTGACTTGGGTTGTATGTGACGCGATACGATACAACCTGAAAGCGATTGTCTGTCTGTATCTTCCAACGGAAGGATCCAACTTCACCAGTCTGCAAGTCAAAGCGAAGACGAACACGACGAGCACCTGCCCAGTTAACTTTATTATCGATGACTGCGAGTGTCTTGTCGTATGCTGATGTTGAAGCCCCAAAGGTTGTGTCGTCGTTGGTTGTTCCAAACTTCTCTGGGATTGATACCGGTTGTGATTGTGCAACCGTCCATGTCGGCAATCCATCAACAGCATAAGAGAGTTGAACCTCATTATGCCCTTTGGTTAGCATCTCAATCTCGACGGTGTGAACCTTCTTCTTGATAACATCTGAACCAAAGTCAAGCCAAGCCGAAGCCCATATGCTTTCTTCTGGTTCAAAGAAGGTTTCCGACAATGCTGCTTGCGCGGTAAATGATGCTTTGTTTCCAAAAGTATTTCTTCTGCTGAATACCTGAAGCCCTGCATTGCAAAGGTGGTATGCTCCGCCAGCACCAAGAACTTTAAATGGGCGAGGAGCCAAGATAAACCATCCAGCCGGATTGGTTGCTATGTCGTTGAACTCCCAAGAACCATTGACTGCATCGCCAACCTTGTGCCTTGTGCTCCAACTTTTATTAAGTGTATGGAAGATGGCGTGTCTTGTATTAACTGTTTCACCATCGACTGGATACATAAACCAAACTTCTTTTTCTTTGTGGGAGTAAGATGCTCTCACTCTTGGTAATGCATTTTCCGACATGCGATGAAGTTCTTTCTGTATCGGCTCACTAATCTTTTCAATCTTAACAGAGGAGCCACCAAGCGTTCCGCCCTTGATGCAGTATACACCATCGTAAGACATAAACATAACACCGATAGTGGGAACGGAAACAATACTATTTGTTGCTGTTGTGCCGATGTTCTGAACCAATGTCGAGATGGTATAAGTTCTTGTTCCACCTGTTGAGTTGCGGCTTCTTACGACATCAATGCCGTTCTCTCTGAAGACAAGGAGGTTATCGTAATAAGGGTATAATGCTGTGATAGCACCACCTTCTGTATTGCCCAAGTCAAAATAGTTAAATGCTGGGAACTGTTCGGGCAATCCTTGCTTGCTATAAATGACGCGGGTGTCTTGCCCAGCACCACCACCGAGCCAGACAGAGCCACCCCAAGAGCATCCGTAAGCGAAACTATTATTTATTTTAACGCTGTCTGCTTGGGTGGGTGCCTCGGTTATGAGTGATACATCTGGTATAGTATCCATAAATGTTCTTGAAACATTTTCTTCAATCTCGGTGAGATGATAGTAAACAACATCAACCGTCGATAAATCCTTCAAGTTTTTTGTTCTGTATATTCTGCGTTTAACGGTTCCTGCTGGGCCGATTGGTAAGTCGTTGATGTATGCACCAAACTTCTTGGGTGAGCCACCACCGGTTGTCTTAAAGTAAACTTCCCCGTGATCACTCAATGGGCTCTCTGAGCCTGTGTCGGTAATGAAAGTTACCTTGTAGCGATAGTTGCAGTCGCCATTGCTTTCTCCAACACCGATAAAGTCGTCATCATCCCATCCGATACATTGCCTCCCGCTCTCGGTTCTTGTACCGGGAGTGCTGATGTATGTGATATCTGTGCCTGATAACTTGGGAGCAGGTGTGCTTTGGGTAAAGCCAAATGGGAATACTCGTTGCCTTCCCTCAAACTTTAGCATTTGATCGGAGCCATTAAGGATTAATAACTTGTTTCCAAAAGGAATAAACTGCTCGTCTGCTTCATCAGGTTTAGCAACATGTCTGGGATTAACCGCTCTTTCGTTGATTATGTTGTAGCATGGTATGCTGCCTGCCGCTCCTTGGTTGGCTATACGGTAATGTATACCACCATTATTCGACTTCTCGATGTAGTATAGTTCGCTTCCGTTATGTCGGGGCCAAACAAATACCCGATCAATGGCGAGTTGAAACGGGGTTGAGGCTGTGTCTGTAGTTGTTGCAGCATTTTTGGGGATGAGTGGTTCCCATCCAATGTCGTTCGTCCAACCGAAACCATCGTCTGAAAGGCGGCAGTTGACTATCTCGGTTGCTGTTTCATCTCCAGCAGCCCACCTCTGATCCAATCCGGATGCTGGGATTTCCTTACTAATCTTTGTTTTCATATGTTGGTTACCCGTTAGTTTTCAGTGAGTTTCTGTCGTAATAAGCAACCCTTCCGACAGCACTGGTAAACTGCCCCTTCTGATATGAGATGTCTGTTCTTGTTGTATAGCGAGCCTCAAACTTCTTTAAAGCCTTCTCTGTCTTCTTAGCATACAAACCGCTGAGAGTTGTATTGCCGTTCTTAACAAACAAATCCTCAAGAGATTTCCACACGATTAACTGGTGGAACTCATAAGGAAGTTCTGGGGTATCTGTGCTTTGAGCAAGAGGCAGGGGCTTAAAGTAATAACGAAGTTGGCTTCGCTTTAAATAATCTTTTTCTCTCGGTGCAGTCGTTGTGTTGGTTACTGTATAGTCGTATTCAGCATCCCAACTATCAACTCTTGGGTATGGGCGAATACGAAGATAAACACCATCCCACTCACGATAGCGAGGGTTACCGCCATCCAATCCGTTATAGTTAACGAGGCTCAAGGTAGCGGTGATATCGTCAGCAGTCAGGATGTCGTCTTGAACTGCAGTTGAAACTGGGGATGTAACATTGGTTTGATAGCCTGTGAGTATCCTTCGCCATACTGGGCGGCCCAATCTCTCGCCTGTTGCTGGGTTAAAGTTTGAGTTATAATACATAACTTTTCTTTGCCCTTCAAGAGATCTCATACCACCGACAACAGCATACTGCCCAACAGTATTCTTACTCTGGAAAGGTTTATCATCGAAAGTTAAAAATGATACAGTCGCCGACACCTTGTTTCCAAGTTGTGCTGGCGCTGGGGAAAGTGTATTGAGAGGCTCAGACAATGGGCCCACAGAGCCATCAGGTGCTTGAACAGCCCAACACAACTCGAAGTATGTATTGGTTGGTAAGTCTCCACCACCGCTGTTTGAGGCATGCTGGTTCCAAACAACTGATAGTTTCTCTGCTGGGGGAACAATAGTCGGAGGAACAGGAACATAACACTCTGCTTCTGAAGCCGTGTAATCTTCTCGTAAGTTTAGTTCTTCTTCTCGTCTTGGTGAGATTGCTCGCTGCTTACCAGTCACGCTCCAGTTTCCATTAGTGGCTGGGCTGTCTCTGTAAGATAAGTTCATTATCTCGATGCAGTCTTCGGGCAATCGATAATAGCGAACTTTTGTTTTCCAAGTTGTAAGCGCTGCACCTGTGCTTGAACGGATTGGTTCAGCAACTGCAAGTTGTTGTGAGGATATAACCTTTACGATGGTGTATTCTCTGTCTTCCCATTGAAAGATATTGCCTTCAAAGATTTCTGGGTGAGAGTTAAAAAGGGGAATAGCGGCACTAAATGTCGCAAGCCTTTGCCCGTCGACAACGGTGCAAGTAGTGTTGTTTGTTCGGGCATAATCCAAGTCAGGATAAAAGTTAACGGTGCTCAACTTCTCTGCGAAGTTCCACCTCTTATCTGCCCAAAGGGAATAGTAACTATCATTAATGATGTCTGTAAGTTGGTTATCGTAAGCAGTCAGTTCCGGCGTATAGTCGCTAATGTTTTTGATTTGCGCGATAAGGGTTTTGAGATCCATTGAGTGTCTCCTGTGGATATCTTATTGATAAAAAAAAGCCCCCCTCCCAAAAGGAAGGAGGGCTGTGGTTTACTTATGTGAAAAGTATGCTTTAGTTTCCGACGACGAAAACTGTGTGAACGCCAGTTCCACCTGATGCTGACTTAGCGTAAGCAATAACAGGGTGGATGTTAGCGGCTGTTGCTGTATCAGCAGCGCCAGCAGTAGCAGTGATGCAGAGTGGATCACCTGCAGCAGCGACAGCGAGGGTTAAACCTTCGCAAATGCCTCTGGTGCAAACTTGAACTTCCTCTCCAACAGCGGCTGTAGCCAGTGCAACACCGATAGCCATCTGTGCTGTGACGACACCCAAGTCTGCCTTAACGACATACTTTGCGACTGATGCGTCAATCTTGGAGAAATCGTAAGCAACGAAGTCACCAAGGGTAACACCACCTGTACCGGCGAAGAACTTTTCTGTCTGACGATAGTTTTGAACTTCGCCAACTGGAGTAGTCTCCATTGATTTTAGTATAGTATTAGTAGCCATTAGTATGTATCTCCATCGACAAGAACACCACAAGAACCGAGATGGTCAGCGATGAGTTGCCCTTTCCAATATAGTTGTGCTGCTCTTGCAGTCGTTCCGCTGATGTGCTCAAATGGGCTCAGTGCGAAATCTCCTTGGGAGTGCATAACAAGTTTAATGCCGTCGAAGTTGAGGAAATACATTGAGTATTCGTCAGTTCCGACACCGGCGTTGATGGGCATATCGATTTCTTGCTCAAGAGAAGCACCGGCATAAGCCAGAGACATCCTGCCGCCATCAAGAGTTTTCTCGTCAATGTAGCGCTCACTTGCTTGAAGTGCGCGTTTGTAGTTGACGAAACCTGCTTCTGAAGCGATGATAAGTTTCGTTTCACCCATTGGAGCGATGCTGTTTGACTTAGCGTAAAGTTCAGCCATACCCGCCAAACCATCTGTTGAGAAGTTTGTGGGGCATGTAAACCGCTGGTTATACCAGCCGCGAACATTAAGCGTATTCTTAGCCAAGCCACCAACAGTGTTGGTTTGCCCAGCAGGTGTCGGAGCGCCGTTCTCGAAGAAGCCCGTTGCCGATGCTTCACCGTTGAGTGTGTTTAGCCCAGTAAGAACTGTGGAGTTACCTGCGAGGATTTGCTTGTTGATTTCTCGACGAAGCATGCCCATAACAGATTTCATGCGGGCTTCGACAATCTTTACGATTGCTTTGTCGCCGCTGTTTTCCATTTCTTCTTTCTGTGTGATTACGATTGGAGCAACGAAGTCAGCCCACTCGTAAATAGCGGGACGGAGAACATCCGATACCGCGAGGGAGACAGGCTCATAGCCAGTCGCCAGTGATGTTATTGATGAGTGATCAACAACTGAAAGAGGTCGCTGTATTTTAATACCGCCATCCTCTGTTTCCAAGCCACCCAGTTTCTTCGCATAGTCGAGGAAAGCCGTCTTCTTAAAGAGTTCGTCAACTTCGCTATCGCGGATACTGAACAAGGTGCTGGATAAAAGATCATTTGAAGCCATTTTATTTTATCCTTATGTTAAATGGTATGTTAGTTTTGGTGTGTTTCAGGTTCTCAATGCGAGTTGATATCTCTTTTTTTTTGGCTCGGATTAAGGGTTCCTTGCGGAGTTTAATACGACGAGAGGGGAGATAAAACACACCCTCTCATTACTGACGGATCCGTTCGACTTTAGTCGATATCAGATTTTATCCGTCTGAGATTTGTGATATTGGTAAGCAGCCCAAGCATCTTTAAACTTTGGAACCTTTGAGGTATTAACATTTCTGCCTGTGCTTGTTGCAGCAAGAGCCTGCCTTGATGCTTGCCTCTTGGCTTTCATCCGCTCTGTTAAGCGCTCGTTCTCTTCAGTCGTCATCTGTGCCTTGGTGATGAAGTAAGCATCTTCCAATGAAAGGTTGGGGCGATCCAAGAGAAGGCGAGCAACCTTGACGCGAACCTCTGGCTCAACAATCTCTGGGTTCTTTGCTTTGAAATCTTTAAGTTCCAACTCTCGCTTCTGTTGAGCAACCTCTCGCTTGAGGGGTGCAAGCATTTCATTTAGCCGCTTGGCTGTCTCTTGCTCGATGTGCTTTCGTCTGCCTTCTTCATCCCAAACATCATGCTTGGTATCATCTGCAGCAAGTCGCTCCATCTCTTTTGCGAACTCGCTCTCTGTTAAAAGTTTTCTTTGAGCATGGAACCTCATGCGCTCTGCTTCAAGTTCCTTCTTCATCTCAGCAATAACCTGTGTCTTCTGGGTATAGTTGCTTCTTAAGTTCTGAATAAGTTTTTTTCCGTTCTCTGGAAGGTGTCGAAGGATTTCGTCATAGTGTGGTAAGCCCTTGTGGGTTCCCGACATTATTTCATCTTCGCCAAAATCCGCTGCAGCAAGTGCTTCAATCGAGATAGCATCTTCACCAACTTCACCGATGAACTGGTTAAGCGCTGCAGACAATGCGTCAGTTTGCTCTCCTGTGCTCTCTGTGGGGGTTTCTGCTGCTTCTGTGGCTCCGGAGGTGTCTGCACCCGTCTCGACGCTTCCTGCGTCTTGTGGGGCTGTTTCTGGGGCTGGAGTATCATTAGTGATGTTTTCCATATTATCTTCCTTTGTGGGTTATAAGCGATCAAGAAACAGTTTGTCTGTATCTTCTTCTGATGCTTGGGGTAAACTGGGTGGTGGTGCTTCGACTGTTTCAATCGCTTCGCCTTCCGGTGGTGCTTCTTTAAGAAAGGCTTTAAAACCTTTGTCGGTTGCGAGGGAGTTGACTGAGCCTGCGAGCATCATCAAGTCGGTATCATCTGCGATACCATCAAGTGTGACTGCTTTGTCTTCATCAACCTTTCCTGCTGCGATAGCATCATCGGCTGCTGCCTTAACCATTGTAATCTCTCGCATAAACTCTTGCGGGAGTTCGGTTGCATCGGCTGAGAACTCTGGGTAATCCTCTTCAATCTCAAAGATGTCGTGAATACGATTGATTGATTTAACCAATGCGTTCAATCCTTTGGTTGTAAAGTTTCCTTGAGGAGACATTTCAGCAAACATGTCGTCTGCTGCGGCATCTGCCGCTCCTGCTGTCTGAGCGAAGTCTTGCTCGAAACCCTCAAGTTCCAAGCCCATCGCCGATGTTGGTGTTGTTTCGGGCATAATATTAATCCTTTGCAAGCATATCGCTTGCGGTAAATGTTTTTGATACTGCTTCAACCTTGGCTGCAGCATCATCGCCTCTGCAGTTCTTCCTTGCTTCCACAAGGTTTGCTTGATAACGGGCAGTCTCCGCGTTCTCTTCTTTAATCTCTTTCTTGCGGTTCTCTGTCCAATCGTCGATGAAGTGCTTACCAAGTTGGCTTTCAGGAACCAACCCTCGGCTTCTTGCTATCCGCTCTTCCTGATGTTGCCCAGATACATTGCATCCAAGCGGCACACTCCAGAAACCTCCTGTCTCTGTTGTCTGCTCTGCCCATGCTCCTGCTGTTCTCGCAATCATCGGGATGGCTTTGTATGAGATTGATCCACAGACTTCGCACTCGATGTTCTGTGGGATTTCATGGTTCACTTTAAATAGTTCTTCGGTGGTATGGGTGCAATGGCTGCAGTCATAATCAAACATCGGCATATTATCTTCCTCTCTTTTGATAGCCATCTTTATACCAGCCTTCACCTTTAAGGGCAAAGTTTGAGGCGACGATGGCTTTCTCTGTATCGCTTCCACACTCTTCACACTGAGGGAAGGGTGCATCCACTTTTTGCATTTTCTCTTTTGTTGTTCCGCACTCTTTATCTGTGCACTTAAAAACATATATCGGCATTACTCTTGCATTGCCTTCTGTCGTTGCTCAACGGTGCTCGCACCTGAGATAGCATCAACCTTGCTCTGGCTCGCTTTCTTTTGTGAGCCGGCTGCTTCAATCATCTTCTTGAGTTCCGCAATCAAACTTTCGTCGCCAGTCTCAAGCAAATCTTCCAAGATGGAGATGGCTGCCTTCTGCCCATCGTTCAGTTTTTCCTGCTCTTTCCAAGGATGGCGAACTGCTTCCATCTCATCAAAGGGCCAGATGCCGTGAGGCTTCTCCCCGATAACACCTGCATCAGCCAACAACTTGCGAGCCAGTGGGGGAGTTTCAACATCAACAGAAGCCAAGGAGATATCTGCCTCAAGCAGTTCTTCTTCATCTTCACCAATGATGCGGAGTTCTGGATGCGGCCCTTTACCATAAAGACGATCTTCCACATGCTCGTCGTGCTCCTGATGTCGTGTCTCAACCACCTCTGCAAGCAGCGAGAGCAGTTCATCAACCCCGACAACCTTTACTTCTTCAATCTTCTTTCCCATAATAGTAATCCTTTATTTGTTATGCTGTCGCCAGCGGTATCGTTCTTGCTCCAGCAACCAACTCTTGTGCAAGTTGTTCACTTGGTGCTTGCCCCGTTGGGCCTGAAGGAAGTTCGTCAGGGGATGTACGAACCTTCGCTTCAGGCTGGGGCTCTGGATCATTGTCTGACTTGAAACCTTCAGGCAAGTCAAACGCCCTCACAACCTCGTCTCTTATCACATTGGGCTGAACACCCAACTGTGTAAGGAGCGGAACCAACTCGACGAGCCGCTGTGATTTAATCACCTCGCTCAGAGGTGTGTTCGCTTGATCCAAAGCAGCGAACCTGAAAGGATTATCGAGCATGTCTTGTGTTAAGAACTGAGGTTTCCCGTTAACAACCACGACAGGTTTCTCGTTCTCTTCAACAAGAACACTCAACATCCTTGTAAATATTGTTGCTATCCTTTCAATAGCCTCATCTCTTTCGCGAGCCATCCGCCCAATCTCTGAAGCAGAGTATTGAGCCAATGCTGTAATCTCTGTTGCAGTCGCCTTGGTTGCTTCACCTTTAGCGAAGGGAGCAAGGATTGAACCACGATTAATATCTGTCTCAATGTAGTTGAGGTATCTGTCGTGGTTGGATGATAGTGGTGTTACTGGAACAGGTTGGATGATACCAGCGATGTTCTCTGTATCAACAGGGATGATGGCTCCATCAACACCTGCGGTTATCTTAGCCAATGCATCCTCATCAATCACGCCTTCCTTAACGATGTATTGCCGGCTGTCTCGACGAACAGCATTAGCCCAGAAAGTCCTCAAAACATTTTTTTCAAACAACTGCGAGTATACGCGAGCCAAGGTTGAGTATCCCTCAAGTGGCTTATCAGGCACCTGTGCATAGTATAGCGGGGCGATTGCAACCAAAGGTTGCCCGTCATAAGTGCTCAATGGTATGTCGGATGTCTGCAGCAGTTTATCACCGAGCCCATAGTTGGGGGAGTAAATGTATAACTTGTTTGCTTGCAAGTCGTAAAACTCAACGACTTCGATGAACTCATGGGATGATGGTATGTCGCTATCAGATGACTGCCTGTCGTTAAAGTAATCTTCTTTACGAACAGAGTTAAACTTCTTTGCGCCATATCTTTCTCTGGCTTCAGTCATGGTGATGAAGTAACGATGCCCAACCCAACGCTGGCTTTCCCAATCATCTGCTTCCCTGTCGACAATGATATCCCAAGGCACACAGGCTTTAACCCTTACCCTGTTGAGTGGATCATCACTCTCTTGAGGAGCCATCTTAAGAAAACTCATTGGGTATATGAGGGCATTACGAGTAGCGTTCTCAATCGCTTTACGCTGATGATAAAGAAAGTTGTTCGTTACTTCTTTAACAATAGCCTTCTCGTCAGTGGGAACCCTGTTGCTATCAACTTCAATAGCAGGGGCTTTACTGAACAGGGCAGCAATGAAACTCTCGATAAACGAGTAAGCATCTGCTGTTTCAATCTGAAGCATCTCAGGTGCTGTATCTGCTCCCTCCCAGAACTTCGTAAGGTATGCTTGTCGCAACCTCTTCATTGTCGCCATCTGCGATTTCCAATACTCAGTATGCTCGGTGAGCACAGCGGTGATAAGGTTGATTGTATCTGATTGCGTGGGCATGGTGGTGTTCCTTATTTCTTTACATCATCGATGACTTGTTTGCTTCCTTCAATGATACCAGATACATCTGGGCTCACCTCGACTTCCTGTGTATCGTAGTCGTAAGAGCAGTCTCCGAAGATTGTGGAAAGCACCAAGGCTGTTCCGACGATTGTTACGCTAACATGGTAGCGCTCAAAGATTTCTTTT
>Ga0080013_1002929_pt1 | contig 18978 bp, 30 predicted proteins | sample ETNvirenome_6_85_FD_69236 | JGI IMG/M metagenome (GOLD analysis project Ga0080013, IMG submission 69236) | Marine viral communities from the Pacific Ocean - ETNP_6_85 (SPADES assembly) (version 2) | ecosystem: Environmental > Aquatic > Marine > Oceanic | place: Pacific Ocean | collected 2013-06-19 | reverse complement strand
CCGCCGCGTACCCGCAGTGGGCGATTCTAGGAAGTACCTTTGTTTATAATACTTTAGGTTGTTGGCTCCCATTCAAAACCACCCTATCCCCGTCAGTAATTCGTCAGTCTATTGACGTATATCAAACCAGAATTATAATGTCAACTATTTGACTATTAACCAAACTTACGGATCACCCTGTCCTTACGCATCGCCCGTAAAAACTGGAACTCCAAAGCTCTTTCAAATAAAACATTGAACCGCTTACGCACCAACCTATCCATGATTTTGTTGACCCCGGATTTAAAATATTCAATGGGTAAACTTGGGCCGGGTAAGCCACGGATCGGTAATCTTTTTTCCCCTTCCCGTGCGAATACCAACCGCTTGCCAGAGCTACGACCTGACGCAATGAACGCGCCTTTGGCTAGCTGTGATCGATTCCATGCCTTATGCCTCACACCCTTTTTTGTTTGCTTGGCGCTGAACTCAATCAGGTTGAGAAATTGATCCTTAATATTAATCCTTGCTTTTAGGTGATCTCTAGACGCTTTGTATAACTTCATCTTCGACCTTACTTTCTTTTGTGGTTTAACCCCTGTCACCGCTGACAGTTCCTTAACGGTTTTCCCGAATACCTCTTTCCCCATTTTGTTCAGCGCGGTAACAGTGGCCTTCTGCACTGTTTTCTTTTGCAACCCGCGCCATCGCCTTGATAGCGTCTTGATGTTTGATTCAACGCTGATGTTCATAAGTCTTTTGAATGAGAAAGATCCACTGCACTCCATCCTTATAGGCAAAGGGTTCTTTGCCTGTTGTGTATCTATATGAATGCTCCCCCGGCGTTGTCCACTTTATTTCATTTGACTGCACCCTTATCGGGCTACACTCCGGTGCCGGATCACCGAAAAGAACTTGAAAGCGAATTAACATATCATTAGCCAAAGTCGCAATCAGGGTTCCATCGCGCTCAACATTCCACTCACGCACTAAATAGGGAGGTTCACCCGGCCCAAAGGAGGGAGGGGCCGGGTGAACAGAGGAAACAACCACAAAACCTAGTAAAAGGATCAGTGGCAGGAGCAACTTAATAAATGGAGCCATTGTGCTTTGAAATAAGAGCATGATATTTTTCGATCACTCCATTTTGTTCAATCACAAACTCCCGAAGAGCATCCAAATGCTCAGGCGAAACGCAATAAAAATCATCACCACACCTTATAAAAGTTTTTTCTGGCTCTGTTATCGCTTGCGGTTGGTCAGGCCACGGGTATAAAGGATAGAGAACATTAGTGCCGCTTACGCAACCAAGGGGCAGAAACAGGGCCACTACTAGCAATATCTTTTTTAGTTTGTTCATCTATTTCCCGCGCATTTTCTGTAACCGATCTAACCACCGCTTGCCCTTTTTGCATTTGATTCAAGCGGTTCATTTTCACACCTATCCGATAGGCCCAAAAAAACCCAACTCCCAATAATGTTATGAGGATTGTTGTGGCAATCACTTATCATCCATGTTCCGATTTTTAAAAATATTCATGGATAAGAAATTAAGAATTTTTAAAACGATATCCATGACCATATTACTTTTCCATCTTGTAGGCATTGCCATCGTGATAGCGTTTGCAAACAAGACAATCTCTCCCGCTTGCGCTAAAACACTTTGGCCCATGAACGTAGCTAATAACTCCATAATCTAACCCCTTAAAAGTTTATATATAAAAAATTAAAATCCATTGCTGATCTCAAGAACAAAATCTTTATATTCTCCCACTGGCCCCGCCAACCGTTTCATAAACTCACCGAAACCTTTCCCTGACGAAACAACTGCGCTTTCACTTTTCCCCACGCTTTCAAATTGTTCACCAACCAATACACAACCGGACGTGTCCTTGGTGAAGTTGCCCTTATGAAATAGAATATGGGAGCGATCAGGAACCCCGGTGATTTCATAAACAGGGCCGAATCTTGGGCTGATGAAAAATTTGCAAACGTAAACGCCTGTAGGGATACAGGATTCGAAAGGCTGATTGTTTCTCCACGGCGGCTCTAGGGTAAGAGCGAAAGGAACGCCGTCATCTATAAGAACGCCGTGCGTTCCTAAATACTCACTAGAGGTCACACGGATAAGTTTTAATTGATGCGTATGTGGATCAACCAAAGTTGTAACCTCCGTTGTAACACAACTCACCTTATTATAATTAATACCTAAAAATTCACATTTAGTAAAGTAGAACCACAAAATAGTTTGATTTATTTTTCTTAATTCGTGTAACCCCTTATTTTATATATACTTATATGTATCACTTTTTGTTGTTATTTTGTTGACATTACATCACAAAATGTTACTATGTATGTAGTTAAGCAATTTGTATCGGGTTAGTTGTGATCGACAAAAACTCTCAAAGGTCAGCCTCGAATACAAAGATCAATAAAAAAAGAGATCAAGCTTAACCTCGAAAGTAGCAAAGGACAGCAAGGACTCCGACAGCCGAAGGATGGCACAAGCTACTCAAGAGAAGTGATTACCTCAAGAAACGGTCACTTAAAAAAAGAAAGCCTTCTGACGATGATCCTGTGGCAAGGATCGAAACTCCCGCAAGGGAGTCAGGGTAGCCAACAACTTTTAACTTGGGAGAATTTCAAATGAAAATTCACAGCGTTAACCTAGATCAAGACACAGCAACAATTCTCAAAACTAATCACCTTATCTTAAAAGGTAATTGGTGTGAGTGCGGAGATAAATTTGAGTTTCTTGCTTATCCCGAAGATGGTGAATGTTCGTGCGGAGTACACAAACATCATGTTCATTGTGCTTGCGGAGCAATCAGCCAAGTAGGTTAAGCCCTCTGACGATGATCCTGTGGCAAGGATCGAAACTCCCGCAAGGGAGTCAGGGTAGCCAACAACTTTTAATGGGAGAATTTTAAATGGGAAATCATAGATATTTACTACAAGGCGAAAGCAAAACAAAAATAGTTGACGGTCTAAAAATAGGAACAGTGAAATATGGATACAAAGACAGCTTCATGCCAATGGACGAAGAAGATCAAGCAATGGCAAAGGAAAACAGGGTCGTTAAATATTGGGAAAAACAAAATTGGAAAGGCATCAAAACACCTGACTTTGTAGTCTGGAATGACAAATTTAAAGAGGGCGCGGAAGTTTATAGGACAGAAGATTTAGGGCTGAACGATTTCTGCGGAGAAATGCCCTTCATTTGTTTCCTTACCAAAAAAAAGGGGCAGTGGAAACTGACCAAAGAAAGCAAGGTGAGAAGATTAGAAGGGCAAGCGGAAATTTATAAAAGAATGACAGCAAATACATTCAAAAAATATTACAAGGAAACTGTTTGAAAGCCCTCTGACGATGGCCCTCTGGCAAGGGCCGAAACCCCCGGAACATCGGGGGTCAGGGTAGCCAACAACTTTTAATTTTTTCAGGGAGAGATGAGATGACAAACATATACCAAGTAAGAATAGAAACTGGAAAAGTCATAGGGATTTTTTCTAGCAAACAAAGAGCCTTTGCTGAAGCCCTGCAATACATTAAACACTCTGCTGGGGATAACTATGAAATATCCAATGCAAGTGGGAAGCCTAGAAATGAAAGACATCTTCCACCATCACAAAGAAGTGTAGGACATGGATTCATTTCTAAATCTGGTGAAAGTTCTGCATTGGTGAAAATTTTCAAATTAAATGAAAGAGTTTAACTAACGGGGGCTTTGCCCCCTCAACTGGGAGCGATGAGATGAAACCAACAGAATTCAAATGCGATCAATGCGAAAAATCTTTCACCGAGGATCAAATGACTGCAACCGGCGGCGATGAAATCTACTGCCAAAAATGCTGGCACGAAAAGGTAGCAGAACAACGGCTTATCAACCAGATGCAGACTTCAAACATTCCCATCTTTTTTGATGTTTAACAAACCCTCTGATGATGGCCCTCTGGCAAGGGCCGAAACCCCCGGAACATCGGGGGTCAGGGTAGCCAACAACTTTTAATTTTTTTAGGGAGAGAATGAGATGAAATTAAAACTGAAAAACAAAGACAAGGTTGCACTGGTGCGGGGAGGGATTAAATACAATTACACATTGGGAAGCATTGCAAGTTATGTCCTCGAATACAACGGATGCCCGATCAAGGCATACGAAAGGGCAATAAAGAATGGACACGCGTGTTATTGGCTAAACCAAGATGCGCGATCTCTTACTAGCGGTGGCACTCTACCGCCTGTAGCAAAATATGTTATTCACATTGGGTCAGAGATTTATTTTGAGGGGAAGAATTTTGAGATTTACGCACAACCAAATAACAATCTTGGTTTAAAAGAAATAACTAACGATATTTAACAAGCCCTCTGACGATGATCACTTGGCAAGGATCGAAACCGCCTTCGGGCGGTCAGGGTAGCCAATAACTTTTAACTTGGGAGAATTTCAAATGAAAACACACAAATGTTTCGCACTGGTTATTCAAAAAGATAATAGCGAGGAAATGGAAATAGTTTTTACCAGTAAATTTAAAACACCTTGTGTAGAGGAAAATTTAAAACTTAATCGAGATAAAGGTAATAACAGTTTTATCGCTAAACTTTTTAGCGACACAATAACATATCAGGAAGAATGGATCGAAAGGTTTAATAAAGAGCGCAATAAAAATATCGCATGGAATAAAGCAAATGGATATTAACAAGAAGAAGCAGTGAAACACGATCCCATCTTTTTTGATGTTTAACAAACCCTCTGATGATGGCCCTCTGGCAAGGGCCGAAACCCCCGGAACATCGGGGGTCAGGGTAGCCAATAACTTTTAATTTTTTTAGGGAGATCAAAAAATGTTTACATCCAACAAAACAGTTGACCAAAGAAAAATCACAGACCTTGAAGAACTCGCAACCATCGAACCGCCTAACCGGGACGATGTTTCCGAAATCTTCAAACCAGTTAAGCATTTCGATTTCGTTAACACGATGATCGAAGGGCTTAAAGATCGGCAGGGCAGACCCCGTAAGTTCGTTGATGATTCCACTGGGGACATTATTGAACTTGAAGCTACGGGCGGGAGCTACATTGTCAGCGGTTCATATTTCAACAAAACCGAAAAGAAAAATTATTTCGGCACTGACATCCACGGTGCGCTGGATATCGTGGCCCACCGGGACGGGAAATTGATCGAACCGTGCGGGGGTGAGATGGATATGAAGCTTGGCTTCAAATCTTCCAACGCCTCAAAAGTTCCACTAGTCATGTTTGTTTCGGCCTTGGTCAAGGTTTGCTCCAACGGCATGATAGCAGACAAGATCCTCGACAAAATGAGCCGCAAGCACACCATCGGGATGAACTTAAAGGACTCCGTGGATAACGGGCTTCAAGTTTATGCCAAACGCTTCGGTCAAATCGAGGAAACGGTTGATCGCTTCAAGCAAACAGCGATCAATCAAAGTCAGTTGAATGACATTCTGGTTTCGGCTTGCACTTCCCGCAAGCTAGTCAGTTGGTCAGGCGCGGGCAAAGTGAATGACGAATATGAGTCCACCGACCACCGCGATAAACACGGTGAAGGAAACCTGTGGTCAGTTTATAACGCATTCACGGAAGTAGCCAAGGGGTTCAGCCCGGAACGTCAAACCAAAGTATTCGGCGGGCTGAACGATTGTTTCTGGGATGCGCGGGTTGCACCCAAACCCGAATATTCCTTTAGTTAAAATTCCGGCCCCTTCGGGGGCCGACCACTCACTTAAAATGGAGCTAAAAAAATGAAGCCAATAACGCGGAAAAAATACCGGGACACGATGCAAAAATTTCTGGATGGTGAAGAGGGAAAGGGATCGTTACACCGTGAAAAACCATTGGTGGTGAATTTAAAGGAAGCAGATCACCAGAGGTTCAAAACGCAAGCAAGTGACTTGGAAATCCCGATGTCAAGCATAGTCAGAATTCTGATCAAGGCATGGCTTAACGAAAAAATAACAATTCAAGTGAGCGTCAATAATACAGGGAAAGCCCTCTGACGATGGCCCTCTGGCAAGGGCCGAAACCCCCGGAACATCGGGGGTCAGGGTAGCCAACAACTTTTAATTTTTTCAGGGAGAGATGAGATGAGAGTCACCATGAATAAAAAACAACAACAAAAAAAGATTTTTCAAGACTGGCACGAGAAGGGTATAGGAGGTTATAAGTTGATCGGATGGCCTTACACTGGTAACACGCCAGCTATGATATGCGATGTTAGCACTTGCAAGGTACACGCTGAGAAAGCGAACAAGTTCATCGGCAAAAACGAATCAACCCTCTGACGAGCTAGCGAGATTCTAGCGAAACCGCCTTCGGGCGGTCAGGGTAGCCAACAACTTTTAATGGGAGAATTTAAAATGGCAAATTTAACACCTTTATGGAAGCATCAGCAACGCGCCGTGGATTTTGCGCGGAGCAAGCCCGGTTCCATGTTAGCTATGGAAATGGGTACGGGCAAATCATTATGCGCGGTTCATCTGACCGCGCTATGGGAAGCAACGCGCATCTTGATCCTTTGCCCTAAGTCAGTGACAGGCGTGTGGAAACGTGAGTTTGAAAAACACGCGCCGGGAATGTTTGAAGTCTGCATCCTGAACAAAGGCACGGTCAAACAAAAAGCTGATCAGGCGAAGTTACATCTATCAGTGGCGCAAGTAAAAAATCGTCCGGCAATCTTCGTGATCAATTACGAATCGGCTTGGCGCGAACCGTTTGCAAAGTGGGCGCAGTTTGAAGCCAACTTTGACCTTGCGATCTTTGATGAGAGCCACAAGATCAAATCACATAAGGGCAAGGCATCAAGGTTTTGCACTTCGCTGAATAACATTACCCGGAAGCTTTGCTTGACGGGTACACCGATGCCCCACTCACCCGGAGATATTTTCGCTCAATATAGAACGATCTCCCCGGAGATTTTTGGCACTAACTGGTATCGGTTCCGAAACCATTACGCGCACATGGGCGGGTTTCAGGGCAAGCAAATCCTTGCATGGGTGAACACGGATGAACTGCAAGAGAAGTTCAAATCCCACGCATTCCAAGTGGCAAAAGATGATGTGCTTGATCTTCCAGAGGTTCGTCACATCGACATACCAATCCAACTGGAACCTAAAACCCGCCGCATATACGACAAGCTGAACAATGAGTTCTATTGTTGGCTGGAAGACCATCAGGACGAAGTAACGGTTGCTAACGCCCTGACCAAGTTGCTCCGGCTTCAACAAGCCACATCGGGATTTGCCAAAGCTGAATCGAATGGCATCGTCCAGATCGGTGAGGAGAAGCAAAGCACTTTGATGGATCTGATCGAAGGGGTTGACCCCTCTTCTCCGGTTGTGGTGTTCGCTAGGTTTCGTCAAGATTTAAGCGTGATTAAGCGTGTGGCTGAATCATTAGGGCGCGTTTACGGCGAAGTTAGTGGCTCACGCAAGGATCTGACGGATCATGCAACCATGCCCGAAGATGTTCAGGTCATGGGAGTGCAAATTCAGTCCGGCGGAGTGGGAATTGATCTAACCCGCGCCCACATCGCAATTTATTATTCGATGGGATATAGCTTGGGCGATTATGTTCAGAGCTTGGCCCGCTTGCACCGTCCGGGTCAGGATCACCCGGTTGCGTTCTTCCACTTGGTTGCGAGTAACACGGTGGATCAGCAAGTGTACTCCGCACTTCAATCAAGACAGAACGTGGTTGCGGAAATCCTAGAGATTGACCCGGAGCTTAAAAAAAATGGGATGACCGTGCAAATGGAGGGTGAGTAATGGAACTCATTAAACAAGTATTACTCACGCTTGGAATATTTATCGTTGGTTACATTCTAATCATCATAATGATGGTGTTATAAAAAACCCGGCCCCCAAGATCACAAGATCAAAGGGGCCGGATCGGGTAGCCAATAATGGCAAGACTAAACTTTAACTGAAAGGCATTTACAATGGCAATTAGAAAAGACGCTCACATCCATATTAAAGTAGAAACGGGGTTCTACAAGGCGATTAATAAGGGATGCGATGCCCTTGGGAAAAGCAAGAGCGGGGCCATTGAAGAATGCCTTCGACTCTACTGGCCCCGGTATATTCAGGACGAAAAAGAAAAGAGAGCCAGTTTCAGCGCAATGATGGAAGCGTAATAAAATAAGGAGAGAATGAGATGAAATGTGCAAGTTGTATTGATTACGCAAAAAGCCAGAAAGACCCAGAAGTGATTAAATTTTTGAGTCAGGTAGAGGCAGTCCATCCTAGTGGCTTATGCCAAGAGTGCCACGATGGTGAACGGGAAGCGATTGGCTGTCTTAGTGAAACGCCAGCGAACGACTATCTTGATAGCGATATTTCTAATCAAGGATGGGCATGAACGGCCCCCTCAACATCAAAAGATTTTACAAGATTGGAAGGGGAGTTCACGCTCTCCCCGGTTTTCTTATTCACTTAAAAAGGAGCAAAGAAAATGAAATTTTATAACGATGAAACAATTATCGAAAATCTGTATCCGGTTTTTTACGGTTACAAATATCTGTTTGAGTTCAAGGATGGATCTGTGAACATTGTGGTTTCCCCGTTCTTGGAACCGGGTTGCACAATCGGAGATTTGAAAAATAATTTTTATGACAATGAGCGCAAACATTATGGATCGGCAGAAAAAATTCCGTGGAAAATTGTAAACGTCAGGAAATGCAGTTACCACCGCGACACAGAAAAAGAACCGCTACCAGTAAAATTTTACTGGTAAAAAATCAAAAAGGGCAATCCACAATTCTCCGTGGGTTGCCCTTTTTTTGTGTGGTCACGCCTCTACAGTTCTCTCCGGCCTCTGGTCACTTTTGGCGGAACACCACCAATGAGAACCCCTACCACACAATTATTATTTCACTCCTGATTCACCCCCGCCATCGCTTTAGCCGCTCTCGCGTAAGCACGAAGAAAGTGGTCGAGGTACAAGGATCGTTGCAGAATTTTCTTTGCGTGGAGTTGACTTCTATTTCTTTTTTGCATTGCAAACAATTTATTTTAAAAGTGGGCTTCCGCTTATTCTTTTTTTCAAAAAGATAAAAGCATTGCTCTGTGCGTGGTTTCTCCGGCTTAACACAAAATTTCTTTAACTTCGTTTTTGCGATATAAACATCCCCGCAGTGCTTACACCTGATCGTAAATCTCCGCGCCCTCTTTGCCGCGTTCCCCTTCTTTTGTTCCGGTGTCAGATCCACTGCAATAGAATCAGAAAAATCACCCCCGGCGAAATTTCCCCAGTATAAATTTACCACCCTTTCCACGGGTATCACTTCAGGATCTTTGCACAAGCTTCCATCCTTATTAGGTTTATAAATTTTTACCTTATACATGGAACACTCCTTACGCGATTTCACTCCATTCGGGATTCAGTTTATTTTCATTAATTCTTGTTTCCTCCTCCTTGCGGTAGAGGATCATAGCTAACGTGGAATAAACTGCTATATCCTTGAAAGTGTCTTCCAGTGATTCGCTTTTAATTGCGAACTTACCTTTTCGGCAAAAATTTTCCACACGTTCAAACTTATCCATCAGCCTGATAACTATTCCGCGCCACGCTTCGATCCCGATGCGCTCGACTCCCTGCAAATTTTTATAAGGGTTTGTGTCATTTGCATAATCAGAATTTTTTGCATCGTGTAAAATTCGCAATTCGTCCAGAGCATCATCAAATGCTTTGTTCTTAGCCATTGTTCTCTCCTATAAATTGGAGTGCTTCATCTACGGAATAAACAACGGCTCCCATTGCTCCCGCTGATGCCCATTTTCGCAGTTCAAATAATTGCTTGGGAGTTGCTTTGTTCCCCGGCCGCTTGACCTCTATGAAAAATGCTTTCCCATTTCTCACGCATAAAATGTCCGGCGTTCCGTTGATCGTGAACTGATTCCCGTGCAATTTCATTGCCCTGCAATTTTCCATCTGGTTCAGTGTTTCCATGATTTTGCGTGTTATTGAGGTTTCTAGCAAAATTCAAGCTCCTAGAATCCCCCCTGTTAATCTTTCTCCCATCAGGTGATACCTATGCACCCCCCTGATTCCTCATTTTTAATTGCTCTCTTAAAGTTAGTTTTTTATTCGGTTTAAGTTTACCCGCATCCAAAAGTATTTTTGAACGCGGAAATTGTTTCTTTGCTTCGTGCAACCACATCGCCTCTTCATAATCTTGCATCTTTAAAAATGCAATCTCTTCCGGGGAATACACAACCGCTTCCGGGCATTCTTTTTCTGCTTGAACCGCTTCGGCTTCCGTGGTACATATAAGGATTACCTCCCCATTAAATAAATCTGCTTTTATCTTAAAAACACTCACAGCAAATCCGCGTAGACTAATTGGCGTGAATCTTGGGGTTCACAAATAAACAACTTATCTTTGGTGCGCGTGATTGCAACGTAAAATTTCCTGATCATTTTTTCCTCTTCGGATCTGCTTTCTTCAATCGTCCTTTGTTCAACCCACGCCAGATCAGGGAAAACGATCACCGTGTCAGCTTCCCCGCCCTTGACCGAATGAATTGTTCCCACCACAACTTTCGGGCGTTCCATTAATCTTTTTCCCCCATGCCGTAGAGCCACGCCCGCCGGAAACTTAATCTGATTTAATCCCAACTTGGTCACGTTTTGTTTGAACCAATTTAAATCAGTATTGATTGCGTTGTGTGCAAACTCTGGTTTTAAAAATAGGTTTTCAAAATCTTTGATCGTGGGCGGACATCCCCAATCTTCATCAGCAATCAGACTCTTGACCCCACGTTCTAGCAATCCACCTGAATGTAGGATTGCCATCCATGTTCGCATTTCTTTTGAGTTCCAATCTCTTGCTTCCGATCCATAGGTGTCCGGGTCAGGGCGCAGAAAACTAAGCACACGGTCAATGCCCCATATTTCATTCTTCTTTGTCTTGAGCGGGTTCCAAATAGGATCAGTAGAATAAGGATTCCAGAACGGAATATATTTTGCTTTAAGTTGTTTTATTAGCGGGGTCAGCATATATCGGCAAGATCCGATAACCATCACCGTGCGATCCTCGCTGATCTCGCGCTCAATCACCCTGACGATTTCTTCCGGTTCTTTATATCCCGTGGGCAAAAAGCTCACGCTTCCATTTCCTTCGCGTGGTTTGAATTCCACATCTTCCCGGTTTTTGATTTGCCTGATCCATTTAAGTGCTTTGGCGTGTGGAATTTTTGGGAGCCTGTAACTCTGTTTCAAGAATCGTTTATTTTCTTCGGGGATCGGGTGATCAATAAACACTTTCGGATCGGCCCCGCGCCATTCAAAGATCGCCTGATCAGGATCACCCGCCAACAAAACTTTTTCTGCGCGTTTGCCCCAATGATCACGGAGCAATGTGATTTCCAGTTTGGAGTAATCCTGACACTCATCCCCGAAAAGAATCTTGGGATCACCGGGGGCATAATCTGTTTCTTCCAACGCTCTTTCAATCATCCCGGTAAAATCGGTATACCCGTTTGCCTTTTTCCACGCTGTCCACTCTTTGAAAAAATACAACGTGGACTTTTTCCACTTTTTTTCGGGAAGCATTCGCGCCCGGTTGATCTGCATTTCTTTAAATGCCTTGTCCCCTTCGCGCTCTTCGGTATCACCCCCGGAGAAAATATCTTCAAAGGTTGTTCCCATTTTTGGATTGACTTGCAACGATGGATTAACGCTCCCGTTCCACTCTTTTAGTTTTTTCGGAGTGTCCGCAACTTCGTTGTGCTTTATCCCTAATTGGTGGAAGCATAGTGAGTGCAGGGTTCCAATCCGATCATCCATCAATGGCAAACCACGGGATCTCATTTCGTTGGCTGATGCCTTGGTCAAGGAACTAAACACAACGCGATCCGCACCATGCTTTTCGATTGCCAGATTTGCTTGCCTTGCCAGAGTTGTGGTTTTCCCGCAACCCGGTGGGCCATAAATGTGAAAGGTATCTGTCATTCTGTTATCCCTCCACCCCTTTTGAGTGGTGGAGGAAAAGTTTTATTGTTTTTAAATGAGTTACGCATCGCTCCTCCACCTCTTTTTAGTGGTGGAGGAACTTGAAGGCGTTTGTTTATATATGTTTATGCCGTTTTTCCTCCACTCCACCACTTTTATCGAAATTTTTTATTTTTTTATTTGTTTTTACTTATATATATAGTCTTTTGAAAGGGAGATTAGTCCCATTCGCCCACAATCCCGCCCCAATATCGTCTTTGCACCCGTTCATCGTGAATCGTTTCATCGAATTTGCGCTTTTCAAATTTCACTTGAGTCATTCGGTTTTGCAGATCCCGATAGGTTATGCCCTTAATCAATTTATGGCGATCCACAAATCCATAAAAGTTTTCTAGGTTGATCCATGTTTTTCCATCGTCAGTCAGGAAAGGGTGCGAAGACGGCAGTGCGTCCTGATATTCATCCGCCGGGAAAACCGTGCGCTTGGTGAAGTAAATTTGAACGGCGTTGAAAAGCTCCGTGCGGGGATCGAGGGCCTCTTCATATTCAGCCACACGCAGTATCAGATTGACGTATTCTCGCCATCTTGGTGGTTGCAACCGGTCAGGCATCCGGCGGGTAATTTCCGCTATGCGGGCCAATACATGGCTCTGCCGTCCAACCTGATCCATGTTGCCAATTCGGATTTCTTCATCATCAATTACAAAGTAAAATTCTGACGGATCGCGCCCGCGCATAATGACCCTTGAAACTTCGACTCCGATCTGGTGACTCACTTGGTTGAGTTGTTCGTTTGTGTTATTTGTGTCACGGGCGGATCGGATAGAGTGCGTGGCAATTGCATCGGTGTCCGTAACACCATCGCTATGGGCTTGACGGGCAAACTTAATAGTGTCCTCTAAATACTTCACCCGCTGAACTTTTAAGATGTCCTTTTCTCTTCCCGACTCAACCCGGTGCGCGATAATCAGATTGGCAATTTCCTGATCTGACCAATCGTGGGCCACTCCGAAAATCGCAAGAGATAAATCGTGCGAACTCATGTCCGGCAACCCGTCCCGAAGCAAATCCTTTCTCTGGTGATCCCAAGTTTGACGAAACTTTCTATCGTTTTGGATCAGTGCATTAAATTTTTTAAAAGGCGGGGAAGCTTCCAGATCAACCGTGATTTCCGAAAGCTCTTGCGCCGGGATAGCATGATTCCCGTTGCTTGGGAAAATTTCGTTGTAAACTGAATTTAATTCCTCTTGACGTTCTTCAATTGAATCCGGTGTTCCTTCGACATGATGCCCGGTGACAGTGAAATATCTTTCCGTGGCGTACATCTCAACGCCCGCCTTCTTATTTCTTGGCCCCGGCAATCGCCCCTTGATAAAAATATGGAAACCTTTTCCGCTTGGTGATTTCTCCGTGTAAGAATTTATTTGATCAATAATGTTCTGCGCCCACGGTAAGGCCCGTCCATCACCATCCACACACTTATCCAGATCAATGCCCACTAACCCCGATCCGGCAGTAAACACAAACCCTACGCCCATAAATTGCCCTGACTTCACTCCGGCCCTGCAAGCTTCGTCAAAAGTTCCCCAAGTTTTTGGGCTTGTGGTTGATGCGGGCAATCCAGTTGCGGGGTTGAAAGGTCTTTTGTCTTTGTTAAAAAGTACCCACTGACGGAGTGCCGTTAATTCATCAAACGCGGGAACTCCGTCAGTGATGGGTATTTCGAAGGCCATTAATTACCCCGGAAAGCAGATTCAAAATTTGTAGAGTAACTTGCAAGCCCATCTTTTTCGTCAGCGGTTAAGTGACGATCCAGAGCCATAGACAATTTGGAAAATTTAATTTTGCTTGCATTTTCTGATTGCTCTAATCCGAAGACTGTCACTACCGTGAAATAAGGAACATTCTTCGATGCCAGTTGCTGAAAGTATTTTTTGATCGGAGCAATCGACATGGTGGGCGCGTCCATGATGACCGGGAATGCGTTGCCTTCCATAAGGATCAACATTTTTCTTTTTGATTTACACGCCTGTCCGTTTCCTTTATCGGCTGACCCCCATTGGGCCAGTGGGCAAGTTAAACAATCTCCGCCGGGATCTCCCACCCCGGTGGTTGAGTCGAAACTATTACAGTCAGGGGCTTGCTCTCCCCCGAATTCCCCCTTCCAATAAGCGCGGATATCGGCCCACTTGACAATGATTCCTTTAAAACTTTTCTCGCTTTTCTCTCCGCTTACATCGGGGATCTCAAACGCCTTACCACCACTCCCCGGAATTTTTATTTTGTCCAAGCTCCCCGGTTCAATGCCACCACTTCCAAGGTTTGCTTTAAGCGCATTCAGTTCTGACGCGCCAGAAACAAGTATTGGGTATTCTGTGTCGTTTGGTATCTTTGGTATCTTTGCGATCTTTGTCATTTTGTTATCCTTTCCTTGCGTAAATTTTGAATTTTTCAGCAAGCTCATATTTGCCCTTTAAAATTTCCGGCAACGGCTCGCCGTTTTCCTCTAGTTCTCTGCAATACGCTGTTAACCCTTGTGGGCTGTAGCTGACAAACTTTTTTAAGAATTCATCACCCATTAACAGCGCACCCAGTTCATTCGATTCAAGCGACTTGCTACCAAAAACTGATTTGCGTAAACCAACAAGGGTGTCGTTAATCTTCATTGATTGGCATCCCGCCTTTTCAAACTCCAATAAAAGAGGTTCTTCGATTGCAGTTAGCTCTTTGTTGATCTCCCGCAAATCGCTTTCCAGTTGCCTTTTAACTTTCGTTTTCTCAATAAATTCAGAAACCAGTTTATTGTCCATAAAACCTCACTTGATAGTGATCACGTTGTTATTTGGGTTCGTTCCATCGACTGCGCCCGCTTTATTCTTTGCGGGATTACCGATCCACACATAAGAGGTATTGCAGTCCCCGGTGCTTACGTTGTTAGTCAGCGGGTTCAGTTGAACTTTGCATTTCTCAACAAGCAAACCTTGCTCCCCTGCCGGAGAAATGTTCGTCACATACGGCCCCGCGAAACTACATCCTGAAAAAAGCAGTCCGGCACACATGATGATCAATTTTTTTTTCATTGGGGTTGCTCCTTTTTAAGTGATTGAAAGGATCGGATACCCCGGCACATAAAGGGTTGCCAACAAGGGAGAGCCGGGGTATCCGTAAACCTTGAACCTTGCACTAGGGTTTTTTTCGTGCTAACAAGTAGGAATCAGCGGGAAAAAAAGCAAAGTTCTCAATTTGTTATATTTAATCACAAATTGTGTTTATATGTCAAACTGAATTTTTAAGCGGGTGAGCCTGATCGGGATGGCACAAGTTAACGGCTCTGATAATCGTTATTTTTTTTTCGGGCAACCATTCATCAAATGTTCTTTGATAAGAGTCAAGTCAGTGCGTACTGGCTTGAGCGTGTTTTCCAATTGTTCAGAGGTCACGATTCTGCGCTCTAGGCTGTCGATCCGCTTGTGTGCGTCATTCGCATCAGTCTTGATATTTTTTACGATCCATCCGAATGCGCCCGCCACGATAGTGACCACTCCAAAAAAAAGTTCGTTGAAGTCCTTCATTAAATTCCTTGTTATCGCTTGGTTATTATTTTCCAACTTATTAGCAGTAACACTCCCGCCATCGCTATCCACATACTGCTTGCTTGAACCTCCACGCCCATGAGCGACACGCTACTCAAAGGCTACGGCTCGATCACAATAGTTTGTTCCATCATCGGTTCGTCAGTTGTAATGACTGCCGTGTTCCCGTTGGTAGTAATTTCTTTGGTCATTTAAGGTACCTCTGTTAGTAAATTCCCTATCATTTAATTTCATTCCTCAACCCACTCCCAAGCCAAACACTTGCGAGAATAATAACTATAGCTTATGCAGCGATAGTATCCAGCTAGTATGTAGATGAGTTCCATGGTTACGGTTTTGGGTATTTATTTTTCACTGCGCCGCCTCAAGAGCTTCAATCCGAGAGGTGAGGGCGGCAATGGTTGCGGCTTGCGCTTCCACCAGAGCGGCGAGTTCTTGGGTCGCCTTGACGTTTTTCATATAGAGGATGGAATACTTGAGCGTCTTGATCGTTTTGCCTGTTTCTCTCGACTTCAGGATGGGGTTACCTTCTTGATCGAGATCGGTGTCATCGTAGTAGTTCTCTTCTTCGGGCGACTCCCGAACCAAACCGGGAGAAACCAGTTCCGCTTCCTGACCGATCAAACCAAGCTGGAGAGGGCCATCAGGATCTGTCTTCAAGTTGTACTTGCGGATACGGAGAGCTTTAATGTCTTCAAGCTGAGAACTAGCATCAACGATGTTCGTTTTCAGGCGAACATCTGAAAACGCGCCATAGGCATTGTTCGAGTTCTCGCAGTCCCCGTCAGTTTTCACAAAAAAGTATTTCCCTGCTGTAGAGTTCTGACACTTGATAAGGTCGCCAGTGCCCTGATTGTTCATTGCGAGGGTTGTACCTGAAGCGGAAGAGTCGTTAATGCCAAGGCTAAACATCTGACCCGTAAAGCTTGAGTTGGCGGTATAGATTAAAAGTACCCCACCAGAAGTCAGCGAGTTCCCGGCGAATTGGTTCATGTTTGTGGTAGTCGCTGTCCCCGAAAGCATAATCCCGCTGCCCCCGCCAGCAATCGTGACTGGAGTGGAAGCGGTGGCTGTCCAGTTGTGCGCTCCTGTCCAAGTTGGGTTGTCCCCAAGGGCAACACCACCACTAGCGGCAACAACCGCTTCTCCTGACGCTTTTGAGTAATTAGTACATCTATAATCTCCAGTTGCGTATTCAATAAACTCCGCTTCATCTCCGGCGGCTGTTGTGATATTAGCTCCCCCCGGCAAGATTAAATCCGTGGCGTGGTGAGTAAGTGTTAACGCTCCATCAAAATGTAATTTAATTTGGGTTCCAACTCCACCCGTTGTATTGATAGAAGTGATAGTAGTTGTCCCCGTAACATCAAAATAGTTTCCGTCCGTTAAAACAGCCAACGCAGTAGCCGATGCGACATCTGCACCTTGACTCCATTGGATTTGCGCTCCGTTACAATCTAAATCCCCGCCCAATTGAGGGCTTGTGTCGGCAGCTAAAGAAGCAATCCCGACACTTGGAGTGCCTGTGGATAAAGTCAGAATGCTGATCCACGCATTGTTTGCGGCATTCCTCTGCTTGAGTAAATCGTTGCCCGTATCTGCCCACCATTGATAGGCGTAAGTTGTGCTTGGTTCTGAACTTCCCGAATTTTGACTTTGAATTGCCAACAACGCCAAATTAAGGTCAGCCCTAAAATTAGCTCCGGTGTCATTTGCTAGGACATAGTCGTGTGAACTCATTTTTAGTATCCTTTACTTTGATAGTTGAAAACTTTGCTTATTGCACTGCCACCAGAATTTTTAAAAGTCACATCATACCCCGTGGTCGCTTCGTTTGTGATTTCAAAATAATCCCCGGTTCCCATGCTTTGTGCAGTAATTCCAAGAGAAGGGATTGCGTAAAAATTTGATGGATAGGTAACGCTCTTTGTCCCTGCACCAGAAGTTATGTTCCTAACACCTTGCACCCGGTCAGGCATATCAATCGTGATGGATAACGCAGACACGTTGAACTGGTGGTCAGCATCAGTAGAGGATGCAACAAGTTTAAACTTGTACCCACGGCAAGTAAAATCACCTGTCTTGAACTTTGCCCAGTTCGACCATGTGGGTGATCCCGACACTTGATCGTTGGTTGTTGCAACATAGAGGTTAATATTCAGGTCTGCGGGTGGGTTGTCGAAATCATCCCAATCATCAATCTCAGTTGTGCGTGAATCTAAATAATCTCCAACCTCAAAAGTTGTGAAAGTTAAGGCATGCGTGACCCGGCTTGTTAGAACGCCTCCTAAATCAAAACCATCGAACTCATAAACCCCCGCCACATCAAGCCCAGAAAAAGAATCAAAAAACGTCCAAGTGTCGATATTGGTGTCCCTAGAATCAATATTGACAGCAGACTCGAATTTTAATACACCATCAACAACATCAAGACCCACCAACGTGCCTGTGAAAGTTGGATGACACGTTACGGTATGCACCAAATTCATCGGTGTGATGTTTGGGATAGTAGTGATTGCGAAACTTGATGTTCCCAAAGATTCATTCCCAGTTGAATCAACCGCTCTCGCCATATATGTTCCCGACAATAACGGTAAAACAGTTTCCGTGTTATGCCCTGCGACTGCCGCTCCTATGTCCGTAGAAGATTCCCACAGGGCCGTGCCATCACTTACATTGGAATGTCTGAACCTGATTTTCCCACCGTGCCGAACATCTAGGTCAGTTGCCAAGTCCCATGAAATATGGGCTTGGTTGTTAAGTGCAATAACCGACAACCCCGTCACATCTGCCGGGTTAGCGGTCAGGCCGGAGATTGCCTGACTCGTCAGCGTGGCATAGGACGATGAAACCCCCATGCTATTGATCGCCTTGATCCTGAAATCGTAAGTTCCGGTCGCCAGATCATTGATGTCAACCGTGGTTGCTGTCCCATCAACTTTGGTCTGCGTATAAGTTGAGCCGGACGATAGTTTATATTCGACTTGATATTCTTGGACAAAACTATCCACCGATGCCGTCCATGACACGGTAGCCTTGACCCTTACCCCGCCGCCGTTGGTCGTGATAAAAAGCGACTCGACCATAGCGAGGTTGGTGGGAACCGTGACGGTGAATGGATCTGGTAAGTCCGTATCGGGCGCGGCATCAACCGTGGTTTCCTCACCAGAATTCCAATCATAGACGGTGGACGCGGTTTCCCTCAAAACCAGATCAACCCCCAACCGTGGTGCTTCCGCGTCACCCCTAGTTGCAAAGGCCCATTCTTCGACCAGAAATGCTTTGTCCGTCCAGCCCATTCTTGAATTGGTAACGTAACAGGAATCCCCGGCTTGCAGACGCATTGCTTTCAAGGAGCAAGGCATGGTGACCGTGATCTGTTGCCTCACTTTTTCAAGTTCGATCTTTGCCAACCTCTGTGCGGTTGCCACGCTG
>Ga0080013_1002927_pt1 | contig 18988 bp, 15 predicted proteins | sample ETNvirenome_6_85_FD_69236 | JGI IMG/M metagenome (GOLD analysis project Ga0080013, IMG submission 69236) | Marine viral communities from the Pacific Ocean - ETNP_6_85 (SPADES assembly) (version 2) | ecosystem: Environmental > Aquatic > Marine > Oceanic | place: Pacific Ocean | collected 2013-06-19 | reverse complement strand
CCGAGTGGCAATCTTATCGACGCCTAATGGTGTTGGTGGAATGTATCACAAACTGTATACCGACGCAGAGTCTGGAATTAATGAATTTAATCCCATTAGATTAATGTGGGATGTACACCCTGAAAGGGGTCAAGAGTGGTTTGACAATGAGAGCAAAAATCTCGGATCTCAGAGAAAAGTTGCCCAGGAACTATTGTGCGATTTTGTGGCATCAGGAGGAACATTCCTCTCCGCGGAGGACATTGAATGGATAAGGATTAACATAAAAGATCCGATCGAGAGAGTCGCTCCGGACCGGAACCTTTGGGTGTGGTATCACCCGTTGTCGGAGCACAAGTATATCATTTCATCCGATGTTTCTCGAGGAGATTCTGCTGATTTTTCTACATTCCATGTCATCGACACAACCACAGACACGCTTGTAGCCGAATATAGAGGTAAGATCCCACCTGATCGTCTTGCGGAGTTATTATGTAAAACTGGACACACGTATAACAAGGCTTTGTTATGTCCTGAAAATAACTCTTATGGTTATGCCACGATTATGAAACTTAAGGAAATGAACTATCCGAGAATTTATAATTCAAAGAAAAACTCCTTACAGCTTTTTAATTATGTGGCAACGGATAATCTAAAGAATTTGGGATTTAACACCAGCGGAAAGTCCAGGCCTCAGATCTTAGCTAAACTTGAAGAGGCGATAAGAAACAAGCAGATTCTTATACACTCTTCGAGATTTTACGATGAGATAAAGACGTTTATTTTTAATAATGGAAGGGCTCAGGCCATGAGAGGTCATCATGATGATCTTGTCATGAGTATGGCTATAGGTTTGTGGTTGTTTGAGACTTCTGGTGATCATGGAAAAGGTGTAAACAGTCTTAATAACGCTATGCTAAAGGCAATGTCAGTTTCTAATACCGAGTTTGATTCGCCACAAACTCCTAAAAAAGGAAGCGTTAACAATCCATTTTTACCTTTTCGGGACTATTCTACGTTTAGAGATGCAACTCCCGAAGAGATCCAGGAAAAGTTCTGGTGGGTTTTAGGAAAATAATTGAGGGGACTTAAAAAGGTTCAACATGGCTGAAAATAATCTATTTTCTAGACTTACCTCTCTTTTTAGGAGCGGCCCGATTGTAAGATCTAAGGTTGTTGCTAAAAAGTCCCCCAAGGTTAAGTCATCTATAGACCTGTTCAAGAAGGCACAGGGTCTAGCATACGGCAACGCTGTAAACGCGTACGGTCAGTACGACAGGATGGCGAGGTACGCCGACTTCTCAGAGATGGAGTATACTCCAGAGATAGCCAGCGCGCTGGACATATATTCTCATGAGTGCACTTCCGTAGATGAAAAGGGATCTGTTCTATCTATTTACTCTGAGAACGAAAAGGTAAAAGATCACCTTATTGAACTTTTCTCCGACGTTTTAAACATTGATTTCAATCTCACTTCTTGGGCTAGGAATCTTTGTAAGTACGGGGACTTTTTCCTTTTTATTGACGTCTCTACCGATGGAGGAATTTCAAATGTTTTCCCAATCCCGGTTAACGAGATCGAGAGGGAGGAAGGGTTTGATCCCGACGATCCCATGGCCGTTAGGTACCGGTGGGTAACCCAAGGAAATCAAATTCTTGAGAACTGGCAGGTAGCACATATGAGGGTTCTAGGCAATGATGCATTTTTACCATATGGGTCTTCAGTTCTTGAAGCTGCTAGAAGAATTTGGAGACAGCTAATTCTTGTAGAAGATGCAATGCTTGTCTATAGAATTGTTAGATCACCAGAACGAAGAGTATTTTATGTAGATGTTGGAAATGTACCTCCGGAAGATATTCCAAACTACATGGAGCAAGTTCAGGCAACGCTTAAGAAAGCTCAAGTCGTTGATAAGTCAACAGGAAGAGTTGATCTAAGATATAATCCGCTTTCTGTAGATGAAGATTATTATTTACCAGTACGAGGAAGTGATAGCGGAACAAAGATTGACACTCTTGCCGGCGGCCAAAACGCAACAGCAATTGAGGATGTTGAATATATTCAGAAGAAACTATTTGCTGCCCTAAAGATTCCAAAAGCATATCTAGGATATGATGAAGGGCTGGGAGCAAAAGCAACTCTTTCTCAAGAAGATGTTAGATTCTCAAGAACAATTGCAAGAATTCAAAGGACAGTTGTTGCAGAACTCAATAAGATGGCTGTAATACACCTCTATTGCAACGGCTTTGAAGGTGAAGATCTTTTAGATTTTCAACTAACTCTTTCAAATCCCTCTACCATTGCACAGCAACAAAAGCTAGAACTATATCGTACAAGATTTGATGTTGCAACAACAGCAAATAATATTGAAGGACTAGTAAGTAGAGATTGGGTTAGGAAGAAAATATTTAATATGACAGATGATCAAATTAATGATTTAAAGGAGCAAAGAGAGCTAGACAAGCTTGACGATTTGCGAATTGAATCTGTAACGCTTCCTTCACCTGATGGTAATGATGATCAAGGCGCTCCTGTTGATGCTGGGATGGATCCAGGACCCGAGCCTCCTGGGCCAACTGATATTGCAGACTCAGACGACAAAGGAAAAAGAAATCTTAAGATATTAAGCGAGCCTGATTTTAGTAGATTCTCACTTAAGGATACAGATGCTCCAATTAAGGCGCAGGATACAGTTGATAAAATATCAAAAGATTTAGGATTACCTATTTCTGAGAAAGTAGTTCATGACAAGGGTCGTGCCAACAGGGTTAGAAGGCAGAACGGAAAGAGAGCATTAAACACAAATCTAGCTGACATGACAATGCACAAGCATGATGACACTGATGACTCACTCTCGGGTAATCGTGTCAAGGACGACAGGGAAAAAGCTGCCACACAAAACAAGCAAGATGCACGGCCGGGAGACCTTATAATGAAAGATTTAAAGAATGCATCTTCTATTCCGGTTTATGAATCTGATTCTTCGTATATGTCTTCATATTTTAATAATAATGAAGATATTCAAAATAGAATGACAGATAGATTAAGATCTACGTTAAAATCACTAGAGAGAAACATACATATTAAACATAAAAAGACATTACTGTCTGAAGACAATGAGGTGTAACTCGTGCCAAAATCTCACAATAAAAAAAGAAATGTAGGATTAGTATACGAGCTTCTTTTAAGAAGAGTATCAGAATGCTTAGTTAATGAAGATAATGCTGAAGCCCAAAAGGCTTTGGATATTATTTCTAAAAGATTTAAAAAGGGAACAGAGCTCTATAGAGAGTTTAGATTATTCAGAGCTTTAGCAAAGTCACATGTTTCAGAAACGAGGACAGCGCAAGCAATACTTTCAGAAGCTAAGTCTGCAGCTAGAAAGACTGATCTTAAAAAACTGGAAAAAGAAAAGTCAGATTTAATTAGAGAAATGAACTATAGACTAAATGATAAAGATCTATATAGAAGATATGTTCCAGACTATAAAGAGCTAGCAACAATTCAAGTTCTAATAAATGACTGGAGAGACGGTGACAATGCTGATATACAAAGAATGGCCCAGTATGAAACAAAAGTTTGTGATTATCTACTGAGAGAGGAAAAAGATACTAGCTCAGACTCGCAGGTTGATCCAGACGTTAACTCACTAGTTGTTAAAATCATGTCTGAAAAAATCAATAAGAAGTATGAGGAAAAATTTAATAGTCAGCAAAAAAATCTTCTAAGATTATATGCATTTTCTGATAATGACAAGGGTAGTGATTCATCTTTAAAAATAGAAAATTATATTACTACAATTACTGAAGATACACTGTCTATGATTAAAAATTTAGAATCAACTACTGAAAATCAAATACTCAAAGAGAAAATTGATGTAATAAGGCATAGAGTTATATACGAATCTTCACAAGATCTTTCTGATCAAAAAATAGTAAGATTTTTAACATTAATTGATCTTTGCAATGAAATTAGGGAGTCAGCAAAATGAAGCTTTTAACAGAATGGATGCCATTAACATATGATTCTAGCATGATTAATGAGTCTAAAAATAGTCATGATGGAAAGTTATTTTTAAAAGGTGTCTTACAGAGATGCGATACATTAAATCAAAATGGAAGAATATATCCTAGATCTGTTCTTGAAAGAGAAATGGTAAATTATCAAAAATTTATTCGTGAAAATAGAGCACTAGGTGAATGCGATCATCCAGATACTTCAGTTATTGAACTTAAAAATGTTTCTCATATAGTTAGAGAAGCTCACTTGCAAGGTGATGATGTTGTTGGAACAATTGAACTACTTGATACACCTGCTGGAAAAATATTGCAATCTCTAGTCGAATCAGGAGTAACACTTGGAATATCCTCAAGAGGCGTAGGTTCAACTATTAATGAAAGTGGAAACCAAATAGTTCAAGATGATTTCCAGCTAATATGCTTTGATATGGTTTCAGAACCTTCTACACCTGGTGCATTTATGCTCAATGAGGGAAAAAATATTTCTCGAAGAGATCTTGACAAACACTTTAACAAGACAGATAAAATAGATAGAATTTTTAATGAAATACTGACGTGGGATAATGAGTAGTAAACTTTTAAAATCTGAGCTCAAAGAAATTGTAAGAGAGTGTCTTATTGAGATTCTTCAAGATGGAATGGGCAATCCGGAAAAGATTAACAGAAATCTTAGTGAATCTAAAAGTCGAAGAAAAGCATTTGATCACGTTTCCTGGGCAAAAGAATCCAGCGAATCTGCAAGACCAGAACCTGCTAGAGATTTTAAGAAAGAAGTGCAGCATATGACAAGTGATCCAATATTAGCTGAAGTCCTAGCTGATAGTCACAAGACAATGTTAACACAAATGAATGCAGAAAAGCAGGGTGTCTCAGCGATGGCTGGAGATTTTGCTGAAAGAAAAGTTGCAACTTCGGATCCGGTTGATCTTTTTGGCCAGGCAGCTGGTAACTGGGCAGCTCTTGCATTTGACGATTAAAGTTTAATTTATTTTTTTGATTTTAATGACAATAATTTAAGGTCGAACATAATTAAACACAGGAGGATTGTCATGTCTAACAAGCTTACAGTACAAAGAATAAAAGAAATTATAAACGAGGAAAAGAAGAAACTCAAGGATGAGTCACTTATTTCTTCTGATGCGGTTGAGGATGCATGGTCAGGCGGCGATAATCTCGTTAAAAAAATTGACTATATTAAAAAGCTTGGCATAAAAGAGTCAAAGCTTAGGAAAAAAGCAGATATTTATAAAAAACTAAGAGAAAGACTTACATCTTCAGTTAAAAGGAGTAAATAATGCCTTCACAAACACAAAATATTGTAGATGTTGGATCTAAAGCTGTTACTGTACCTAAAACTGTTGGTACTAGAGATCAGGCAACACTTAAAGCGTGCTTTCCAGACTCACCGATGTATGGTGACAGTCCGGACTTGACTAACTCATCACTTACAGATGCATATAACATCATGCTGGTTGGTCCAGATGTTTGCGGAGAAATTGAAACTGCGTCTGGGCTAAAATATGGAAAAGGCCCAGGGCTTGGTCTTGATGATTTTAATCCTAATTTTAGAGATGCACCCAATATTGCTGACAACACTGCCACTTTCGAAGGGCTGGAGTTTGGAAAGGGTGGCGGTGCTCCAGAGTCTCCCTATGTTCCACCTCTTACATCTCCAGGTCCAGGAAGTGTCGACTCTTTAGATCAGCCAGGATGGCTCTCAACTGCAGATAATAATGATGATTTTCAGCAAGGCAAAGGTGGTGTCGAGTGGGGGTCAGGTTACGGATCAACAGCTAACCCAGCAGCTACTTCACCTGCAATCGCAGAGGCTGCAAAGATCGGCGGGTTTATCTCTGGAAAATCATTCAACAATTCCGATACTAAGGGTGCTGTTTAATTACAGATGATTTTATAAATGAAAAACTCTTATTATAGCCCAGTTCAAGCATCTACAGATTGTAGAAAAGGTATGGGCTATGCTAAGTGTACAACTTCTCCTGGGCTGGGAACGACTTTTGCTATGGGTTGGGATACAGGTATTTATCCGCCTGAGCTCCCAGAAGTTGACTATCTTGATCTACCGTTTGATGATGAGGAAGATCTTAGAAGTTTTTTCTCTAAATTAAACTTAGGATATACATCAGCAGATTCCGTCAAACCTCGTGCTGACAGGTCATCTTATACAAGCAGTGATAGATTTGCAGGATTTGTAACAGAGCAAATGCAAATGAACCCAATGTCAGGAATTTCTCCTCAGCTTATGTCTACTGCAGATCGCGGCATGGCTACTGGGGGTTCTTCTAGTGAATTTGGCTCTACAAGGACAAGGCCCGGAAGGGTTGGCGGGGATGGAACCCAGTTCGGTTTTTCAAGAATGCCGCTCGATACTCCTGATGACGGAATTAGATTTATTTCTCTTGTAAAGATGTTAAACATGTCTCCTGCAGAAAGAAATTTCCTAAAGCAGCAAATAAAAGTAAAAGATACGCTGACAATGGTTGAATCTTTGCTATGTACGTGAATAAATAATAATATAAGTTTTAATCTTAAGAGAATAATTAATCTTCGAGGAGTCAAGCAGAATGGCATCTAACATGTATACAGAGGCGCTTGCTGAAGCAAAGCAGCTTCGAGAAATAGCAGAGAAAAATGCTAAAAACGCTATAATTGAAGCAGTTACCCCAAAAATTAGACAATTTATTGATGATCAGCTGCTGGAGACATCTGGAAAGAAAGATGTATCTAGATCATCTGTTGATGATATAATTGCAGAATCTATTGGTATTGCTAATAGTGAAGATGAAGGTGAGGTCTCACTAGACAATACAGCTCTTCAATCCCTTGCAGGACTTCTTGGAAGTAGTGGAACAGGTGGCGTATTGGATGCACTTGCAGAATCAATAAATAGTCTTGATCATGATCAGGCAGAATTAGTTGCATCTGCAGCTAAAAAAATAGAATCAACAAAGAGTAATTTTACTCAAGATAGAATAAATAAAGATGTAAGTAACTTACAGGAGAACAATAAAATGGCATCAAGAGAAAAGGTTTACGAGATTGATCTTAACCTTCTAAAAGAAGAGCTGGGTAGAGATCTTAGCCTAAATGAAGAAACAGGCGATGATGATAATCGCGATACGGATGATGCTGATGAAGCAGTATCCGCTAAAGACAAGGCTGAACTTAAAGAGATGCTAGCTGATTTAGGTATCCTAAGTGAAGCACAGGTATTATTGGATCTAGGCGATGATGTTGAGCTTCCTGAAGATATTCAGATTGTTGCCTCTCTCGTTGAAGAAGAGGAAGGAGATGAAGAAGATCTTGAGCTCTTAGATGTTGAAGACGATGAGGGTGACGTTGAAGTCTCAATGGATGTTGAAGAAGATCTAGGTCTCAACGAAGTCTTTGAAATAGATCCCAAAGTTTTAAAAGAAGAACTTCTAAGAATTAGACGTCTAGTCAGAGAGGCTAAGAGCTTAGCTGATGCTAAAGGCGGAGCAAATTCTATGGAAGCATCATTCGGAGGAAAAGGACACGCAAACGCAGGTCAGAAGAACCAGTTTGGTGGTAAAGGCTCCGGAAAAGGAAATCCATTTGGTGGAGGCTCTGAGAAGGGCGACATCTATAAGGTTAAACTTAATGCTCTTGCAGAGTCGTTAAGAAAAGAGCAGCGCAAGAATCGCTCTCTGGTTACTAAGCTCGATGAATACAGGGGTGCAGTTGAAACACTTCGTGAGCAACTTACAGATCTCAATCTGTTCAACGCAAAGCTACTCTACGTAAATAAGCTTTTTCAAGACAAATCAGTTCCCCCATCACGCAGACGCGCTATGATGGAATCAATTGATTCTGCGAAAAGCTTGAGAGAAGTTAAGCTAGTATATAAGACTCTAACCGAATCTTCAAGAAGAAAGGGAAGTCTTAATGAATCAGCTACACGGTCTCTAGGGTCCTCCTCTAGATCGGTTGGCAGATCTTCTGCAACAAGTACAAACCCCGAGCTTGATCGCTGGGCACTTCTTGCTGGGATCAAAAAATAACAAACTCACGTGTTTTAACACACAACTATAAAGGAAAAAAATAACATGTCTAAGAAATTTACATTAGATCAGCTTACAGAGGGTATTCGTCAAAGAGACGTAGGCCGGCAGTCAGCTCTTCTAACTGAAAAGTGGACACGCACTGGACTCCTCCGTGGTATGGATGACACAGGTCGCGAGAATATGTCTCGTCTCCTGGAGAACCAGGCAGCTCAGCTTCTTCGCGAGCAGTCTTCCATCGGTGGCGGAAATGCAGGCACCACTTCATCTGGCGACCTTCGTGGTTTCACGAATATCGCTTTCCCAATCGTTCGTCGCGTCTTCGGAGGCCTAGTAGCCAATGATCTCGTTTCGATTCAACCAATGAGCCTTCCATCTGGTCTGCTTTTCTACCTCGATTATACCTACGGTGATAACGTTGGTGGTGATGCTAACACACAGACTGGTGCTGAAGGTTCACTCTCACAGCAAACCTACACTAAGGGACAATCAATCTATAACCTTCCAACTGGAAAGGGAATAAGATCTGGCTCTGATGCTGTTGGTGGTCCTTATGACCTTGCTGGAACAGCTTATACTAGAGTCAACACTCAGTTTGCTGCTGGTGAACTTGTTCTTCTCGCTTCAGGCGCTCACGGTAATGATGGAACCTTTGCTGGTGGTAGTCACATGGTTGCATCCGGTGCAGACGGCAAGCTTCTTCAGTTTGATCCTCAAATTACAACAATGATTGAAGATGCTGCATCTACTAACGGTTGGACCCCTAGCGGTGAAGGTCTTTTCCAGGCACTAATCTGGGATGCTAATAACTTCCCTGCCAAGATGGACTTCACAGCTGTTAAGGAAGTTGGCTTGATTGCTATTGATACAACTCCCTGTTTAACAAAGGCACCAATGGTGGTTAACGGAAAAGGGCTTGCTGGGCTTGCTCCAGTTCACGTCATCTCCGCTTCTGATGGTATTCAGGGTGGAAGTGTTGTCAACATTCGACGTCTTAACCAGCTTGGAACTTGGGATGGCTCAAAGTTCACACCCGATCCGATGGTCACTAGATCAACTTCGAATGCTGCTCTATTGACAATTATTTCAGGTACATATAACATGGACCTTGGCAGTACTTCTCGCGTCGGAATCATGAATGGTTTCTCTGGATCATACGTCCAGGCACCTACTCTTGATACAGACTCTGATGGTTCAACCCTTACGATTCCAACTTTTGAATCCAACTTTGAGACATCTCCTCAAATTCAGATTCCAGAGATTGACATCAAGATTGAATCAATTGCTGTTACAGCTGAGACTCGTAAGCTTCGTGCTCGCTGGTCACCAGAACTCGCACAGGATCTTAACGCATACCACAGCCTTGACGCTGAGGTTGAGTTGACCCAGATCCTCTCTGAGCAGATTGCTCTAGAGCTTGATCGCGAGATTCTTAATGACCTCCTTACACAGGCTCAGGGTGCTAACTATTACTGGTCACGTGCTCCAGGCAAGTTCGTTAACAAGAAAACTGGCGCTGTCCAGACTCTAGCTAGTGCACTTCAAACTGGACCTAACTTCACCGGTACAGTTCGTGAATGGTATGAGACACTCGTTGAAACAGTAATTGACGTTGCTAATGAGATTCATCGCAAGACTCTTCGCGGTTCTGCAAACTTCATCGTGGTTTCACCAGATGTTGCAACTATTCTTGAGGCTTCTGTCCTCTACAAGCCTAGTTACAGCCTCGACGGCCAGGGTCAAGTCGGATCTCCATTCCAGCTTGGTGCAGCTCCCGTTGGTAGCTTGAGCAATCGTTTCACGGTCTACAAGGATCCATACTTCCCTCGCAACAAGATTCTTGTTGGATACAAGGGCGGTAGCTATCTTGAGACTGGTTACGTCTACGCTCCTTACGTACCTCTCATTGTCACTCCGACAATCTTCGCTCCCGAAGACTTCACACCCCGCAAGGGCGTGATGACTCGCTACGGTAAGAAGATGGTTCGTGCTGACTTCTACGGTACAGTTACTTGCATGGATATGGATGTAATCTAATCCTAGCAGGTATTAACCTACCTAAGAGGCACCTTTCGAGGTGCCTCTTTTTTTTTACCTTTTTGATATTTTTTATAGTATTTTATATGAATATTGACAATTAGGAATTTTTTATTTTGGATAATTCATATAAAATTAAAAACTGGAATGTAAGTAGCGCATTTCAAAGTGATAAGTGGCTGGCATGGCAAGATAGACTTTGCCATGAGATTAAAAATTTAAAATCACTAGATGAAAAAAATATTAATAAAATAGTAAAAAGAGAATTTCCCAGAGCAAGAGTTGACCTAGTTGTTGGAATGAAAAGATCTGGAAATCATGCAATTATTAACTGGTTTGTTCAGAATTGCTTCGAAAGTCTTGTTTATGCAAATAACGTAACCGGGGAAATACCTGATAGCTGGTCTATTTATAGTGCAGAATATATTACGCCACGAATGATAGATAGGGTTGTTTTATCAGTCGAGCACAAGTCTATTTGTGAATATCAAAGTCTTAATCCTATTTTAATTGCTAGGGATCCGTATAACTGGCTTGCTTCATGGATATCCCATACACATTTTATACCCGAGAATCTTGAGAAAGATATTGACATCTACCTATACAATCTATCTAACCATACTTCAATAATAAGTTTCAACCAGTGGTTTTCCAGTAGGGAATATAGGGATTCTATTGCAAATAAACTAGGAGTTATAAACAGTGATATTAGTATTAATGGAGTTACAAGCTTTGGAAAGGGAAGCTCTTTTGATAAAAAGTCCTTTGATGGAAAAGCTCAAAAGATGAAAGTTCTAAGAAGATGGGAAAAGATGAAAAGTAATAATTTATATGTACACACTATTCAAAAATATGAAAAATGTTTTAGAGATATAAGTGTTGAACATTTTCCAGATATAGATGCTGATCAAATACATAGGTTTCTTGATAGATAGTGATTTTTTATCTCCTGCATAATAATTAACTAAGCACAAGGAGGTTTCCCGTGGGAAAAAAAGCAATAGGAAGATTACTAGGAATAGGTCATAAGATTAGAAAGGGTAGAATTCTAAAGAGAGAAGCAAAACAATCTCAAGAGACTGTTGAGCATGTAGCAGAAGATGTAGTATCTAAAACTGTTGATGAAGAGATTGTGGCAGAAGCTGTTGTAGAAGAAGTTGAAGATGCTGTAGAAGCTCCTGTATCAAAGTCAAAAAGATCTTATGCAAGAAAAAAGAAATCTTCAAAATCATCAAAGTAATTTAATTACAACTTTATTAAATCAACATGCTAGCATGTTTGAAGATATTGTCTGCTTGTGAGGATATTAAAGCTCGTCACAAGCAGATTCTTTTTGCAATGTCTTTACTTGTCGTATATTTAAAATTGGGAGATGTATAGTGGCTAGCTTTGCAGACACAACAAAACCGACTCCATACGGGTTTTATGATGGTGAGTCAAGCTTCCAGACTGAAGCTGACTCAATTCTCACGTTTATCAAAAGAAAGCTGGGCGATGATGTTCTTTCCGTGGAGTTAACAAATAAGCAGGTCTGGGCAACTCTTGAAGAATCAACACTTGAATTTAGCTCAATTTTAAATACATATCAGGCAAAGTCTCAAATCGCAAACTTTTTAGGAATGCCTATAACTGGCTCTGACGGAACAATGTCTGGGTCAGAGGGAAAATACCCTAGAGAAAACTTAGACTATCTTACTAGATTTGCTGAACCATATGCCCAGGAAACAGGAATAGGAGGCTCTTATAACACTGTATCTGGATCAATTAATCTTAAATCTGGACAGCAAGATTACAATATTTATAACTTGCTTAAAGATTCAAGTGATGAGCTTATTTTTTCGTCTAGTTTAAATACTAAAAATAGTAAGATGCAAATAGTAGAGGTATTTCACTTCAGCCCACAAGCTGCATATAGGTTTTTTGATACAACTTCAGCAATAAACTATCTCAACAATGAATTCTCATTTGAGTCATTTACACCAGAAACAATATTCTATGTTCTTCCCGTATTTGAAGATATTCTTAGGGCAGGACAATTAGACTTATCCAATAGAGTGAGAAGATCAAACTACTCTTATAAAGTTTCTGGACAAAATATAAGAATTTATCCAATGCCTTCAGGCGAGCCTACACAGCCCAAACAACTATGGATAAGAGTTAAGTTTTACTCTGATCCGCTTAACACTCCGTATAGGGATGACACGATTGTCGGAGTTTCAAATTTATCTAATTTGCCCTTTGGAAATATCCCATATACTAATATAAACAGCATTGGTAGACAATGGATTAGACAGTATTCATTAGCACTTTCTAAGGAGCTTTTAGGGCAAGTTAGATCAAAATTCTCAAATGTTCCAATCCCGGGATCAGAGCTCCAGCTTAATGGAAAGGATTTAATAACTCAAGCTAGGGAGGATTTAAAAAGCCTTCAAACACAGCTTAGAGAGATGCTTGATACAATGACATATGACAAGCTAATGGAGATGGCTGCTACGAGAGCTGAGTTTGTCAATAAACAACTCAAATTTATTCCAATGCCTAACGGCTTAGCAATTTTCATGGGATAGATTATGAGTAGACTTTTTATAACACCCAGAGAAATTAACTTTATCAATGATATTGGAAAAGAAGTTATCAAAGATGTTGTCGGACAGGCAATTTATTATTACACAATCTCTACGACTAAGTCAAATGTTCATGATATATACGAAGAGTCAACGAAAAAAGTTTTTGAAAATCCAATAAAGATCGATGCACTAGTCAAATATCAACCTCAGGATATAAGGGCAAATAAGTTCGGAAGTGAAGAATACTATACTATCGAAGCATATGTTCAAGAGAGAGATCTAATTGATAAAGGGATATCAGTTCAAGAGGGCGATTTTTTTAGCTATGGCGAGGTTTTCTTTGAAATTATAACAGTTCCTGATTCTAGCACAATATACGGTGAAGTTGAACATAAGGGCTTCGTAACAATTACAGGAAAGCAAGCAAGAAAAGGTCAATTCGAAACACATATTTTTGGCCCAACAGACGAAAGATACTCAGACCCAGATGCTGTACAGGATACATTTTATCAGCAAAGAGGTTTTGCAAAAAATCAAGAGGGAGTTACTGGGGACGTACGTGAGCTTCAGAAGAATGATGTCCTAGATAAACCAATATCGGGGCCACAGAGTGTCTCAGACGAGGCAGGGAGCAATGCTGGGCCAGGTTTTTATGGGGATGACTAGGGTATGTTATGAGTATTGAAGATAGAGATTCACTACCTGAGGCGAATGACTTTAGTCTACCATCAGCAGGAATAGAAACTGTAGATCGTGCTGTATTTAATCTTTTTGACAAAGATCTACCCTTTCAGGTCAAGATTGACGATCAGTCTACAAAGGTCCCAGTTGTATTTTCTACGGGTGAGCGATTTGCACTAACGAGAAGAAATTCACCAATAAGAGATAGAAATAATACAATTATACTTCCTGTTATTGCAATTTATAGAAAGTCAATAGATATATCTCCGAGTCAAGGTGGATATGGTACCCCCATAGCTTTTAGAGACCAGCCCTTATACACAGTAAAGAAAAGACTCTCACCGAAAGATAGAGATTATCAAAATATTATCAATAGATTCGGTATAATGAATCAAAAGAATGTATCTAGTAGAGAAAATTTTTCAAAGACTGATATTTTTCCAGGAAATGAAGCAAAGCCTGGTACACTTGCGACCAGGAGAAATGGAAAAAATTTATCTTTAGTGGCTGATAAAACTGTAACATCTCTAAATAATAGGCTTACAGATAATATATTTGAGATAATTACTGCCCCCTACCCAACTTTCATGGTTGTATCTTATGAAATAGTTTTCTGGACCCAGTATGTTCAAAATATGAATAAAATGATAGAAGTTATGATGTCAAGATTTTCTGGACAAGATACAGGTTTCAAGATGACCACAGCAGAAGGTCTCGAATATGTTGCATTTATTAAATCACCACTTGCATCTGCTGATAATTTTAATGATTTTTCCAAAGATGAGAGAATTATTAGATATAACTTTAATATAGACGTTCCCGCGTATATCTTTGCTTCAAAGGAGGCGGGCTTACCCAGCCCGTTTAGAAAGTATCAGTCTGCACCACAAATAGAGTTCGGATATCAACAAGTTGATAATAAAGTATTTACAACTAGCAAAAATCCTGAAGACGTTGTTGATCAAAATGATTTTATTCTATCTGAGATAGAGTCAGAGTCAATGACAGAACTCAAAAGAGGCCAAACATCAGCAAAAGTTTATGAAACTATAAAAAATCCATTTACCGGCCAAGATTCAACACACGTTGCAAAGATAGTCTCTAAGAATGAAAGAACTGGTGAGACAGTTGCCAGTGGAAGAATAGAGATAGATTTACAAACAACGTTAGATTCACCTACATCTGAATAGTGTTTTTTGATCTCGTAAGAGATAGTTATACCTGTATAGAGTAGAACAGGAGATTTGTCAATGGCTGAGCAGATATTTAAATCACCCGGCTTCTTCGAAAGAGAAATAGACCTATCACAAACTCAAACTTCGGTCTCCGGAGTTCCAGCTGGAATTGTCGGTACAGCACAGATGGGTCCAGCATTCGTACCGGTTACTGTCGGATCTTTTGTAGATTTTGAGAATAGATTTGGATCACTTGATCCGGACTTATTTGGACCTTACGCGGTTAAAGAGTTTTTGAATAACAGGACAGCACTAACTTATGTTAGAGTATTGGGTGCGGGCGCAAATATAAAAAATTCAGATATTGAGACAACCCTCGTCGCAGACACTGTCCGGGGCGCTGGTTTTGTAATAGAGGGAACTTTGCCCGCCGATGGCCACTTGCCAGAGGATGGACGTCTAAACGGATCCTTGACATTCCTGGTTGCAAGACACTATGTCTCTGCCTCAGAGGCAGTAGGATATCCGATCTTTACTGATAATGATTCCACACCGCTGAGCCTCAACACAGTCAATCTTGTTCGCGGAATGATAATGCCCGCATCAGGGACAAGAATTCAAATTTTAACTTATGCGTCTGCAACTTTTGGAACTACACTCTCGACAAATAACGATTCTGCATCACCCAATAGTGATGGTCTTTTTAAGCTAGTCATATCTTCTTCTGCTGGTTCCAGTTTTGGTTCAACAGATGGGTATCCCGGGGTCAAAGTTCTAACAGCATCTTTAGATCCAGCTCATCCTGCATATATCGCTAATGTTCTCAATACTGATCCAGAACAGTTTCAGAAAGAGCAGCATCTTCTTTATGCTGATTTTGCTGTTGAGAAAGAAATAGCTGAGGTTGATAGAGGCTCTACAGCTAGGCTGTGGGCTGTTAAATCAGGTTCAGTAGGCCTCACCTCAGGATCTATTGCAGGCTCTAGTAATTGCGGATTAGGTTCTAGTGTTAGTTTTAATAACCTCTACGGAAGATTTGATACAAGATATAAAACACCTACAACAACAATGTTTATCTCTCAGATGTTTGGCGTGGATGAATATGATCTCTTCAGGGTTGAGACAATTTCCGATGGTGCAGTTGCAAATACAAAGTTTAAGATCTCAATAAGGGATATTAAGAAGTCAGCAGATCCAGGAGCTGATCCGTATGGAACATTTACTCTTGAAGTTAGAGATTTTAACGATAGTGATACAAATCCACAAGTCCTAGAAAGGTATGGAAATTGCTCATTAAACCCGCAAAGCGATAATTATGTTTCTAAGCTGGTCGGTGATTATCATGCTTATTATAATTTTGACTCTTCAATAACTGCAGAACAAAAAGTTATTGTAACTGGAAAATATCCAAATATCTCGAGAAGAATTAGAATTAAGGCATCTGGCCCACTAGAAGAGGGGCTTGTTCCGCCAAGCGCGCTTCCATTCGGATTTAGAGGCCTTCCTTCACTCAAGACCAATGATACTTTAACAGACGGCCCAATAGCACTAAAAGGGATAGCTGCTCCCGCGGGAACTACTCGCAGGCTTACAATGACACTTCCCGCCGGTGCACTAAAAACAAGCATGCCGTCCACACAAGATGCAGTTGGTAATATATCAGGATCTATAGTTCCGCCGGTTCCCATGAGATTCAAGTGTACACGCGGTGCCGTTAAAACTTCTGCAGGATTCCTTGGTGAGCCAGGATCGCTAGAGGAGGCTGACTCGCGGTTTTACTGGGGAGTTAAGTTTGAAAGGCTAGCAGTTTCAGGCAATATATATAGTAATACTATTTATACATCAAACCTTGGACAAGATCCTAACAGACTAATAACAGCATACTCAAGACTACTTGGAATTCAAAAGCTTGATGTGTTTACCACAGGATCCGGTGCTGATAAATTCAACAATAATAAGTTCACTCTTTCAAGAGTTGCACTTTATAATAGTACTGGATCTGCAACCTCTGTTACAAATGCAGTCATATCACAGGTAACGGGCTCCGTTTCAGATCATATGCTACAAGCAGCGTATATAAGAGACGGTGTTATCGATCCTACATGGTACACTGTTGCTGACAATACAAGATCGCCTGATTTTCAAAGATTAACGTTTGGATCGCTAGCTGCACTTACATCGTCTGTTTCTTTCAATAGATTTAGTGATTACACCAAGTTTACTAATATGATGTACGGCGGGTTTGATGGTCTGAACATTCTAGACTTCAATATGGCAAACATGGATGATAAATCAACGTCAGCCGATGCAGGTGGTTTAGCAACCGGTCTAAATCTAGATATTGGTCTAAAATATACAGCAAATGCATTTGGAAAAGGTCCGACAAATGCTGCAATTCACTCTTATAAGACAGCAGCAAAGATATTAACTTCTGATGTTAGCTCTAGGGTCAACATTATTGCAATCCCGGGAATTAGAGATACAGCATTATCAGATTACGTAATGCTAAGATTAAAAACTTTCGGAAGAGCTTTCTATGTAATGGATATTCCATCATATGATGCAGGCGGTCTACGACTCTTTGCCGATAGCGAGAATTCTCCCAATGTTGAGAAAACTGCAAACAAGCTAGCAGGAAGGGGAATTGATAATAACTACGTTGCAACATATTTCCCGGATGTGACTATATTCGATGCAACTAACAATCGCCCTGTTAGGGTGCCTTCGTCAGTTGCTGCAATTGGTGCACTTGGCTATAATGATAACGTATCATACCCGTGGTTTGCACCGGCAGGATTTAATAGAGGTTCACTAGGATTTGTATCAAACCTTGGTGTAAGATTAAATCAGGCAGATAGAGATTATTTATACGAAAATAGAATCAATCCAATTGCTTCATTCCCATCAGCTGGTTTTGTAATATTCGGACAGAAGACTCTGCAGGTAATGAAAAGTTCTCTCGATAGAGTCAATGTTAGAAGAATGTTACTTGAGGTTAAAAGAGTAGTAAGTGATGTTGCAACAAATCTAGTATTTGAGCAAAATACCCCCGCAACCCGAGCAAGATTTGTAGCAGAGGTAGTACCTCTACTTTCCAATATTCAAGCTCAACAAGGAATCGATCAGTTTAGAGTTGTTATGGATTCTTCAAATAACACCAATGAAGATATTATCAATAACATCTTAAATGGTCGGATAGTTATGGTTCCGACAAGGGCAGTAGAGTTTATAGCTATAGACTTTATTATCACAAATGCAGGTGTAGATTTTGTTTAACCAATAGTTAATCATATAAAACGGAGTTCAATTAAATGCCAGAGAAAATTTATAAAAGCGCAGGGGTTTTCGCAACCGAGACAGATCTCTCCCAGCCTTCACTTCAAGGGCCAACAGGTATACCAGCAGGTGTCATTGGAACTTCAACTGAAGGTCCGGCTTTTGTTCCCATTACTGTTGCTACATTTACAGATTTTAAGGCTGTATTTGGAGATACGGATGGTAAGAAATTTGGCCCTATGGCTGTCTATACCTTCCTTAACAAAGCAAATGCATTGACCTACGTAAAAGTACTGGGAACAGGTGACGGCAAGAAGAGAGCAACGGCTTCAGGAAAAGTAAATCGGGCCGGATATACAGTTGGCGGCCAGATGATTCAAGATAACGGAATCGTAGGGGCCAACCCCAAAGCTGCCGCTGGTATTGCCGGCGGTGCTGGTGGAGCTCCAGCCTTAGGGCGAACTTATATCTTAGGCTGTTTCATGTCAGAATCAGCAGGGTCTACTGTCTTCCAGGAAGCTGGGCTGGTATCAAAAGGTGCACTTACGGGCTCGGTGCCCATCGTTAGAGCAATCTTAATGTGCCCTTCTGGCGTCATGCCTCGACTTTCGTGCAGCTTTGCAGTTGGTACCGAGGCTGGAGGTACCATTCCTAACCACATTACTGCCTCTTCTGGTCCTGCGAACGAAGCGCTCGTCCAGGATGGAAACGGTAAATACATTAAGGGAGGAATGTCCGGAACAGTTAATCTAGAGGCCGACACTTTCGTTCTTCTTCTAAATGGCCACAAGGCGACAGCAGCCAGCCCAAATATGATCACAGCCTCGTTCAACTCAACGGACTCCTTCTGGCTAGGCTCCAGTGCGGAGATAAACAGAGACCCATACAAGATTCAAGAGAAGGGTCACTATCTTTACTGGCATTCAGATATCAATCCGGCATTTGCAGTCGTTACAGGAAGCGGTGTCTTGCCTGACCAGATTTACAAAGACTCAGCTGGAAATCAGTTCGAAAACGCTGCATTTATTACATCAGGCTCGGCAGGTAGAAATACAGCTGCAATTGGAAAGCCTAACTACGAGTCATTCGAAGAGAGGTTTCAAGCTGCAAGGACTCCATTCTTTATCTCACAAGATTATGGTGGGACAAAGTATGACCTATTTAGAATTCATGCACGAGGAGATGGAAAAAATCCGGGTGAGAGATACAAGAT
>Ga0080013_1002926_pt1 | contig 18995 bp, 33 predicted proteins | sample ETNvirenome_6_85_FD_69236 | JGI IMG/M metagenome (GOLD analysis project Ga0080013, IMG submission 69236) | Marine viral communities from the Pacific Ocean - ETNP_6_85 (SPADES assembly) (version 2) | ecosystem: Environmental > Aquatic > Marine > Oceanic | place: Pacific Ocean | collected 2013-06-19 | reverse complement strand
CTTGCTCGAAGGTTGTGAACTGGTTTGGTAAATCGGCGCCTCTTTAAATACTGTCATCATTCGATGGGGGGGTCTCTCTCAAACCCCCCAATATGTTATAATGGCTTTAGAGGCTAGGAGTATGGGCAGACCAAGGAAAAGTTATTACGGAGAAGATGAAGGGCTTGCGATCCGAAAAAAGATGCGTGAGTTTGATTTAGAAGAAGGCAGGGACGATCCAGAGGATCAGCGTATCCCCGTTGACCAAGAGGATGAGGATTGGCAGGAAAGGATGTATCAGCGCTGAGAACTTGAATCGTGATTCAACTTCTCTGAGGAGAGGAGTGCTTAAATTTTAGGCAGTTTTAGATCCAGCGATTTGCTTAAAATTTAGGCAAAAAAATGCCCCCCAAGGCGGGGGGGCTAATTAGGAGGATAAAGGTTAGTCAACTTTAATTGCTGTTATCATGTCGTCAGATATATCTACGATCTTAAATCGGTTGGATACTGCTTTCTCATATTCAGCTAGTTGCAGATTAGCTTGCCAACCTTTTTTCGTCATCTTGCCAACGCCTGACCTATCCCCCTCGTACACGCCGATATAAACCGGCGCGTGTTTACGAGCGAGGAATTTTGAATAGTAAAGAATCGCATCCCGATCTTGCCATCTGGTATACAGATTCAATACATTGGACAATGTTACGGAGTGCGATCCGCCTAGCTGAATTACAAACTGAATAGCTGTGGCATTATGTACCGCACTACGCTTGTCAGGGTCGTATACGACATTTCTGACTTTCTTATCAGCCAAGTACAAGGTGGCATCTTCTTTTTCTCCTCCACCAACATCCAAGTTGACGGTGTAGGGTCGCCACCTTACCGTTTTGAACAACCTATGTACATTAGCTGAGTCATAAGTCATGACTCATGCTGCCATTGAAACAGGCCAGTCAGCTTGAGCATACTTCTGCCACTTATGCTGTGGGAAAGACATGATGTTTCCGCCTATCTCCTCCAGCTTAGTAGCTTCATCGTAGTTGGTGTGATCGTTTGCCGTGCGTGTTATTGCATTGGCAAAACCCCACTGGGTGAAATCCCCCTCCTTGTGCAGAGCATCATAGATATTCTCTTGCGCTACTCTGGAGAGACCAGACTCAACGCCAACCAGCAGCAACGCTGGAATGGTACGCTTCTGCTTTTCCCCAGAGGGAGGATCGAGTTTCTTGATGGTAGTGGACTCATGGGCAGTCGCTGAAAGACGCTCAACTATCTTCTCGAACTGTGCTTCACTGAAGCATTGCTCAAGCAGTTGTTGAATCTGTTTGCGTACTTCAGCAACGTAAGTACCATACTCTGGATTGCCCTTCGGGTATCTTGATGGGTTATCCCAATACTGCGCCATGATTCCAATCGGCTGTACTCCGGTAAGGTGCTTCCTTCTGAACGGATTACCTACCCAGTCAGTGAGTACCGCACCATTTTTACACCAGAGTCTTTCTAAGTAACCACCACCAAGTATATTGCTGAGTCCGGTTTCACCATTCTTAAAACTAACTCCGGCTCCAACATAGTCACCCACCTTCACCTCTTTTTTAAGGTTGGGCATTGTGACTTTCAAGTTGAGGAAGTGATCACTCTGGTTGCATGAGGCAATCTGCAATGCTCCATCCCTAAACTTCTCAATCTCCGGAATGATAGCATCGAGATAAACCTCATCGTCAAGCCTCATGTACTGCGAGGAATGAAACGAGCGCAACCGATAGTTACCAGTTCCGTTCTTCCAGAATCTGAACATACGTCTTTGCCTGTTCGTGTTCGTATCTGGTTCTTGAAACCAACGGTTGAGATTGAGGGTTGCTAAATCCTCTTTGCCTTCCTTCATGCAGTACTTGTGATACGAATACATATGTGTGTAACCAGCGATCAACTCCATTGCATGGTCATCAATAACCGCATTGATGGATTTAGGGGACGTATGCCCCGGCAGAGTCAACTGCATATGCTGAGATTTACCTTCGACAGCGAAGAATTCACACATCTGCACGTTGGTGATTACATCAAACTTACGAGATGCTCGATCGCGAGCGACAGCTTTTAAGTCATCAAATGACTTGTTACCATTTCCTTGTTTCATGTTTTTCTCCATGAGTTAAGGGGTTTAAGGGATGCTCCGTTCTGATACTCAGGAACCTGATGCATCGTTTGCCGTGTCGATGGCTATAAACAACATAGACAGTCTGCACAGCACGAGAGGCAACGTAGTTCAGAGTAAAAGATTAACGGACACGGAGCAACATCCGAGCCTAGCTAGGATTCATTCAAAGTGTGGCCCTCGTTTGTCGATGGGTTTAACTTTTACAATCTTGAGACCAAGGTCTTCTAGGATACAATCAATCGCTTCCTCCCTAGTCTCGAATGGTATGCCCTCATAGTAAAAAGGGTCTTCGTTACGGAGGTGTTCGTATTGGTGATCAGGGCAGACGATACAGTACCCTTTTTCCACCGGCTGAGGTTCAACCAATGATGGCTCAGTTGTTAATGGTTTCATGTCTTGCTCCATAGTTCTTGAATCGTGATTCAACTTCTCAATAAAATGCCGGAGACCGCACTACACACCAATGATCCTCAATCCCTGTCAGAACGTGCAGTACGTTGACGATGCTCCGGCTCACCGTAGGAGAAAGCTGACAGGTTCCATAGTCTTGCGGTAGTTCGATAGATTAGCACCTCTAATACCCAGCTACGAGTTGCCCCAATGCGTCACACACATCTACCGTTGTTTATGGACGCTACCGCTCCCCCACTTAGGAGTAGGGGCAGACGTTTTACTTTATACGCTCAATCACCAGATGCTGATTAGTTCTCAGCTTCTTGGCATAGCTGTCAGACTTAACTGTATGCCAGCTAGACCTAAACGCTCTCTGAGTTGAACACGCCTTACGATCTTTCTGGTAGATGTTATTCTTCATTCGCTTGAATTTATCGTAGGCAACACCAGTCCAGAGGGTGTTCTTCCTAACGGTAGATTTGCAAATGACAATCACCTGCTGACCTACTTGAAGATCGTCCATACAGGCTAGACTCTCTTTAGACTTGTTGTCGGTTTGATGTTCGGGTGGATGACGATACTTATCGTCTACGTTTTCTGTTACATAAATATCATATGGCACGTTATCGCGCATAATTTTTCTCCGAAATGTTAATGGAGCGCACCGGCAACAACCCGGACGCTAGGATTCCAACAAGCAGAACAGTTTGCCTGATCGCATGACTTAAACCCCAAGTCATCCTCGACCGGGCAGATGAAGCCTTTCGATACTGCTCCATCCCTGTTTCGCTTGCTGTAGGTTAAGTGATGAGTAATCTGAGGCTGATCGTCAAATCCTTTGACTGCGCCACCGTCCACAAAGTAACCAGACATACTGATCACAAGATTGACGGGGATTACACCACCACGGTTAAGAAACTCTCGCACGATTCGTTTCTCTTTGGTCGGTAACCAGTGTTTAATGTGTGGAGTATTTTTACACACATCAATGATATTGCAGAGATGTTTCATGCTGTCAATATCGCCACTGTCGTGCCACCGGAAATAAGATTTCACTTTCAACCATAACAACATGGTCATAGCTGTCACCCAGAGAGGGTGATACAGTTTCTTGTATCTTCTCTCTTGGGCATTCTTGACTACATCCCATTGATAATTGCCACGGTCATGGGCGTAGCATTTATAGCAGACTGAACCTTTAATGCCACGCAGCGTTGTGCCGACCCCGCAATTCTTTGCAGGGATAGCGTTCGATGCCTCTGGCATCTTGGTAGTGTAGGACAGACCACCCGTGATCTGGTTGCACATCTCGATGATCTCGGTCTTGGTCATTTTGTACCTCCCCATTTTTCTGGTTCGGGTTGGTACTGATCGGGTTCATCTTCGTCTTTGTCTTCGATCATTTTTGCAACGTCATCGACTAACTGGTCTTGATCTTCAACGCTGATGCCACCACTGACAAGTTCCTGACTAACTTCGTCCAGAGTCATAGAGTCAATATGTTGCTTCATCTCTGACTCTCGACCTGCTTTGTAGCCTTCATCGTAGCCTTTGCGCTCACCATTTTCAAGGCCAACTCTGTAACCATCTTTCCACAGAGATTCGTTGCGCTTCATTGCGAAATCTAGCTGTTTAGCATAGTCAGAGGCAACGTCACGCTTGGCATCCAGTGCAGAATGCAGACGATCTTCAAGGTCAGCTACTTGTTTACGACCTCTATCGACATGAGCCTGTGCTGAGTCGGCTAACTGTTTGGTTATTTCAAGCAGTCCTACTGGTTCAAATATTTCATTGGTCATTACTCTGCTCCTATTAGTTGAGTAAGATTAAGCCCAACAATATAGTCTGGACAAGGTTTACAACGATTAACGCATATGCAACTCGAACGTGGGTGTAGTCTTGACCCTGATATAGTCTTCTAGTCATTGCTCTGCTCCTCTAAAGGGGATAGTGAATCGCCAAGATGAGCGCAAGTATTGTGGCCATTATTAAATAGACAGCCCGTGTGGTCATTTACACACCACCAACTCTGTCTAACCCAATACTTGTACACAGGCTCGCGTTCACATGGAGCCTCGTTTCCAGTATTATTGGAATCAAATAGGCTCACTTTACTAGCTGGGAAGTATCTAGTCATTGCTTTGCTCCTGTGGATAAAGTACTTCTGGTTCCCAAGGTAAGGGTTTACGGTCAGGTACTAATTCCATGACATCTCTCAAAGAAGAAATAGCAAACGATATTTCAGTCCAAGAGCGTTCATGATGGGCCTTCTCTAAACCTCTCAAAGCTTCGAGAAGGTGTTGGCTCACCTCTTCATTTCTTTCGTCACTTGTTTGCTCAAGCGCACCCAGACGCTGTTCAACTTTGACAAGTCTCCGTCTGAATCGAGAGACTCTATCGCTGTCGTATGTGATTTGATCCACAAAATCTTCATTGCTTACTTTAGTCATTGCTCTGCTCCTCGGCAAACTCTTGTTGCCATTCTGCATCAGTTACGCCAGTCATAATAAATTCCCTATCAGCCATTGATAGATGGGGCATGGCATCTTGAATCAGTACACCACCATACTTCCAGTCTGCCATTTGCTTTAGGGTTACCGGCAGGTCTATGGTTCGAGTGACACCACTCATCATTGATTTACGAGTTATCTGCATTACTTGCTCCTTAGTTTACCAGTTCAAACCAGTTCAAACCAGTTCAAACCAGTTCACCCGCGAGGCTCACCTTAAATACAGTCATCATTTTGCGGGGGTAAAATGATCAAGGTGTTACGCTCCCAGATCGGCAGATCGGGAGAAGTTGAATCAGGATTCAAGAAGTCGGTTGAAAATCCAGTGATCGCCCACAAAAAAAGGCAAAAAACTACCGGCCCAGAAAACGGATTCAAAAAAAACCTAGACACCGGGGCGAACCCCGGCATCTAGATTGTTTGTGGTTACTGAGTGAGTAGGAAACCAATTGTAGAATGTAACTTGTCTACTTTCTTTTTCAGTTCCCTAATTTCTTTGCGAGCAGTCTTAAGCTTGTCGAGATTTTTATAGTAGCCGGTTCGAAAATAAACGTCAGACTTTAATTGTCTCTGAAACACTCGCTCATCTAGGTCTCTGATTTTGTCAGACTTAGACATCATTGTTTCACGCGGTAAATCTTTTACTGCAAGTTTCTTTTTACGCATATTACTTTCTCCAAAGTAATTGAAGCGCGATAGGCGTTACACAATGCAACGCCTACCATGCTTCCGTTTGCACTATGATGATTTGGTTAAACGAACCGAACCACGAGCATCAGTTTTCAAGCGGGCTTGCATCGCTTTAACTTTGTTTGTTGCATTGGTCGCTTGCGCCTCCCAATGCGCGATGTACTTGTTCGCGCTTGCCACGTTGGTTACCTTGTCCAAGCTTGTAACATTGTCATTAACTTTGACAATCTTAGGCTCGCCTTTTTTGTTGGTTACCAATTCATTTGTGCGCTTGTTCAATTGGTAATGCTTTGTTGATACCGTACCGGGGTATTTCTTTGCATCACCTTTGACCGTTTCTGTATCATCGCTTGTTATGTCGATAATAATAGTCGCGGTTTCGCCTTCGCCTTGCGGGTCGATTGCGTTTTTGATTTTCGTATATTCCAAAATCAAATGCGGGTTTCCATTGTTACCGGGTCGCGCAAGGTTAATGTTCTCGGCTTTTTTCCATACATCAGCGAAACATTTTGAAACGTAGGTTTCTACTTTTGCCTTGTAACCTTCCGAAACCATAAACGTGATAATGGAAGTTTTCACTTTGTTTGAAATACTATTCTTTTGTGAACCATGGAATACCATTTCTTCCGGGTCGATAATCTTACCGCTTGCGTCTTTTGTTGCGTACAGTTTCCCGGCTTTGTCGAACGCCTTGTACCGTTCTACCGTAAGCAGCCCAATGTACTTGTATTGGTTTTTGCGTTGATCGCTTGCGTCATTCTTCAACGCGGTAACAATACGTTTTTCCGTTTGTGTAAACGCTAACGGGTCGCGAGTCTTAGATTTTTGTGTAGTCTTGGTCATAGTATTAAATTTCCTGAGTAGTTGAATTGTGATTCAAGTTCTCGCAAGCGCGACACTATGCAAACCGATACGATGCGACAATGATTTACACAATGCGCGAGTGCGAAACTCGATTGGATAAGAGGCAGAGACTTCCGCCTCCTCACTAATACGGGTGAGCCTCTGTATTCGATAGGAGTCCCGCCGATTCGGGCCAGCGATCCGAGATTCCAGTGGAACGATCCGCCCCGCCCATTTGCCGTTCCGGATACCACAAGCCCACACATAGGCTACTTCCCTCTATTTTTTTTGGGGAAATTTTTTGAGAATTGAATTATCGGACCTTATGGAGGGAAGGGGCATAGCGATAAGAAGGGATACCCTGTAGGGGTGGTAGGGGTAAAGACTAAAAAGCCCGTGACGGGCATTACAGAGCCTCTGAGGGGCATATAAATGGCAGCAGCAGACGAAAGTGCAATTGTAGGACAAAACTTAGATCAGGGAGATGGATCATATGGGCCTACTATGGAATTCGACTCTCCTGCTTGGTATGGAGAAGAAGAGACTTATGGGACTCAGGCTGACTGGTTAACCGGGGAAGGGCTTACAAGTAAGTGGGGAACTGATCCGGGTTGGGGGGTGCGTCCTGCTTATAGTAATAAAGTAGCTGAGACTCTAGGATCAAATAAGGTTATAAACCAGCTTATTGATGCTGAGGGAATGCTTCAGCAAGGAGGCAGTCCGAGTGCATGGGATGTTGGAGTACTGGGATTGTCACTGGTTCCGGGGGTGGGAGTTCCCGCTTCTCAGGGGGTAAGGAGAGTGGGAGGATTAATCTCTCAGGCAGTAAGAAACCGACTTGCAGCTAACAGGTCTAAATCAGTATTGGATAAACAGCTTGAAAATCAATCTCTACAATCTGCTGCAGCTTTGGGTCTTATAGCAGGGAGAGTTCCAAGAACCAGAGGTCAGTTATGGAATCCTTTTGTCAGGATTGGGGGTCCAACTCAAGTTGAGGAACCGGGTTGGCTTGTAGATCAGAGGTACACACCAATGTCTAGAGGTTGGGGCGCTTAATGGCTAAAGATAAAAAAACGCATAGAAGTCCTAAAACTCTTCCTAACCAGTGGTCTCCAATGAACAAGAAATTTAAGAACCGGGAGAGAAAGAAACATGCTGCCGAGATCAGAGCCATGAAACACCAGAACTTGAGCAGAGGCAGGTAATGGCTTGGGGTTACGGAACAACAGTTGAGGATACGGAGGTCTATGAAGGCCAGCCTGATACCGATGTAGGCCAAAATGAATTTGATCTGAGTAGTGGATTAGTAGGACAAGAGCCTGTTACAATCGATGAATATGTATCCGCATCTTCTTCCGGTTCTGTTACAATCAATGAGCAAAGACTGGCTGATAAAATTTCTTTTTATCTTGATGAGTCTGAATTTGGGTTGACGTATACAGATGATCCACTTAGTGCAAAGTTCGGAATTACACAAGGCGGAAATACTAATTGGGAAGCGCAAGTAGGTGGAAGTTCTCGCTTGTTTGGTAGCCCCATTGATAGGACGGGAGTGCTTAATGCGAATGTGGGTATTGCTGGACAAGGAACCAGTGGATCGGTATCTCCCTATGCGGATTTCAATGTTGGTCTATTGCCGGAGTTAAACCTTAATCTTCATGGTCAAAGTTATCCCGGTGGCTATAGCGAATTGAATCCTTCCGCGAGTTATCAAAATGAGTTTAATACTCCTTGGGGAACGGGTCTGATTAATGCAAATATTGGAAGACAGGGTGGTAGAACTGTTGGAGGCTTTAAGGTAAGGGGAGACTTCTAGTGACCTCTATAGACGCAAGAGCTGGTATAGCTGCAATAGATATTGCGAATGAACAAGGGACAGATGCAGCCGATGTATGGGATGCTAATCAGGTCAGCGACTTAACAGGGTCACCAACAGGTTCGACCTCGTTAGATAACATTAGTGTATTGAATGTTGGGCCTACCACCCAATCCACAAGCCTCCTGTACGACCCTACAAAGCCAGCAACAGCAGCAACATCTGAAGGGTTATATCGCAATAGAAGGGCTGCAATGAAGGCAGCGGGTGTAACCTATGGCACGCAAGCCTATAAGGACTGGGACGCAGCAACACGAACCTTGATGGGGGTGGGGCCGAAAGACAAGTTCAGTAGTGGGGCTTGGATGTCTAAATTTGGCTCAATGGAGCCAGACGAGATAAATGAAGCAGCGGGAAATATAGAATACTATTTAGATGATACTCCCTCGATGGGGACAACCAAAAAGAATGCAGCGTCATTTGAAGATAAGCAAATAGCTAGGGCATTAGCACAAGAAAGACTTATGGCTGGGACCGCCTTTGATGATCCATCGGGTCTTGGTCCAGCACAAGTTGGATGGGCTGGTGGTGCTGGGAATCTGGGGGATAGTTCTGCCGTAACTTCTTCAGCACTTGGGTTGGATAACTTGCCCCTATTAGGTGGTGGTCAAGGATGGAATAATCCCAATGCACCACCTCATGCACAAGCAGTGCCACAAGGTGGAACAATGAGCATGTCTCCATATGCAGCCCCGTCTTTTGAAGAGTACGAGGCCCGTTTTAGTCAATCAGGCTCCAAACCCGGTCAATTTACTCGATCTTTTTTGGGAGCGGGACCACAAGATGTAACTGCAGAAGTTATGGGTGTTTTACGGACGACCCCGAATATATCAGACGAATTTATGAGGGCTATAACTGTTAATGGGTATCCAAATCTGGTAATAGATAAGATGCCTTCTGGTGTTGGTGCGCAATACCATAGTAGCACTGATACAGTAACTCTTGGCGAAGATTGGACGCTTGGTGATTTAGTTCACGAGTTAGCCCATAGAGCGGTTATGACCAACACTCCCGGTTTAGATAAGATACAAATGCCTAATGTGCAAGCCTTGTATGAGGTGGGCGGAAATGCATTTAACAATTATCAGGTCAGAGATGTAGATGGTAATCTCGTTAGGGTAGGGCCACATTATGGTTCCCAAGGGGAGATGGTCGCATCTAGAGCTGGTACAGCACAGAATTTGATAGATGCCCAGCAGTATGGTTGGTTTTCCGGAATGCAGGATGCTGACACTTCTGGAATAGGCGGTTGGGCTGATGCTTATGGAACCTATGATTTTGATAAAAAGGATTATGTTTTTGATTATATGAAGGCTGTAACTCAATCCCCAACAGATAATCCTTTAGATCATGCAGCAATAAAGGCTGGCTGGACAGCTACCACACCACTCGACCCAATGGCTGAAGGATATCATACAGCGCATCCTTCGTACTCCGTTCCCGGAACTGGAAATTGGAAGGGAGGATATGAAAACTGGATGGCTCGTCAGAGTGAAATGCCTAATATTAACTATGGTGCAGCGTATGATTCTGAGGGTAATATTTTTGGGCCAGCAAGCACGACCAAAAACTGGGCAGGAGGTCTTTGGAATGCTCCAATGCAAGGCGCTCATGCCCTTATTCAGGAATTCGTTCTAAGAAATAAAGACATGTTGGAGGAGGGTATATATTCTCCTGATGCTAGACAGGCGATGTATAATAAGTTTGTTGCTGAAGAACTTGGTAAATCGCCAGAGGAAAAAACGACTACCGTGCTAGGCGCTCATGGAGCGCCCCATACGATTACGTCTTCTGATGTAGCTTATGCTCCAACTAGCAAAATAAGTCTTATCGAAAAATATAATTTAGCGCAGGAATTTTGGGAGAAGGTTGGCTCATATTGGGAGGGGTTCGATCAGTACATGGATGCGAATAGAAGTCCCTATTTAGCTGCGCACAAGACAAATATGGAACCGTCGCAATAAACAGGGAGATTGAAATGCCTAAAGTAGGACAGAAGAAATTTGCTTATACAGCAGCTGGAAAAAAGGCAGCAGCCAAGTATGCCAAGAAGAAGGGAAAGAAAGTGAAGAAGACTAAAGGCTACTGATGAAGTATAAGAAAATCCGCATGAAGCGCGGAGAAAGAATCGGTGCAGTTCCTACAAGAGGCGCTCCTAAACAAAAGCAATCTAATGGTGGAAAGGTTAAAAAGGGAAAATGAAAAAACTTCTGACGGGGATAGCTATTGCCATAGCTATGCCGGTCGCTCACGCAGAGCAGAGACAGAACGTCATGCCCCCGCCCGGAACCCAATCTGTACCCGCACAGTTCATGTTGTATTGCAGTCGTGATTCTGCTGGGATGTTCCATTTCTTTGAGCATCAGTATGGGGAAGTTATCAGGGCAATCCTGACTAAAACCAGAAATGGGGTAGATATCTACCTGACTGTGGATAGTGGAGAAGATGGAACATTCAGCCTAATAGGGGTAAAGGATAACACCGCTTGCCTCATATTCTCAGGTGGCCCGGTACTCTGGTCTGATGACAGGCCAGCAAACAGATCAGACAGACATGAAGATGTTTTAGGGGACGAATTATGAGCGAGGTTAGCGATCTTGAGATTGGAAAATTAATTCAGAAGGTCAATAGCCTTGAGATTATGGTTAGAGAGCAGAATGATCGTCTGGACAGATTAGACCAGCAATTAGAACGCACCCGTGGAATCGGAATTGGGGTGGTATTAGCTACTGTAGGATTGGGTGGGCTTGGTGGCTCACTGTTCACAAGGTGGCTAAGTGGCGGCGGATGATGTTGTTGCATTAAGCGACAAGACAAATGTGGGAATGCCTATAAGAAACCTTATAGGTTTAATCGGTACGGTTTGTGTAGGGGCATGGGGTTACTTCGGGATACTTGAGAGACTGAATGTAGTTGAGACAAATCAGATACTTATGCAAGCTGACGTAACAAAGAACAGCACCTTCACCGAGAAGTGGCCTAGAGGCGAGCTAGGGGCGCTGCCAGCTGATGCAGAGCAGTTTATGTTGATAGAACATTTATCTGGTGAGTTTGAAAAGCTGCTAAAGAATATTGAGGACGGCAATGCTCCGTTTGACAGACAACAGGCACTTACCCTCGATTTCTACCGTCAGCGAATAGAAGCGCTGGAGAAAAAGGTAGAGATACTAAAGGATAAGGTAGCACAAATTAAATTCGGCAACGGAGCGGCACACTAATGGAAGTTATGTTTGTGTTACTGCTGTACATGAACGATAACCTAAAGGAATGGATGGGGCATTATGAGAACGACTCTGGTGAGTGGGTTGAGATGGGTATGTCTGGATGTTTGAGTATGAAACGTACACTCAAAAGAAATGGTTGGAAAGACACGGCATCGGGGAAGACCCGGTTTACCTGCGAGCAACGTACCGTAGAATTAAAGACAAACAAAGATGGAAACATTGTAGTGGCAAAAGTATTATGAACCACTTGTATTTTATGCAAATGAGCTGGTGGCAACACGCCAAAGGAGCTTGGTCTTTATCATGGAGATTATTTCTTTTGTCGTTGAGTGCTGCGGTACATGGACTGTTACCCTTTATGTTTTTGTCAACCACATCTGATGGAGTAAAGAAGATAGCGCATGACCTGGATACGCGAAACGATACATAACTTTAGTTGTATCTTTTGTAATCGACATTGGTCGATAGCTCTGGAGCATGGAGCTGAACACGTTTTAATGAATAAAGAATTGCACTGTCCTTGGTGCGGAAACAAACACATATATTTAGCGGATGAGGATTTCAAATAACCCAGGAGATGACATGGAAAAATGGAAAGAGTTAAGCGCTGGAAAGAAAAGATTTTGGGTAGCCGTGGGGATCATAGTAGCGGTGGCCGTAGTAGGTTGGGTCACTGGCTGGTGGTCCTCGCCGGATGTGCCTGTACAGTAGGATGCACGACACTAAAGAAAGCGGGGATAGTCGGCCTAGCCGGGGGTACCGGTGCACTTGCGGGGACTGTCTTATCGGGGGGTGCTGCTGCACCGATACTGGGAGCCACGACAACTGCCTTTGTGGCAGATGTGATGACAGAGGCGACCTCGATTGGGGGTTCGCGGACGGGGCAGGACATGACTAACTGCGCACCTGATAATTTTTGGAGCCTGCTGGGCTCGCTCGTGGAGATGGGTGGATGGTTGCTAATATTAGTAGTGGTCGCACCGATGGTGCTGGGGTGGATATTGCCCGGACCATTGGAGAAAAAGCGAAAGCAAAACCCCTAGTCGTAGTAGAGTGGCAGGATATTATATCCGACGATGGCTGGGTGGTAGCAGAAGATTGTGGGTTGCCTACCTTTTACACGGTGGGATGGCTAGAGTATCAGGACGACTCAGTTATAAAGATCGCTACGACCCTAGACTTTGACGATTTTACAGAAGAGCAGAAGAAAAAAGAAAAGCCGATAGGGTATGCAATCACTTGCTTCCCTACCGGCTGTGTTACTTCTCTTTCCTTTTTAACTGCGCATATTCATCGAGAGTCAGACCCTCGTTCCGAGCAAACACCTCGGCCCATGTTCGGCCAGACGGCGCTAACCGATGTCGCAGCCGCCAGCAGTGCCTAGCAAAACACAGGCGTCGGTGCTGCTGTTGCTGTTCCTCACGCAGCTCTGTTGATAGATGCTGATAGGATATTTTCGGTGCGACAGAATCTCGCATTTTCCTCTCTCCAACCAAGCACCTGTTTACCATCAAGTTTAGTCAACTGGTCCCAGCAATTTTTGTCCAGCACCCTGATGGTTCCATCGGCAAGGATAAGAAACTTGAAAAAATCATAGAGCTTGTGCATTGCCATACTCATTGGCAAGCTACTGTCCCTATGATACTTATCCTCATCATTGCACACAGCAAACGGTCTGATGTGGGCTACCTGCACCACCATGGTGGGGTACCACCTCTCATCTATGCAACACTGCACCATACCGTCCACCTCTTTGGACATCACAACCCACCTACGCAGGTGGTCGCTCCCTACCCTACTACGACCTGATCTGTACGTTGGATCGCTAGACTTTACAACGGGCGGAGCGTACACACTCCAATCATTAGCCACTTTACTTGGGCCCGGAGTAAGATCCTTCTTATCTACAAACTCCCAGTGGTATCCACCGCACGTAGAGTTTCGTCCATACCTCCCAGCGGCGACCGCTGCTGCCTGCCCAATATGGGCTCCAGCCTCGGATCCACCCGGAGTACCAGCCAGACGCCTAGCTTTCATACCAGCCCATTTCCCAGCGTCCGACAGTGACTTAAATACCCTGTTGGTTTCTACGCACCGCACTCTTTTCTCACCTGCCATAACTCACCTCTTGTTTTTTAGTTGACGCAATCTCCCATGGAGTTGTTGCGCTCCTAGAAATGCCCGAAAGTCTGCGTTAATATCTTCAGACTTACCGGCCTCGAACTCACCCGTTTTCTTATCGAACCTCAGAATCCAGGCAGACTCTATGGCATCACCATGTACGTGCGCCACAGCCTCTGCGTAAGCAGCAACCTGTAGGAAATACTCGTCCCATATACCGGTCGAGGTTTTGAAATCTATCACGCAGAACTCATCATTAACGTACGCCACGGCATCCACTGTGCCGGCGTAGTTATACTGTCTGTTGTAGATTCTTTCCTCTGACGATACCCACTCAATATTATTCTGAGCAATCCAATCACGAAAACCATCGATCGCTGAGACAGCTCGTTCATCTGTCGGCATGGTCGGCTCATCACCGTTGCCCAGCTTCCAGTTGATAGCCTGCTCGCACCACTCATGCACCATGGTACCAATGTCCCTAGCCTCTTTCGATGTGGCTCGAAAAGCACCGCGTATACCATTGTACATATCATCTAGCGTAACCCCATCAGCAAACACAGGATGTGCATCCTTGTCCTCCTGATCAGGCACCATGGATGTGTTGTCCATGAACCAACGAGCCCCCTCTTTTGCCGCCCACGGCATCAGAGCAGGCTTGTTGATCACGCCTAAGATAGTGGTGACGCTGGGGACATACTCACCACCAACTCGGTAAGTATGCCGCCCCTCGCTGAACTCAAGATCTACAGAGTCCCCATCAAAGTATTCAATCGAATACTTCAAAACGGTACGTCATCAGACACGGTGTCCCTCGCGGGATAGTCCGATGCTCCTGCGCCGCTGCTACCGCCACCATCATAGGGAGCCTGCAACTGACCTTTCATATACGGCTTGCCAGCTTTTGACACGTTTTTCCATACGCCTACCTCGAACGCTACTCCTTTGTACATACCCTCGCCCTTGTAGTTGGGCTGGTTGTCTCCCTCGGTCTTCTTACCGTTGGGAAACAGTACGATTGTATTGTCATCTAATTCCATAGCCATCTTACTTTCCTCATGTTGTTTAACTGCATTACCATTGTATCATATATTGCATACATCACTCAAACATTGTTCCTCACCGACCCCACTTCTAATGTTTTCCCATACAAGTTCTGAAGAACTAGGGTAGGCGTATACACCATCATTCATATAAACGCCACCACTATCATACCCCGGAAGATCACTGTACCAGTCAAGTTCCTCGCCACTATAGAATCTCTGATAATCATCATGCCACATCTTAGGCTCGATACCTCTACCTTTTGTAAGGTAATAGTTCCATAATACCTCATCTGACTTCCTTATCTTCATCCACGATCTCATTTTTCTCATGGATGGTTTGTACCCTATCTCTTCCTCAACGGGCTTACACTCAGAGTCCCAAGGCCAATGCATCTCTATTTGTCGATCTTCGGTAGACCACCATGGTATTATTCTGGGTTTTTCCATTTTACCTATTTGCTTTATAGCTTCCATTCTATAGGCTATGAATTTGGCACAGTTTATACTCTGCCACTCTGGCTGAGCCTCATACGGAGCAACTAAACCTATCCCCTCATCCCAATTATAATACTTAAAACCATCTTCACGAATTGAATCTATACGCATCGTAGCATGGTCGTACACGTTTATAACTAGGCAATAAGATCGAACACACATGGGTCTGAGTTCATCCAGACTAACCTCAATAAGATTAAAATTTTTCATATCGAATATACCCCCCTTTAATAAGATTAAAATTTTTCATATCCCACATACCCCACTCAAACATTGTGACTCACTGTTGTCCTCATATACCACCCCACGCTTAGCGTGCGCCTCCTCGTAGGGCACAGGCGTCAACGGCTGGCCACCCCTAGCGCCTGACGGATAAAATGTCAGGCCACGCAACCCATGCGCGTACTTATGCACCATCTTTGCAAACTCCTCTACTTTAGACTCATTGTTTAGCTCACTGCCCCACTCGGGTAGGTTAATCGTGCTGCTTATAGCATGATCAACGTACTTTTGCATGTCGAACTGCATCTTTATCCTGCGCTCAGGGTCCGCCGCTAGATCTACGGCTGACTCAATATCGTCTGGACTGATCCCGCTGTCGATGAGGGCTTGGGCTGTGCCGTCAACGACAAATTGATGCTTCCATTTGTTCCCACCTGCAAGATACCTTCTGCGGTATGCGACAGAGTAGACAGGCTCAATCCCACTTGTTGTCCCGGCAAGGATCGAAATCGTGCCTGTAGGGGCGATCGCTCTATATCCTTTTGGACGACTGAGAAAAAGTCTATCGCAGTGTACATTAGCTGATCTTTCTGATTCATCCTTGTATACCTTGAGCCATTGCTTTAGCTCATCATTCATTTCATATCTGTATCCACGTTTTAGCAACCACTCGTGGACGCCCATAAGCCCTAGACCGAGTCTACGGTTTTGCGCTCGTACCTCACGAACTTTGCCGTATGGTACCGTCGCCCGAATCGTAATACAGACCAGCATTTTTGCCGCAAGGCGGACGGCAGCCTTGAACTCATCAATCGTCTGTATGTTCGCCATGTTGACACTACCAAGACAGCATAGGTCACTATCATCCTCGCTCGTAATCTCAGTACAAGCGTTACGCAATGTTTCATTACTCTTTTCTCCAAAGTTAAAACTGAATCCTGGCTCCCCTGTACGCATGGCTTGCCGGCAGTTCTCTACGAACAGCTCCGGCATCCCCTTGTATTGCAGAAAAGCGTCATCATAGTTAATAGATATGTTCATCATATCCAGTGGGGCACGATAGTTAAAGTCAGCACGCTTAGCGTCAGCCACCGTAAACGGTGTGCCATCTTCGTTAAACGCACCAGCTATAGGCATATCCTGCCAGTTCTTGGACCGTAGAAAGGTCCACACATCCTCGTGCTGCCAGTTGAGGCTGCCATACTCTGCGGTGCGGCGCGTGCCACCCTGCATAACATGACGACCGCAATCGTTCAGCATTTCTAACAGAGGCAGCGGACCAGACGAGATGCCGCCAGTGCGGGACAACGTCCGGCCGGACGGGCGCACAACAGATACGTCCATACCAATGCCACCCCCTGTCATAGTGCAGCTAACAGCTCGCCACACTAGGTCTGCCCATTCCTCTCGCGTGTCATGTTCGGCACGCAGCAGGTAGCAGTTGTTGAGAAAGGCTGTGCTGGGATCTCGACCTGCGTAGTAGATCGGCCGGCCACCCGGCATGATCTCGCGGTTGGAGATGCCTTGACGCAGCCCATCACGATCCTCACGCGACAACAGTGGAGTCTCAGTCCCACCACGGGTACCACATATATAGTCAACAACTATTGAGGCACGATCGTCCCATGTTTCCAACATGTTCTGAGCATACTTCTGCCTAAAGATTGTTTCACCATACGCTGTTCTTAACCCGCTGTGCTGCTGCTGCTCCATGTTGTTCTCCTTATGTTACCGGACCTAGATCAGCCCGCCATTGTTCTATCTCTTTACCCTCACGGGCAGCCATTATCTCATCGTACCCCTCTGGTGTGGCCCACTTGGCCGGCACCTTTGCAGAGTTGAACGCAGCTGGGTGGTACAGGTATCGACCTATCCCCCAGTTGACGGCAGCTCTTTTCAGAGAGTCTGAGATCCCGCCTTTAGCGGCTTCTATATTGGTGTCATCAGCTCCGTCTGCTTTGGTCACCCACTCGCCGTCCACACGGCACGACAGGTAGCAGACCATACGCTCACCAATCCACTCGAACTTGCTTTGCCATCCGCCCGGACCAAACACCTCATCCAGACGGTCCATAACATCACGCGCTGTGATGTACACCAGCTCTCCGCTACCGCCCTGCCCCCGCCGCCATTTCAGCTTGGCGACGGGGAACGGACGCTTGAGAGCAATCTCAATGCGTTTCACTTACTACCTCCATAGTTATCAGGCAACTCCGCAACATCATCCCCCTCTACCAGTTCCTCGTGGTAGCTGCCATCAGGGTCGCGCCATGCTTTGTACTTGCGCTCGACCATGTGGCTGCGGACTATGATGGACGGGCTGTCTTTAGTACCCACATCATTCTCATACATCCGCGGCCCGTACTTCATGGGCTGTAACAGCTCCTCAAATATAGACCACGGATCACGACGTAACATCATGCTTCTCATCTTTTTCTCCTGTTGAAAGTTTAACAAAGTGTTTTGCATCCACCACCGCCAGTGGCTGAGCCCTGTTGCGCTTGATAATCAGCAACGGCTCATGTTCACCAGCGTTAGCACACGCCTGTTTCCAAGCTGCCCACACGTTGAGCGACTCGGTGTTCTTACATTCTATACTGTACGGGAACAGTCGTCTAGCCGCTGGCGACAGCATCAGATCCTCTCCCGCCGCCCCCATTGACCTTGACTCTACGTCCGCTGCCTTTACTGGCAGTTCCCCCAACAATAGTGATCTCACCCACTGTTGCAACCGGCGTCCCTTCGCTTTCGCTGACTGTGTTTTCATCCTTTTCCCCTACAATCCTGGGGCTGTCCCATTTAGTTTGATAGTTCATGCTGGCCGAGTCAAACCACAGGTCCAGCGTCGTTTCTGCTGTGTCAAAGTGTCGAGCTTTGGCTATCTCGAACGTGGCATCTGGTGCCGTAGCGTCCCGCTCTCGACGAGATGCCGGTGTTTTCTGTAGCAACAGAACTGAGCAAGCCAAATTGGTCAGATCTGCACTACCAGCCACGCTGAATTTGTCCAGCCTGTCGTCCACACTGAGCCCCTTACGGGCATGAGTGATCAAGAGGATGTGCACCCCCAGATCCCTAGCTGCGATCGACAGCGCCAACATCAGGCGCTTCTGGCCCTGATAATCATCCGATGGGATGTCGCCCATAGTCATCAGGCTGTCCACCACTATAAACTTCACCTTCAGTTTGGCCACGGTGTAGCGCACAACAGCCAGCAACGTCTTGAAATTGATGCTACCCTGCTGCCGGTAGAACCATAGCTTGCCGTTAGCCCAGCGCGTAAAGTCCAGCACCTCAGTCATGTCAGGAGAGGCTACTAAACTAGATTGCGTCACCATGCGGGCGAGGCTGTGTGGCACCGTCATTTCGAGCGAGACAATCAGGGATTTGAACCCCTGCTCCATAGCGTGCAGAGCGAACTGACCTGCCAGCATAGACTTACCG